>Ga0207646_10000544_pt1 | contig 49768 bp, 45 predicted proteins | sample KBSK5502metaG_FD_184343 | JGI IMG/M metagenome (GOLD analysis project Ga0207646, IMG submission 184343) | Corn, switchgrass and miscanthus rhizosphere microbial communities from Kellogg Biological Station, Michigan, USA - KBS K5-50-2 metaG... | ecosystem: Host-associated > Plants > Roots >...
GCCAGCATGATGACGGCTCCTGTGGTGGGAGCGAGTGTGACAACTGCTTGCTGCCACAGGAGCCTCTGACGATCAAGTGCCCGGGCCGGCACACTGACGTGCAAGGTTCAACTCACATAACGCGCCTGAGGCCCAAATCCCGGCCGAAGCGACCGCACGTTCGGGCAAGGTGATCGCTGGTGCAAAGAAGCCACGCTAAGCAAGATCCACTGGCAACCTGACACCGCGGCCCAGCACCGGCAGCTCCTGACCGGACATCAGCTCGCCACCCCAAAATTCCTCGCCCCAGGTCACAGGCAGGCCGCGAGGACGATCGCGTGACACAGGACAGTCAGTGTCCCGTCTCACGGAAGATGTCTGTCCTGTCTCATGGAACTTGAGGCAGTGTGCCGCGTACCTGAGGCATCTGAGGCGTTGTCTCACCGAAATGGGGCATCCGGCGTGTCGTCTCACCTATCTGAGGCAGTGATCGCTAGCGTGCTGGGCAACCGAAGCTCGTGACGACGATCATCGCCGAGATGTCATGGATGCCGCTTTAGCCCGCACTTGCCGTCCTCCGGCCGCGGCACTCCAGGTTCTGTTCGTCGATGGCGGTGGTTCACGGCGCCAGTTGCCTCTGGCTACCGGCTGGGCGGCCCGCTTTGAGTGCGGGCAGCCAGTCAGGAGCTTCTCTTCCCGCCGCGGCCAGCGCAACTTTCCTGGGTTGTGGTGGTCTGCGACGACCGGTGAGCGCGTGGGCTTCGAGTCATGGCTCGAACGTGAGCACGCGATGATGCTCGACTTTGATCCCGCGGTGGTTGCGTTCTCCTCACAGCCGTTCTGGCTGCTGTGGCACGACCGCAGCACAGGCCCTTCGCGACGGCGCCGCCTGACCATGCCGCGAGGAAGGCCGTCGCCGCTACTGAGCCAGCTTCCGCGGCGCGTTGCACCCTTTCCAGGCGAGATTCTCAGCTCATACCTGCGCAGGCTGGCGCACGCTAACTGCCTAGATCCCGAGGCTCTCCGTGGACACATCGCGGGTCGCTACCGGCAGCAGTCGGTGCCCGCCGACCGGCTCGCCATCGCGGCGGGCGTCCCCGCCGCCACTCTTGAGCACGCCCTCGCCGACCTCGATGGAGGCAAGGTCTGGATCTTCCGCCTCGGGCAGATCCCTATCCACCCAATGACCAGCGGGCCCGCCTGCGGCCTGTGCGCTTTTGCGCGGGGCGCAACCGAACCGGTCTGGTGCCGGAAGCACCCCGAACAGGTGATCTGCCTGCGTCACCGCCGGTGGATCGGGACCGGTGCCGCCACCGCACAACCCTGCCTCGACGGCCAGCCCGACATCCTTCAGGCCCACAAGCAGCATCTGCGCCTGGTCCGCCGGTTCGGGCGGGAACAGGTCATGATCGGGTTCGCGTTCGCCGACCACATCTGCCGGCAATGGCATGCCCAGCGCCAGCATGACGAGGGATTCCGTCGGCGGATGCGGATCTTCCACGGCCCCGACTGGGAGGTGCCCGCAGCTGACCCCACCATCGCTGCCGCGGCATACCCCCAGGTGGTGGCGCTCGCCCGCCTGCTTATCTCCCCCTACTGGGGGTCGCTGGCGGTCAGCTTCTATCACATCGAGCACTCGCTCTTCGCCCAGGAAATGCAGAACACCGTGGCACCCGGATACCAGTGGCCGCAGCCTCGCTTCTCCAAAGACCCGCTCCACCGGTGGATCATCGGCGGCAACCGGAAATCCGCCTTCGACTTCCTTCCGCCGTGACGCCAAAGATCAACAGATCGCCAAACTGGCCCTGTCCCTTAAGCCGCTCAGGTCCACCGGATCCCGGGCAACAGGTGATCACGTCGCTAGTTGATTAGTAACAGTCGGCACCTTCGCGTCCGGGCTGCTCGCCCATCCGTACGGAACCTCGTGGGTCGCGTTGGTTTGCTCGATCAGGGTCCGATGTCTGGCGCGGCTTCGCCTTGACCGCTTCGCCGGTGCTTGACTTCGGCCCGCAGCGCGCCTGCTGCGTGGTGGTCGCCCAGCTGCTCCAGGTCCTGCGCCAGGTTGCTGGCCGAGGTCAGGGTCTGCGGGTGATGGTCGCCTAGGACACGGCGCCGCCGGGCGAGGGTGTCGGCGTCCAGGTCCCGGGCCGCCTCGGCCTCACCGAGTCGGCGCAGGTCAAACGCGAGGTTGCTGGCCGTGGTCAGGGTCTGCGGGTGGTCGTCGCCTTGGACCCTGCGGTGCCGGGCCAGCGTATCGGCATCCAATTCCCGGGCTGCTTGATGCATGCCCAGGCGGCTCAGGTCCCTGCCGAGGTTGTTTTGCGAGGTCAAGGTGTCGGGGTGGTCAGGGCCGAGGACGCGGCGCCGCCGGGCGAGGGTGTCGGCGTCCAGGTCCCGGGCCGCCTCGGCCTCACCGAGCCGGCGCAGGTCAGAAGCGAGGTTGCTGGCCGTGATCAGGGCCCACGGGTGGTCGTCGCCGTGGACTGTGCGGCGGCGGGCCAGCGTATCGGCATCCAGGTCCCGGGCCGCTTGATGCATGCCCAGGCGGCTCAGGTCCCTGCCGAGGTTGTTTTGCGAGGTCAAGGTGTCGGGGTGGTCGGGGCCGAGGACGCGGCGCTGCCGGGCAAGGGTGTCCTCGTCCACCTCGCGCGCCGCCTGGGTCTCCCCGAGCTTGCGCAGGTAGGCGGCCACGCTGGTGCGGGACGTGAGCGTGTGGGGGTGGTCGTCTCCCAGGACGCGCTGCCGGTCGGCCAGCACTTGCTCATACAGCGGGATCGCCCGGGGCATGTCGCCCGCCTCCTGATACGCGCTGGCAACGAGGTGCCGTGCGGCGATCGTCTCGGGGTGATCATCGCCCAGGACGCGCTGCCGGTCGGCCAGCACCCGCTCAAACAGCGGGATCGCCCGCTGCGCATCCCCGAGCTGTTGCCAGGCGGCGGCCAGGCTGCTCCGGAACGTCAAAGTGTCGGGGTGATCGTCGCCCAGGAGCCGCTCCTGGCCAGCCAGTGCCTGCTCATACAAGGCGACGGCGCGCCGCGCGTCGCCCGCTTCCTCGTAGGCCCCCGCGAGGTTATGCCGTGAGACGATCGTGGCGGGGTGATCGTCGCCCAGGACCCGCTGCCGGTCAGCCAGCACCCGCTCATACAGCGGGATCGCCCGCTGCACATCTCCTAGTTCGTGATAGGCGGCGGCCAGGTTGCCGCGGAACGACAGGGTATCGGGATGATCGGCTCCCAGCAGCCGCTCGCCGTCGGCGGCCACCCGCTCCAGCAGCGGCAGTACCCGGCGGGTCTCCCCGGCCGCCTGGCAGGCCATCGCAAGGTTGTTGCGGAACAACAGGGCGTCCGGATGGTCAGCACCCAACAGCCGCTCGCCGTCGGCGGCCACCCGCTCCAGCAGCGGCAGCGCCCGGCGCACCTCACCGGCCGCCGCGTAGGACCGCGCGAGGTTGTTCCGCGTCCCCAGGGTCTGCGGGTGCTCGGCGCCCAGGACCCGCTCCTGGCCGGCGAGCACCTGCTCATACAACCGGATGGCCAGCCGCACCTCACCGGTGTCTTGATAGACGGCGGCCAGGTTGCTCCGGAACGCCAGGGTGACCTGATCCTCGGTACCGAGCGCCCGCTCAGTGTCGGCCACCGCCTGCTCCAGCAGCGGAACGGCCCGCGCCGGCTCACCCGCCGCACGGTAGGCCGCGGCCAAATTGTTCCGCACGGCCGCGGTAACCAGATGATCGGTACCCAGCGCCCTCTGGCTGCCGGCCAGCGTCTGCTCCAGCAACGAGATGGCCTCACGCACATCACCCGCCGCCTTAAAGGCCGCCGCCAGCTTGACCTGGGACATCACGAACTCGGGGTCCTCGTGATCAGCCATTGTGCCTGCCCTGACTGCCATGGAAGCGCGCCGGTTCGGTCACGCCTGAGCCTTTGGCGAACACGCTGACCGGGCGCATACTGATCACGGCCTCGCTGGGTGGACGATGTGGGCAACTTCGATCCAACCTCCGGCGAGGCCGATGTCAACGCCCTTCAGCTCCCGGTCTCACAGCGGGTTACGCGCAGAACTTATGGATAGGCGCTTAGCCGGCGCTGACAGCGTCCTCCTCGACCGACCCGAGGCAGTCTCAGCGGAGCTGAGGCAAACGCTGACCGTCTCAACCAAGTTGAGGCACTCACCGCCCCGGTACAGTTCAGATGGGCCGCGGGTGCACAGCGATTTCGTGACTTGCCTCATGATCGTGAGACGTTTCCTCCGCGCTGGCGTCTCACCTATCTGAGGCACCGCAGGTCAGAGCCTTGGACCTGCCTCATGTTCAATGAGACGGGACAATGTCGAATCTCACCCATCTTGTCGAAAGATATGTCGGAAGACTGTCCGGTGACACGTAAGTCGGCCGGTTGCCAGCTAACTCGGCCCGTTCGGCCGTTCTGCCACTTGAGTTGGCCCGAGCTGACGGCTGACACGGCGTCTACCGGGACTATCGACAGGTCCAGCTCGACGAGACGTCGGGCTGCGTCGACTGGCAGATCATGCGGCGAACGCTGTGGCGGGCCGCCTTCGATGACGCCCGCCACCCCAACTCTTTGCCACTTAAAAAGGCCCACCCAGGTCAGCGGCGTCATCGCGGGCCGAGATGCCTGTCACCGGACAAAGACAGCCTTGTACGACAAGAAGGCGAGACGACCTTGTTCTCGTCGACGAGGTCCACGAGATCGACCGGTCCCGCGCCAGCCACGACCAGCAGTCCGACCGGCTTAAGTACTTCATGGACCACATCCCAGCCACCTTCGTCCTGGCTGGGATCAACGTCGAGAACTGCGGCTTCTTCACCGGCCACCGTGGCCACCAGCTCGCCCGCCGGTTACCCCACTGAAGGCCTCCCCCTGCAATTACAGCACCATCGCCCAGCGCCAGGAATGGGCCGTGTCGCTCCTGTGTTTGACGCGGCGGGCATGCTCCCTCGAAGTGATCAGGCAGGTGTGAGAATTGCCATGATCAACTCCTGGGCCATGCCCGTACCACTACCCGCTCCACCGGCGTGTCGCCAGTCCTCAGCCCAGTACGACTTTGCCGACCCCCTGGCAGGCTGGTCCTATCAAACTCGCTGTCGTAGCGGCCGCGCAGGAGCGTCTGTCCGTGAGGTCGACGTCCGCGCCGACGCCCGCCGGCGTTAGACCCCTCGGCGCTCACGCGCCCGTCCCGCGGCCCTTGTACTCCATGAGATGCAGGGTCACCCCGAACGTCGTCTCCGGTGCCGTGAAGATCGAGCGGACCTCGTCGGTCTTGAATTCGCCCTGCAAGACGACCCCTCGGCGTGTCAGTTCGGCTTTGGTGTCTTCGAGGTCGTCGACTTCATATCCGAGATGGCCGATGACCGCAGTCTCGCCATCCTTGAGCTTTGGCATGCCGAAACCGGCAGCGCGGACCTCAATCAACTCCAAGCGCGTTTCACCGAACAGCAGAAATTGCAGGTCGATGTCGCCGCCGCGAAGACGCTCGCCGACAGCTCTGCCATCAGCGGTGTCGCCCGCCCGGGCGACGGTTTCGTTGATATCGCGCACGACGATTGCGATGTGATCCAACCCAAGTAGCCTCATGGACCTCAGTCCTCCTTTTGGTTTGTTCTCGGATGGTGTAGTGGTGCGTTGGATGGGGCCGTGCGATCGCGGTCTGTCACTGCTGTGCGTTGCCGGTGCGCTCGGGGGAGTCGAGCCGGCTCCAAGCGGCGAGGAGGTCCTCCGTGATGAAGTGCTCCTCGGTGCCGCTCGTCTTCATGTCGGTGCTCTCTTCGGGCTGCTTTCAGCCAGGCTGGTCATGCTTGGTGCTCGGGCGTGATATTGACTTCGGCCGGTGGCTTGTCCTCCTACGCGACCTTGATCGTCTTGTTGACGGGGAGTTGACGGATCCGTGTCCCGGTCAGTGCCGCGATCGCGTTAGTTAGTGCCGGCGCGGCGGACGGGACGCTGACCTCGCCGACACCGGTTGGTGGTTCGGTCGATTCGATCAGGTGGACCTCGATCGTCGGGGTGGACCGCATCCGCATGACCGGATAGCGATCGAACTGTTGGGTGATGATCTCGCCGCCGTCGCCAAGGACAACCTCGCCCCACGCGGCGGCGCTGAGCCCGAACAGGAGCCCGCCCTCGACTTGCGCACGGATCAGATCCGGATTGACCTGGATTCCACAGTCCAGCGTGTAGACGATCCGGTCGATGCGGATGCGTCCGCGATCGTCGAGCGAGATCTCGGTGACCTGGGCGCTGTGGCTGAGGTAGCTGGAGCACGTAATTCCGCGCGCGTGGCCTTCCGGCGCTGCCGTGCCCCAGCCGACGATCTCCGCGGCCAGCTCGAGCGCGCGCAGCGTGCGCGGGTTCTCGGCGAGCAGATCTCTTCGCAGGTCGACGGGGTCGCGTCCCGCGGCGATCGCGAGCTCGTCGATCGCCGACTCGCGCGCGAACTCGGTGTGGGAATTGCCGATCGAGCGCCAGGCCATAATCGGCACGCCCGACTCGAAGTTGGTCGAGCTAAACCTGACGTTCGGCAATGCGTAGGGGCCGTCGACGATCCCGGCGACCGTCATGTAGTCCACGCCACCCTTGAACAGGAAATCACTCGCGATGGGCAGGTTAGGCGAGACCGGTTCGAGGACCACCGAGACCGGTTCGACGACCACCTCGTGGTGGATGGCGGTGACGTGACCGGCCGCGTCGGCGCCGGCGCGCACGCGGTGGGCGGCCATCGGCCTGTAGTGGCCGGTCTTGAAGTCCTCCTCGCGCAGCGACTGGACCCTGACCGGGTACTTCCAGTCGAGCCCACGCGCGACCTGTGCGGCTTCGGCGGTCGGATCGTGGCTGGAGGTGCTGTGCAGCCCGAACGTGCCCCCGGCGAACGTCACGTGAACCTCGACGTGGTCCTGGTCGATGCCCACCGCGTCCGAGACCGCCATCTGGCTGTAAAGCGGGGTCTCGGTGCTCGCCCACACCTCCAGCACACCGTCTTCGCGCATCCGGCACACCGCGTTGTTGGGCTCCATCGCAGCGTGCGCGAGATACGGGAGCGTGTACGTGGCGTCGATCGTCGTCTGCGCGGCCGCAAGCGCGGCGTCGACATCTCCCTCGTCGCGTGAAACGACAGCCTTCTCGGCTGACTCGAGCAGGCGGACGTGCTCGGCCATCAGCTCGCTCGAGCTGCGGCGCTCGGCTCCCGAGTCATCCCAGCTCACGTTCAGCGCGCGCAGACCGCGCTGAACGTCGGCGACGGTCTCGCCGACGACTGCCACCCCGGCGTCGATCGGGACAACGGCGATCACTCCGGCCTCGGCGAGGGCCGCGTCGTCGTCGACCGAGGCGACCTTTGCCCCGAACCGAGGCGGGTGGAGCACGACCGCCTCCACCATTCCGGGAAGGCTCACGTCGATCGTGAACTGAGTCCGACCCAAGATCTTCCCGGGACTGTCGACGAGCAGCCGCCCCTCGTGCCCGATCAGTCCAAACTCGGACGGGTCCTTCAAGCGCACGTCGTCCGGAACGGGCAGCTGCTCCGCCCGCGCTGCGAGCTCGCCGAAGCTTGCCTGCTTGCCGCTCGGGTGAGACAGCACGCCGCGGTCGACCGCGACCTCCCCGGGAGGGACCTGCCACGCATCCGCCGCTGCCGCGACCAGGCGGGCCCGCGCCTGGGCACCGGCCGTCCGGTAGCGCAGGAAGGATCCTTTGATCGAATTCGATCCCCCAGTCCACTGGTACACCCCGCCGGTGGCGGCATTGCCGTAGACATCGCCGTTCGGCCCGACTCCATTCGTCGCGTTGACCACGCGAACAGAATCGAAGTCCGCATCGAGTTCCTCCGCTACCAGCGTGGCGAGCCCGGTGTGAATTCCCTGACCCATCTCGATCTGGGCGGAGAGCACGACGATCGTCCCGTCCTCACGCACGCGCACATACGGGTGCACCGGATCGGCCATCTCCTCGGCCGTCAGCCGGTGCACCTCCGGCTCCGGGGGCGCCGTGAGCGGGCCAGGATCGTCCCCGGCGGCCAGGATCGCCGCCGCGTCGTGGATCGCTGCTCGGATCCGCGCATAGGTCCCGCAGCGGCAGAGATTGCCGCTCATCCACTCACCGACCGCGGCGTCGTCGGGAGACGGGTTCGAGCCCAGCAGCGCCACCGCGGCCAGCGTCTGGCCGGGCTGGCAGTAGCCGCATTGCACGACGTTGCCGCGGTGCCACGCGTTGCGGACCGCATCGACCACCGGGCCTGAAGCCGCCTCTACCGTCACGACGTCCTTTCCGACCGCCCGCTCGGTTGCCGTCTGGCAAGACTTCGTGTTGCGGCCATCGAGCAGAACCGTGCACGCGGCGCACCAGCCCGCTCCGCACCCGAACTTCACGCCGTGCACGCCCAACACGTCTCTGAGCACCCAGAGCAGCGGGGTCTTCGCGTGCCGGTCGTCGACCTCGACCTCAGCACCATTGACGGTGAGCTTCATCAGATTCCTCCTAGGCGGGCGTGCCCTGGTCAATCCACTGCTGGAGCTTGTCGACCTGGGAATCGGCCCAGGCGCCGTCGCAGGGCATCTGCCCGCTGCGCAGGGCGCCGACGATGGCGTCGGCGTGCTCGACGACGTCCTCGTAATCGAACAGATCAAACGCCTGAAGCATCGAGTCGCGGTCCTTCGTCCGGAACGAGGGCTTGATGTCCCGCTCGAAGCTGAGCTCGTTGCCTTCGCTGGGCGATGCCATGTCACTACGTCCTTGTCAGTGGGACCGGGGGCCGGTCCGCCGCCAGTCGCCGCCAGAAGGGTGAAAGGTCCTCACCCGATCCCGGCGATTTGCTTGACCGGTGCAACGCCGCACCGGAGAGACCGCCGAGCCACGACCACGATGAAGCCACCCGGGAGGATCGGCGGCGCCGAACCTGCTGTGCCGAGGTGGTTGCCGTTGCCGGCAGGAACGGGTCCGTCACCACGACAGTCCCGATAGGTTCGTCTCACGCAGACGGAGGAAGCCTCGGCGCCCGCTGAATTCGGCAGCTTGCTGTCAAGCGAGATGCCCGCGTTGTTAACCAGGACGTCCCCGGCGCCGAGCTGGCGCGCGGCGTCGGTGATGCTGGCGGGGCCGGTGACGTCGAGGACGGGGAGCCTCGCGTCGCCCCCGATCTCGTCGGCCGCGGCCTGTCCCCGCCTGGCGTCCCGTGACCCGACGTAGACCGTCACGCCCGCGGCCGTGAGCTGGCGGGCAATTACCTTCCCCCCACCTTCGCTGGCGCCGGTGACCGGTGCGGCTGAGTTGTCCATGCGTTGTGTCTTCATGGCGTCCGCGTCGAGCCGCTCGCGGTCCCGGGTGGTGGTCATCTCGTTGCCTTCGCGGCGTTACCAAGGCCTGCGAAGAGCAGGTGGACGGCGGCGGTCAACCGGCCGACGAACTCCTCCCGGGACTCCGCCAGGGCGTTCGATTGGTACCTGGCGCCTTGAGCCACCGTACGCAGCGCCGCCGCGATCTCCTCCGGGGTCATACCAAGCCGCTTGACGTCGTTCTCTGACATCGCTGCGGCGATCGCCGCAGCGAGCCGGTCGTCGAAGCTGCCAATGGCCGGGTTGAGCACGTCGCCGAGCCGCATGGCCGGGTTCTGGAGCAGGCTCCCGATCTCGGGCGCCAGCATCGACCCGACGTAACGCCCCAGCCAAGCGTCGAGCGCGCCGACGACACGTCGCTCCAGCCCAACGCCTTCCTCGTCCAAGCAGCGAGAAACCTCGCCGAGCGCGGTGTCGAGTTCGTGGCGGGCCGCGGCACGGAACAACGCGTCCTTGCTGGCGAAGCGCAAGTAGAGGCCCTGCCGGGAAATGTCCGCAGACCGTGCAATGTCGTCCATCGAGGCCTTGCGAAACCCGTAGCGCGCGAACACTTGCAGAGCCGCGACGAGAATTCGCTCCTCCCGCGCGTTGTCCGACTGCGACGATATGGACGGCATAGCGCCAATTGACGACACAGTGATAATTTACATCAACTGTATGTTCTGTCAAGCTGGGGCCTCGCTCATCTCGCAACCGCTAACTCGCAGAGGGAGCGCCGGTGGCGCGCGCTTCCCCCCTTCCGGTCAACGGGAGCCACCGTGGCAGCCGACCCCGAGCCCGCTTGCACGAATCGCAGAAGCTCGCAGCTGCGATCGGCGCTCTTCTGCTCGGCCACCAAAGCAGCACCAGCCAGCCGACCGGCTGATTGCTGCTTCAGGCGTGAATCAGCTGCGCTCGATCAGTCGCGATGAGAACGGAAGACCGGGTCATCCCCGACCTGCTCTGCGGGCGCGACGAGCATCTCGTGCGTGACACCGAGGCACCTGAGTTACGCGGCAGGCAGGGCGCCGCCACGCACCGTGCGGCCAGCGTTGCCTATGCAGTTACACGGGCTGCCCTCACTGGCTGGCCCGGCGGCACGTGTGGCTACAGCCGATCTCGGCGAGGCAGTAAGGGCAGTAGATCCACTCGCTGGCCAGCGGGGCGACCGCCCAGGCGCCGACGCCATGATCGCCAACACCGGCACAGCGCGCTCACTTGAGGTCTGCCCGGAAACGACATGATGGCTGAGACAGAGCCAGGGCTTCGTGTCTCAGAAACGTGTCGGTTCCCTGGTCCCAGCTGACGTGATGGCTGAGACGGGACAGCGCACGCGCGACGAGGCGGGCCCCCAAGCAGCGGCGGTTCCTGCGGTCACAGCCGCAGGGGCGAATCATCAGCCTGGAACACGGGCTGCCCGCCGACCACCGTCGCCAGGACGCGGGTGTCGGTGATCCGCTCGGGGTCCACGTCCAGCGGGCTGCGGTCCAGGACCACGAAGTCCGCGAGCTTGCCCGGCTCCAGCGACCCGATGTCCCGCTCCCGCCGCATGGCGAACGCGGCTTCGGTGGTGTACATCGCGAGCGCATCCCGCACGGCCAGTTTCTCACCCGGCCCCAGCACGCGCCCGCCGCCGGTCCGGCGCAGCACCGCGTCCCGGATCCCCACCAGCGGGTCGGCGGTGATCACCGGCGCGTCGGAGGACCCCGCGACCCGGATCCCGGCTCGCCGCCACGACGCGTAGGCGAACAGGTCGTCGCTGCGCTCCGGCAGCGCCTCGGCGAACCCGTCGCCGAGGATCGACAGCATCCCGGGCTGGGCCGCCACCACGATTCCCAGCGCCGCGGCCCGGGACGCCAGCGGCGCGAACAGCGAGCCGCCGTGCTCGATCCGGTGCCGCAGCGGGTTCCCGGAGCCGCCGAGCACCGTGGCGTAGCTGTCCAGCACGGTCTCGATCGCCCGGTCGCCTTGCGCGTGGATGCACACTTGCAGCCCGCGGGCGTCGAACTCGGCCACCATGGCGGTCAGCTCATCCGGCCGGAAGTACATGATCCCCGAGCCGTAGGGCGGGACCGGGTAGCTGCCGTGGATGGCCGCGGTGCGGCTGCTCATCCCGCCGTCGGCCCAGATCTTCACCGAATCGGCGGCCAGGCGCGGCGAGCGGCGCCCCCGCAGCCCCGACTCAAGCAGCCAGTCCGCCTCGTCGTGCACCACCAGTGCGGCGACCCGCACGCCGAGTACGCCCTGCTCGTCGGCCTCCGCGTAGGCGTTCAGCGAGTCCCGGCGGGTATCGGCGTCGCACGCCGCGGTGATGCCCAGCGCAGCGAAATGCTGCCCCGCCCGGGCCACCAGCCCGGCCCGGGCGCCGGCACTCATCCGCTGCATGTCCCGCCGCAGGCCGCCCCACAGCAGGCTGAACGTCGGCCCCTCGTGGACCACTCCGTCCAGCCGACCCTCGGCATCCCGCCCGAACCGGCCGCCGGGCGGGTCGGGCTGACCGTCGGCGAATCCGGCCTCCCGCAGCGCCGGCGTGTTCAGCACGCAGGCGTGCAGCGAGGTGTGGAACAGGATCGCCGGGCGCCCTGGCACCGCGGCGTCGAGGTCGGCGCGGGTGGGATGCCGGCTCTCGCGGAGCTTGTACTCCACGTACCCGCTGCCGGTTACCCACGATCCCTCCGGCGTCCGGGCGGCCGCGTCCCGCAACCGTGCCAGGATTGCCGGGATGTCCGGGGCCGCCGGCTGGCCGCAGTCCGCGCCCGACGCCAGGTAGCCCACGTTGCACAGGTGGCAGTGCGCGTCGATCAGCCCCGGCAGGACGGCAGCCCCATCCAGGCGCACGACCCGTGCATCCGGCGCCGCGGCCGCGCGCACCTGTTCGGCCGGGCCGGCCGCCACGATCCGGCCGTCCCGGGCCAGCATCGACCGGGCCGCCCCGGCGCCCGCCGCCATCGTGATGATGTCCGCGTCTGTCAGCAGCACATCCACCGTTCAGCCCTCCACAGGCGCAGGCATGGTGAAACACGCTTCAGGTCAGGCCCGCAGCCAGGCTACTGGCCGCCTACGCGAGCGTGCCCCGGGCGCGGGCGGCGTCGGCGATGTAGACGCCGTCGACGTAGGCCAGCCCCGCGGCCTGCGCCAGTTCGCGCGCCCGGCGCGATTCCTCCGGCGGGGCCCAGCAGCCCGACGGGTCCCTGCCACCGCCGCTGGCCAGCCCGGTCTGCCACCAGAACGCCCTGGCGCCGAGCCGCCCGGCCAGGGCGATGACGGCGGGGAGCTCCCCGGAGGGCCGGTGGCAGTAGACCAGGTCCACGTGGCCGGGCTCGTGGCCCAGCGGCCGTGGCACCGGCTCGCCGCGGTGCAGTTCCCAGGCGCTGTAGTCGGCGGGCCTCGGGCCGCCCTTGACGAAGACCGTGAACCCGGCGAACGTCAGCGACACCGGCACGTCCCGGCTTGGCCAGTCGACCACCAGGACGCTCCTCGCCTGCGCGAGCAGCCGGGCCGCCGCCTCCAGCGCGGCCAGCGCGTCCACCGGCCCGGGGCCGGATGTGCCGGTCATGCCACTCCCCTTCGCCTGCCCGCTCCCCCTCCCCCACCGGTCCATCCTTTAGATTACTCACCGTAATCGAAATACATCAGCCGGACCATGGCTGTTACTATCCGTGTACGCACTATTACAAGACGTCAATTACCGGTCCGGGCAGGACTGCCGGGGAAAGGATTCCATCCGCGTGCGGAATGCGCCCGGCCATCCCGCCAGGCACACCGTTGCCCGGCTGCGCCTGCTGTCTGTCGCCGCGGCACTTTCAGCCGCGGCACCGGCCGTCCCGGCCCAGGCAGCGGCCACATCCGCGGCCGCCACCCCGCCAGCGGCCACCGTCGCGCACGTGCGGATCAGCACTTTGTGCAAGCGCTACCAGCACTTCGCCGTCGCGACCGCACAGGGCACGCATTTCGTGGTCAAGAATGACAACTATGGCGGCCAGCGGGAATGCCTCGCCATCCGGGGCGAACGGCCCAATTTCACCGTCGCCCAGTCGCAGCTGCCCACCTGGCACGCCAAACCGCAGGCCTATCCGTTCATCCTGCGCGGCTGCAGCTGGGGCACCTGCTCCGCACCGGACGGCAACCTGCCCCGGCAGGTCTTTGCACTGCGGCGCCCGGTGGCGACCTGGTACACCACCCAGGTGGCCACCGGCGAGTGGGACGCGGCCTTCGACACTTGGTTCGGCACGCGCAGGATGACCACCGGGCAGGCGGACGGGGCGGAGATGATGATCTGGCTCAGCGCGCGGCGCGTCAAGGTGCCGCCCCACACCAAGATCCTCCATGTCGGCCACCTGCGCTGGTACCTGCTGCACTGGCGCGCCTGCCACGCTGGCACCTGCTGGAACTACATCCAGTTCCGCCGCGTCTGGCCGGTGCTGCGGGCCAGAAAGCTGCGCCTGCTCCCGTTCATCCACCGGGCCGAGAAGCGCGGCTGGATCCAGCCCGCCTGGTGGCTGGAGAACATCGAGGCCGGGTTCGAGCTCTGGCAGGGCGGCACGGGCCTGGCCACCGACTGGTTCTGGTCGCGGGTCTAAGGAACCTCCCGCGAAATCGTCCCGCCTGCGCTCAGGCTGCGCCCCTTGACCAGGCACTACCCCCAGGGCTTCGTCAAGGCGCCCAAAGGATCACTACTACACTCTGGACATGCAGTGTTACCGTCTGTAGTTTTAGTCTGACTGCGGTTGATGAACCAGCCAAGGGGCACTGTCCTCGCTGGCTGCCGCCTGGAGCGGGCCGTGGTTCCGGTGAGCACGATGAAACCGCCAGAAGGCACCATGCAGCGTAGTCCGCTGGTGCAGGCTGTCCTGGCGTTCGCCGCAGCGGTGAAGGACATCCGGGTCGAGGACGCGCTCCTCCTCGTGGACCAAAAGATCATCTGCTTCGCCCTGGTCCGGCCGGGACTGAGCGTGTACCACGGCCACGAAGGCGTGGCCAGCCTTGTCACCTACCTGCACGCGGCGTACGGGAACTACCAGATGGAGATTGAGGAGATCACCGAGGTGCCCGGCCTCGAGGTGACGGCGCGGACGCGCATCGTGCCGGAGCCGGGGTACCAGCAGCCACCGCCGCCGGCCGTCACCAAGTACACCTTCCGCAATGGCCTGATCGCTGCCATTGAGAGCGAACCCGGCACCAGCGCGGCGGGATCTCGGTAGCCAACGATCGCCGCCGCCCGAACCGACCGGCGGGGCTGGGAGCGCACCGGCCGGATCCGCGCGGTTGCCTGAGCCGAGGCTGCCCTGCATGATGCGGCGGAACAACACGTCACGGCAGAGGCGATGCGGCCGGTGTCGGGGCGGTGGCCTAGCATCGGACGCATGCCGAGCAGCTTCTACCAGCTTGTCGTCGCCTGCCGCGACCCGCACGCGCTCGCCAGGTTCTGGGCCGCCGTGCTGGACCAGCCGGTCCTGTATGAGACCGAGGACGAGGTCATCGTCGGCGCCGGCGAGCACGCCTACCCAGGCCTGGCCTTCGTCCCGGTCCCCGGGGGCAAGACCGTCCAGAACCGGCTGCACATCGATCTGGACCCGGACGACCAGGCCGCCGAGGTGGAGCGGCTGCTGGCCCTCGGCGCCCGTCCCGCCGACGTCGGCCAGGGGGACGTCCCCTGGACGGTGCTCGCCGACCCGGAGGGCAACGAGTTCTGCGTGCTGCGGCCGCACCGGTCACTCATCGACTGACGGTGCCGCCCGGCCATCCCCACGCCTGGCCACCGCCCGGCGCCCATCCCGAACCATCCCCCGAGGAGCGCCATGGACGCCGAAGACCTGCGGGCCGTGCAGCAGCCGCTCAAGGACGCCTACCGCAGCGACCCAGCGGCGGCCCTGGTCACCCTCCGGGCCCACGGCGAGCTCGGTGCGGAGGAGGTCAGCTGCTCGGTGCAGACCGGCCGGGACCTGGCGGTCGCCGGGCTGCACCCGGCCACCGGCGGCGACGGCACGCTCGCCTGCTCCGGTGACATGCTGTTGCAGGCGCTGGTCGCGTGCGCCGGTGTGACGCTCAAGGCGGTGGCCACGTCGCTGGGCATCGACATCGCCGGTGGCACCGTCCGCGCCGAGGGCGACCTGGATTTCCGCGGCACGCTCGCCGTGGCGAAGGACGCCCCGGTCGGCTTCACCGCGATCCGGCTGAGCTTCGAGCTGGACACCGGCGCGGCCCAGGGCCAGCTGGACTCCCTGCTCCGGCTGACCGAGCGGTACTGCGTGGTCTACCAGACGCTGGCCCGCCCGGCCCGGCTGAGTGCCTCGCTGGCCCGGCGCAACGACTGAGCGGCCAGAAGTGGGCGTGGCGCGGTGTGCGCCCTCCGATCAGGGGCGTCGGCCGGAAAGGACGCAGAACTCGTTCCCCTCCGGGTCGGCAAGTACGACCCAGCTCTGATCGCCCTGGCCGACGTCGGCGTACCGGGCACCCAGGTCGAGCAGGCGACGGACCTCTTCGCCCTGCTCCCTGTCGGCTGGGCTGACGTCGAGGTGGAGCCTGTTCTTGACGGTCTTGCCCTCGGGCACGTGCGCGAATGTCAGCGTCGGTGGCACCGGGCCACGGTTCTTGCCTTCCGGCACCGTGGGGGGGCCAATGGTGACAATTCCGTCGTCTTCGTCTTGCACCTCGTAGCCAAGGACCGAGCACCAGAACCGGGCGAGACCGCCCGGATCGGCACAGTCGATCGCAAGCTCGGTGAACTTACTGGTCACGTCAGGGACCTCCCCGTCAAAGAGGATGTCAAGGTCCGGATAGTACTGGTCACCTTGACCGGCATGGTAGGCATGGCGCATGGCCGAACTCATTCCCAGGCGGGTCCTCTTCGGGAACCCGGAACGCGTGAGCCCCCGAATCTCTCCCAACGGCACCAGCCTGGCGTGGATCGCGCCGCACGACGGGGTGCTCAACGTATGGACCGCCCCCGTTGGCGCCGACGGAGTTGACTGGGGCTCGGCGCGGGTGATGACCGCCGACACCGATCGCGGCATCCGCGTCTTCGCCTGGGCGCACGACGGCCGGCATCTGCTGTACCTGCAGGACACCGGGGGCGACGAGAACTGGCGCCTGTACGACGTGGACACCGAAACCATGACGCGGCGCGACCTGACCCCGTTCGAGGGCGTGCAGGCGCAGATCCTGGCCGCCAGCAAAAAGCACCCCACCGAGGTGCTGGTCGGGCTCAACCGCGACAACCCGGCGCTGCACGACGTGTACCGGCTCGACCTGGAGACGGGGAACCTGGCCAAGGAGGTCGAGAACCCGGGGTTCGCGGGCTGGGTCGCCGACACCGAACTGGTCACCCGGGTCGGCGTCGAATTGGAGCCGGACGGCAGCATGGTGTTCCACGTGCGCGACGGCGCCGGCGACAGCTGGCGCGCGCTGCTGACCCTTGCGGCCGAGGACGCGCTGACCAGCGAGCCGGTCGGGATCAGCGCGGACGGGTCCACGATGCTGGCGATCAGCTCGGACGGCGCCGACACCGGCCGGCTGGTCCGCATCGACCTGGCCAGCGCGGCGGAGCAGGTGCTCGCCGAGGACCCCGAGGCGGACGTGAGCACGGTCCGGCTGCACCCCGACACCAGGGAGCCGCAGGTGGTCACCTGGCTCAAGGAGCGCAAGGAGTACCGCGTCCTGGACCCTGCCGTGGCGGGCGACCTGGCGGCCATCCGGGCGCTGCACCACGGCGACCCGGAGCTGGTCTCGCACGACCACAGCGACAACGTGTGGCTGATCGCGTTCACCAACGACACCGGGCCGGTGCCGTTCTTCCTGTACGACCGGGCGCTTCGCGAGGGCCGGTTCCTGTTCGACCACCAGCCCGAGCTGTCCAGGTACGAGCTGGCCCCGATGGAGCCATTCTCGTTCAAGGCCCGGGACGGCCTCACCATCCACGGGTACGCGACGTTCCCGCCCGGTGCGGGCCGGTCCGGGCTGCCGATGGTGCTGGACGTGCACGGCGGGCCGTGGGCCCGCGACAACTGGGGGTTCCACCCGGAGGCGCAGTGGCTGGCCAACCGGGGCTACCTGTGCGTGCAGGTGAACTTCCGCGCCTCCACCGGCTACGGCAAGGCGTTCGTCAACGCCGGCGACCGGGAGTGGGGCAACAACATGCAGAACGACCTCACCGACGCGGTGGAGTTCGCCATCGGCCGGGGCTGGGCGGACCGCGAGCGGGTCGCGATCTACGGCGGCTCCTACGGCGGTTACGCGGCGCTCGCCGGGGTCACGTTCACCCCGGACCTGTACCGCTGTGCGGTGGACATCGTGGGCCCGTCCAACCTCAAGACGCTCATCGAGACGATCCCGCCGTACTGGCAGCCGCAGATCGCGCTGTTCCACCAGCGGGTGGGCAACCCGGAGACCGACTCCGAGTTCCTCTGGTCCCGGTCGCCGCTGTCCCGCGCCGCGAGCATCAAGACGCCGCTGCTGATCGCCCAGGGCGCCAACGACCCACGGGTGAAGCAGGCGGAGTCCGAGCAGATCGTCGCCGCCCTCCGGGACGCCGGCATCGACCACGAGTACATGCTGTTCCCCGACGAGGGCCACGGCTTCGCCAAGCCGGAGAACCGGCTGCGGTTCTACGCCGCCGCGGAACGCTTCCTCGCCCGCCACCTCGGCGGCCGGGTGGAGGACGGCGCGGCGTGATCGATATCAAGAGCGATGCCGCGATCGAGGCCATGCGGGAGGCCGGCCGGGTCGTGGCCACCGCGCTGGACGCGGTGCGGCGCGAGGCGACGGTCGGGGTGTCCCTGGCCAGCCTCGACGAGGTGGCGCGCGAGGTGCTGCGCAAAGCCGGCGCGCGATCCCCGTTCCTGAACTACCACCCGTCGTTCGCGCCCACGCCGTTCCCCGCGGTGATCTGCGCGTCGGTGAACGACGTGATCGTGCACGGCATCCCGGACGGTTACCGGCTCGCCGACGGCGACCTGGTCAGCATCGATTTCGGCGCCCAGCTGGGCGGGTGGACCGGCGACGCCGCGATCAGCTTCATCGTCGGCACCCCCGACCCCGCGGACGAGAAGCTCATCAAGACCACCGAAGAGGCGCTCGCGGCCGGCATCGCCGCCGCGGCCGAGGGGGCCCGTCTCGGGGATGTCTCGCACGCGATCGGCACGCTCGCGCGCGGCGCCGGGTACGGCGTGCCCGCGGGCTTCGGCGGCCACGGCATCGGCCGGCACATGCACGAGGACCCGCACGTGCCCAACGAGGGCAGGCCCGGGCGCGGCATGCGGCTGCGCCCCGGCCTGGTCCTGGCGATCGAGCCGATGTTGATGGCGGGCGGCGGGAGCAGCTACCAGACCGCGCCGGACGGCTGGGCGCTGAAGACGGTCGACGGCTCCCGGGCGGCGCACGCCGAGCACACCGTGGCCATCACCAAGAACGGCCCGCGCATCCTGACGCTGCCCTGAGGACGGCACGGGCGCCGCCGAAGCCACCGACGGTGCCCCGGATCAGCGCCGCGGGGGTTCCGGGGGTCGTCCCCCGGGCTAGCGCAGCCGCGCCTCGTGCATGAGCGCGGCCAGCTCCGGCCCGGGTTCCAGCACGTAGAGGCCGCCGCCGATCCGGTCGGTCACCCAGACCAGGCCGCCGGGGTCCACGAACAGGTCGTTGATCTGGGCGACCGGCTGGCCCGGCGCCGGCTCGGGGATCCAGTGCGCCACCTCGGCCGGGTGACGGGGGTCGGCCAGGTCGTACACCCGTACACCGGCGCTGAAGTAGGTGGCGAACACCAGCCGCTCGCTGCGGTAGGAGCCCGGCTGGTTCTCGTGCAGGTTGTGCGCGCCGAACCGGAGCGGCAGGTGGGCGAAACCGTCCGGGTGCGGGCACTGCGCCAGCATGACCGGGCTCGCGCCGGAGACGTCGAGGACGTGGATCGAGCGCCGGGGCGCGTGCGGCCCGTCGTGCACCTGCTCGTCGGTGGCGACCACGAGCCCCCGGCCGGGCAGCGGCAGGCAGGTGTGCGTGGACCCGCCGCCCCACCGCGCCAGGCCCACCTGGCGCGGCCGGGTCATGTCGGCCACGTCCAGGACCACGAGCCCGGCGTCGTCGAAGCCGAGGTAGGCCCGGTCCCCCGCGATGAGCGCGTGGTGCGCGGCGTACCGCTTCCCCGCGGGCCAGCCCGGCCGCTCGTCGTCCCGCAAGCCCGGCCACCACCACCGGGCCGCCTCCACCGGGTGCGCGGGGTCGGCCAGATCGACCACCATCCAGATCCGGTCGCGGAAGTGATCGGGGCTGGCGGACATGTGCGCGTACCGGCCGCCGGTCCAGACGACCCGGTGCACTCCCCTGCCCCCGCTGCGCCAGAAGGCGATCCGCTCCGGGCGCAGCGGGTCCGCCAGCCGGTAGACGGCCAGGCCCGCCGGTACCGGCCCGGTGTCCGGCGCGCGGTAAGGCGCCGGGGACGGCTCAGGCAGCGCCATGGCACGCGCCGGCTCATTTGATGACACCGGCGCCGGGAACTTCTCGTGGTTGACCAGCAGCAGGCCACCGGCCACCTGGACCTTGTGGGTGTGGCTGCCCGGCGGGGCCGGCCACCGGGTGACCAGCACCGGGCGCGCCGGGTCGGTGGCGTCGAGCACCGAGGTTCCCGCCCCGGTGGTTCCGGTGTGCCCCACGTAGACGGCGTCGCCGTGCCGGATCACCTGCATGCCGTCGCCGTGCCCGGCGAGGCCGTGGTGGCCGATCAGCCGCAGGCCCGCGGCGCTGGCGGTGCGCGGGGTGCGCGCACGGGCCCCGGCGGTCATGGCGCCCGCGCGCCCAGTTTCTGCGCCGCCCAGTCCGCGGTGCGGTACCGGTGGAACGGCGCCAGGTTGGCGCACCCGTGGTTGCCCCGTTCGAGCAGCAGCAGCGCGGCGGGACCGCCGGCTTCCCCGACGAGCCGCTCCGCCTGCTGCCAGGGGATCAGCCGGTCGAGCTTGCCCATCACCGCGAGCAGCGGGCAGCGGATCCGCTCCGCGCGCCCGGCCAGGGTCAGCTCCCCCGCTCGTACGCGGGCCGTCTCCAGGTCCGGCGACTTGGACCGGACCCGGAACGCCTCCCTGGTCAGGCTCGGCAGGTTGTCCCAGTTGTCGGCGAACGCGAACGGCCCGGCCAGCGCGATGCAGGCCTGGACCCGCTCGTCGCCGCTGGCCACCCGGGGGGCGTAGTAGCCGCCCAGGCTCACCCCCCAGACCGCGATCCGGCTCGGGTCCAGCGACGGCTCGGTGATCAGGTAGTCGATGATCGCCCCGCCGGGGACCTCCCAGTCCCCGCGGATCGCCAGGTCGTACTCGGCCTCGCCCTGGCCGGGGCCGTCCACGCTGAGCGTGGCGACACCGCGCTCCAGGAACAACTCCTCGGTGCTGCGCAGCTCTTCCTTGGCCGAGTCCAGGCCCGGGATCATGATCATCACCGGGTGCGGGCCGCGGCCGCGCGGCTCGCGCAGGATGCCCACGATGCGCGCGCCCTCAAACGGGATCTCGACCCGCCGGCCCGGCGGGTCGAGGTAGGGCAGCGCGTCGGTCAGGCAGCGCACGGCCTTGACGTGCGCCTCGCGCATCTGGCCGGGGTCGTTGACGAACAGGAACTTCGCGAAGTGGTAGTACACCGCCGCCTGGGACAGGTGGGCGCCCGCGGACATCTGCCGGCCCTCGCCGAGGGCGCTGCGGCCGAGTTGCTCGTGCTCGGCGGCGACCGCGCTCCACGCCGCGCACCAGTCGTTCCAGGAGGTCAGCTCGCTGGTGATGCGCTCGAAGTCGCCCGCGGTCACCCCGTTCGTGGTGAATCGCGGCGCCCAGTGCGAGATGGCCATGGCTACCCGTTCGTCCACGCGCCCTCCTCGTTCCGCTGGCGAGATCTGCAAACGAATGCATACTCTCTGGGACATGCCCGGGTCAACCTGGGTACAGGGAGAGCGTGGTGGAACAGCGGGAACGGCAGGACCTGCACGTGACGGTGAACGGTGCGGACCGCACCCTGGCCTGCGATCCAGACACCCCCCTGCTCGACGTGCTGCGGGCCGGGCTGGGCCTGGCCGGGCCGCGGTTCGGCTGCGGACGGGGGCTGTGCGGCGCGTGCCTGGTGATCATCGACGGCAAGGCCAGGGCGTCCTGCGACTACCCGGCCTGGGCGGCCGAGGGCACCGAGGTGACCACGGTCGAGGGCCTGCTCGCCGGCGGCGCGCTGCACGCGGTGCAGCAGGCGTTCCTCGACGAGCAAGCGGCGCAGTGCGGCTACTGCACCTCGGGGATGATCGTCGCCGCGGCCGCGCTGCTCGCGGCCAGCCCCGCGCCGACCGCGCAGGAGGTCCGCGAGGCCCTGGACGGCAACCTGTGCCGCTGCGGCACGCACGGCAGGATCGTGGCCGCCGTGCTGCGGGCCGCGCGCCAGGGCGGGCAGGCGGCGCCGTGACGGCTGCGCGGCGCTCGCCCGGGAGGACAGGCCGCCCTCCGGGGAAGAGCCCCGGGCCCCCGATGGCCCCAGCATCCCCCGGCCTGGCCGCCATCCCGAGCCTGGCCGCCAACCCGGTGCTGAGTTCCTGGCTGGCGTTCTGCCCCGGCGGGACGGTCACGATCCGCTCTGGCAAGGTCGAGTACGGGCAGGGGGTCTGGACGGCGCTGGCCCAGATCGCGGCCGAAGAACTCGACGTGGCGCTGGCCCGGGTGAGGGTGGCGCCGGTCAGCACCGCCGGCAGCCCCGACGAGGGGGTCACCTCGGGCAGCCTGTCCATCCAGCATTCCGGCTCGGCGCTGCGGCAGGCGTGCGCGCAGGCCCGCGCGCTGCTACTGGCCGCGGCCGCGGCCAGGCTCGGCACGGGTACCACGGCGCTGACCGTCGAGGACGGGCGGATCCTCACCGGCGGGCGGCCGACCGGCCTGTCGTACTGGTCGCTGGCCAGCCCGGGGCTGCTGGACCGGGTGGTCGCCGGCGACCCGGTCCCGGTCAAGCCGCCGCAACAGTGGTCGGTGGCCGGCCACAGCGCCCCGCGGGCCGACCTGCCGGACAAGGTCACCGGGCGGCCCCGGTTCCTGCACGACCTGGTGCTGCCCGGGATGCTGTACGGGCGGGTGGTCCGGCCGCCCGCGCTGGTGGCGGAGCTGACCGGCACCGGCGATCCCGCGCTCCCGCCCGGCACGGTCACCGTGCGTGACGGCTCGTTCCTCGGCGTGGTGGCCGCTACGGACGCCCACGCGCTCCGCGCCGCGCGTCAGGTGGCGAAGGCGGCCCGGTGGCAGGTCACCGACTCCCTGCCGGATGAGGCCGGCCTGAAGGGCTTCCTGCTGTCCGCGCCGGCCGAGGACTCCCCCGTGGAGTCCCGCCGCGACGCGGGCGCCGCCGCCACCGCCGCCACGTCACTGACCGCCGAGTACACCCGGCCGTTCCTCGCGCACGCCTCCGTGGCGCCGAGCTGCGCGATCGCGCGCTGGGACGCCGACGCGGTCACGGTGTGGAGCCACACCCAGGGCCCGTTCGCGCTGCGCGACGCCCTCGCGGCCGGGCTCGGCGTGCACCCCGCCCGGGTGACCGTCAACCACGCCGAGGGAGCCGGCGCCTACGGCCACAACGGCGCCGACGACGCCGCACTGGACGCGGTGCTGCTCGCGCGGGCCGTGCCCGGGCGGCCGGTCCGGGTCCAGTGGGCGCGCGAGGACGAGATGGGCTGGGCGCCTCTCGGCCCGGCCATGCTCGCGCGCGTGTCGGCCGGGCTCGACGCCCACGGCAAGATCGTGACCTGGCGGCAGGACGTGTGGAGCAACGGGTTCATCGGCCGCCCCGGCCGCGGCGGCGAGCCGCGGCTGCTGGCCCTGGCGCACCTGGCCGGTGGCACGCCGATGCCGCCCGCCCCGGACGGCCCGCCGACCGGTGCCATGGGCGCCACCCGCAACGCGGTGCCCGGCTACCACATCCCCGACCTGGAGGTGGTCCGGCACCGGCTCCTCACCATGCCGATCCGCACCTCCTCGCTGCGCTCCCTCGGCGCGTTCTTGAACGTGTTCGCGATCGAGTCGTTCATGGACGAACTGGCCGAGTGCGCCGGAGCCGACCCGGTCGCCTTCCGGCTGGCGCACCTGGCCGACCCGCGCGCGGCGGCCGTGATCGAGGAGGTGGCGGAGTTCTCCGGCTGGGCGGGCCGCCCGCGGGCCGGGGGCACCGGCTACGGCATCGGCTACGCCAGGTACAAGGGCCTGGCCGGGTACTGCGCCGCGGTGGCCGAGGTCGAGGCGAAGGACGACGTGCACGTCCGCCGCCTCTGGCTCGCGGTCGACGTCGGCACGGTCATCAACCCGGACGGGGTCGCCAACCAGGTGGAAGGCGGCGCGGTGCAGAGCACCAGCTGGGCGGTCAGGGAGCGGGTGAGCTTCGACCGGGCCAGGATCACGTCGGTGAGCTGGGACACCTACCCGGTGCTGCGGTTCACCGAGGTGCCGGAGGTGGCGGTGCGGCTCGTCGCCGCGCCCGGGCAGCCGGAGACCGGCGCGGGCGAGATCGCCCAGGGCCCGGTCGCCGCCGCGATCGGCAACGCGCTGGCCCAGGCGGCCGGTGTGCGGGTCCGCGACCTGCCGCTCACCCGTGAGCAGGTGATCCGCGCGATCGAAGCGAGCTGACCGCCGCGCCGCACCCCTCTTGTCGCTCCATGACGACGCCCCGCGGCACCCCCGGCCCCAGTGGAACCGGGGCCTAGTTCTGGCCGAACAGGGCGCTGACCGACTCCCCGACGTGGATCCGCCGGATGGCCTCGGCCAGGGCCGGCGCCACCGACAGCACCTGCAGCTTGCCCTGCGCGGCCGCCGGCACCGGCACGGTGTTGGTGCAGACGATCTCGGTGACCTCCGGCGCGGCGGCGATCCTCTCCAGCGCGCCGTCGGCGAAGAGCCCATGGGTGGTGGCGATGCGTACCGACTTGACCCGGTGCTCGCGGAGCCTGTCCAGCAGCTCGATCAGCGTGGTGCCCCGGGCGATCTCGTCGTCGAGCACGATGACGTCGCGGTCGTCCACGTGCCCGATGATCGAGGTGATCTGGACCGTGAGGTCGTCGACGCGTTCCTTGGCCCCGGCCGCGACCGGCAGGCCCAGCCGGGCGGCGAACGCGGCCGCGCTCTTGGCGTTGCCCAGGTCCGGCGAGACGACCACGGTGTTGGTGAGGTCCTGCCCGCGGAAGTGGCTGGCCAGTTCCCGCAGCGCGTGCAGGTGGTCGGTGGGCACGGAGAAGAACCCGTGCACCTGGCTGGAGTGCAGCGTCATCGTAAGCACCCGGGTCGCCCCGGCGCTGACCAGCAGGTCGGCGACCATCCGGCCGCCGATCGACACCCGGGGCATGTGCTTTTTGTCGCTGCGCGCGTAGGCGTAGTGCGGTATCACCGCCGTGACCCGGGCCGCCGAGGCACCGCGGGCCGCGTCCAGCATGAGCAGCAACTCGACCAGGTGCTCCTGCACCGGCGGGGACAACGGCTGGATCAGGAAGACGTCGCGTTCCCGGCAGTTGGACTGCAACTGAACTTCCAGGCAGTCGTTGGCAAACCGGCGGACCCGCACGGGGAGCAGGGGCTCGCCAAGCTCCGTGCAGATCTCGGCCGCCAGTTCGGGATGAGCACTTCCGCTGAACACCGCGATCTCACGCACGCCGACCAGGCTAGGCCATCCACTCGGGGTGATGGAGGCATAGCCTCGGGGCAGGGACGGGCCTTCGTGAGGGGCGTCCGGGCATCCGTTCGGCGGGTGCTGGGGAGGGCGTGCGTGCGATCCGGCGTCCCTGTGCGGCCGCGGCGGCGGCGCCCTTGAACGAGCCGCGCGCGATCGGCACCCGCACGGCGGCCGCCCTAGCCCGCGGCGGCCCGATCGGGGGCCGGCGCGGAGTTCCCCGGCTTGTACGCCGGCAGCCCGAGCTGGTCCCTGATGGCCTGCTGGACCTCGTCCTTGCCGAGGGTGGCGTCGATGACCGCCACGTACTCCTTGCGCCGGAACAGGTCCAGCACCGGGTCGGTCTTGTCGTGGTAGTCGCGCAACCGGACAACCAGGGCTTCCTCGGTGTCGTCCTCGCGGGTGACCAAGGTGCCGCCGCACACGTCGCAGACACCGTCCTCCTTGGGCTGTGCCTGGATGAGGTTGTAGTCCATCCCGCAGCCGCTGCACAGCCGCCGGGCCAGCACCCGCCGGCGGACCTCGGAATCGGGCATGTCCAGGTGGATGACCCCGTCGATGTCGTAACTCTCCAGGAAGAACTCCGCCTGCCTGGCGTTGCGCGGGAAGCCGTCGATGACGAAGCCGTAGTTCCAGTCGTGCTGGCCGAGGCGCTCCGCGGCGACCGCCTCGGCCAGGTCGTCGCCGACCAGCTCCCCCGCCGCCATGATCCGGCGCACCTGGGCGCCCATCTTCGTGTGGTGCTGCACGTTCCAGCGGAAGATGTCCCCGACGCTGATGTGGGCCAGGTCCAGGTCGGCAGCGAGCAGGCTGGCCTGTGAGCTCTTGCCGCTGCCGGGGACACCCATGATGACGTATTTCCGCATGCAGTTACCTTCGCATACCACGGGCCTCAGGCAAGACCCACGATCAAGCCTGCCGGCTGGCCCGGTTCAGCCACCGCTCGCAGCCCCGGCGGATCTTGGGGTCGAGCGAGCCGCGCAGCGCCTGCCAGTCCTGGCGCAGCAACCGCGCGTTGACGAACCGCGCCATGTCGTTGCGGGCGCCCCGGGTGAGCACGATCCCGTACAGGCTGCGGCGGCGGGCGTCGTCGGCCACGTCGAACTCGCGCAGGCCCGGCGGGCACAGGTGCCGCGGCAGCACCACCACTCCCCGCTCCGGCCCGTGCAGGTCGTCCAGGCTCGCGGGCAGCCGCCGTGCCAGGCCGGCGCCTCGTCCGCGGCGGAGCAGATCCGTCAAGGACATGCTCCCAATTATCACCGCCAGCCCCGCCGTGGCAGGCGATCCCGCGCCGGGCGTGGCGCGGGGCGTCCGGAGTTCGGGGACTACACTCTGCCCATGCCCGGCACCGAGGCTCCGCGCTGGCGCTTCCTGATCACACCCAGGTGGCTGGCCTGGCACCTCGTCATGGTCGGCTCGGTGTACGGGATGCTCGCCCTCGGCGACTGGCAGTTGCACCGCGCCGAATCGGGCAACGCGCTGAGCTGGGCCTACACCTTCGAGTGGCCGATTTTCGCGGTGTTCGCCGTGGTGTTCTGGGCCAAGACGATCCGGGACGAGTTCCATCCGCCGGCGGCGCCGGCGCCCGAGGACGTCGCGCTGCCCGCCGGGGCGGCCGCGGGTGCGTCGCGCTGGGGTGCCGCGGAACCCGCCGGGGAACCCGCGGCCCCCGAGGACGAAGCGGAACTCGCCGCGTACAACGCCTACCTCGCCCGGCTGCACCGGGAAGTGAAGGGCCACGGCAAGTGGCACGGCTTGCGGTAGGGGCCAGGGAGGTGGCGCGCGTGCGCCTCAACGTCACCCTGTACCGGGTGATGGCTTACGTGACCGGTGTGGTCCTCATCGTGCTGTGCGCGTTCGCGATCGGCCAGGCGTTCACCAACGACGCCGCGATCGTCAACGTCATCGGCACGGTGCACGGGCTGCTGTACATCGTGTACCTGATCGTCTCCTACCCGCTCACCCGCAGGCTGCGGCTGACGGCGGGGCCGACCGTCGCGGTGCTGCTGGCCGGCACGATCCCGGTGATGACGTTCGTCGTGGAGCGCCGGATCAGCCACCGCTACATTGGCCCCGCGCTGGCTGGCGTCACTGCGCGTTAACCGGACAGATACGCCTCGTTTTCCGCCCCGGCCGCGCCGGTGGCGCATAATCCCAGGTATGGCGATCGCCTTCCTCGACGCGCCCGGCCCGCTGGCCTTCGCCCACCGCGGCGGCGCGGCGCACGCCCCGGAGAACTCCTGGCGCGCGTTCGAGCACGCCGTGGGGCTCGGGTACCGGTACCTGGAGACCGACCTCCAGGCGACCGCGGACGGCGTGCTTGTCGCGTTCCACGACAAGACGCTGGCCCGGGTCACCGGGGTGGACGGCCGGGTGTCGCGGCTGCGGTACGCCGATCTGTCCGGCGCGCTGATCGGCGGCACCGAGCCGATCCCGGTGCTGGAGGACCTCCTCACCGCCTGGCCCGGCGTCCGGTTCAACCTGGACGTGAAGGACGTGCCGGCGATCGCGCCGCTGCCCGAGGTGCTGCGGCGCACCAACGCCTGGGACCGGGTGTGCGTGGTGTCGTTCTCGGCGAGCAGGCTGCGGGCCACCCGCCGCGCCCTCGGCAGGCCGGTGTGCATGGCCGCCTCGCCGCTGGGCACCGCCGCGGTGCGGTTCGGCGGGCCGCGCGGCCGCCGGGACAGCCGCGGTCCCGGCCAGCAGTGGCCGTTCACCGACTGGCTGTCCCGCACCGGGGTCCGCTGCGTCCAGGTGCCGGCCTCGATGGCCACCCCGCCGTTCATCGGCCGCGCCCACGCGCTGGGCCTGCAGGTGCACGCCTGGACCGTCAACGACCCCCCCACCATGGAACGCCTGCTCGACCTGCGCGTCGACGGGATCATGACCGACGAGACCGTGGCCCTCCGCGAGGTCCTCACCGCCCGCAACCAGTGGCACCCCGGGATGGATCCCGGCAGGCCGTAGCCCGATCGCGCGGTTGGATTCGTGCCGCAGCGGGAATCTTGTCCGCGTAGCCAGCGTTGACGTCGGGGAAGGCTGACCGCCTGGGAGGCAATGCCATATGGCCGAACGCGCACTACGCGGCACCCGGCTCGGAGCGACGAGCTATGAGAATGACCGTAACACGGACCTGGCACCGCGCCAGGAAATAGCCTTTGACTGCCCAAAGGGGCATCACTTTAGCGTTCCGTTCGCCGCCGAGGCCGAGGTTCCCGCGACATGGGAATGCCGGGTTTGCGGCGCTGTTGCGTTCACCTCCGCCGCGGACCTGCCGACGCCGAAGAAGGTCAAGCCGCCGCGCAGCCACTGGGACATGCTGCGCGAGCGCAGGTCCATCGCCGACCTGGAGCAGGTGCTGGCCGAGCGGCTGGCGCTGATCCGCGGTGACCGCGACGGCTCCGGCCGGGCCGCCAGCCAGCGCAAGAGCGCGTAGCGGCGCGAGTTACCGCCGTTTCCGGCGGGCCGCACCCGGGAGTTTAGAGCCGTCTCACCGTGCCCGGTCGCGGCCTGGCACGGACCCGCGGCCGCGCCCGGTGACCCCCCAGACGGTGACCCGCCACAGCGCTTCCAGCACGATCGCCCGGCTCATCTTGGACGTGCCGTGCACCCGTTCCACGAACGTGATCGGCACCTCCACCACGCGCAGCCCGGCCTGGAGCGCCCGCATCGCCAGGTCGATCTGGAAGCAGTAGCCCTGGGACCCGACCTCCTCCAGCGCGATCGCGCGCAGCGTGCCTGCCCGGTACGCGCGGTAGCCCCCGGTGGCGTCCTTGAGCCCGATGCCGAGCATCATCCGGGCGTAGGTGTTGCCGCCGCGCGAGAGCAGTTCCCGTGACTTCGGCCAGTTGCGGACCGTCCCGCCAGGCACCCACCGGGAGCCGAGCACCAGGTCGGCGCCCTTGAGCGCGTCCAGCAGGAGCGGAAGTTCCTCGGGCTGGTGTGAGCCGTCGGCGTCCATCTCGACGACCACGTCGTAGCCCTCGGCCAGGGCCCACCGGAACCCCGCGATGTACGCGGCGCCGAGGCCCGCCTTGCCGTCGCGGTGCAGCACGTGCACGTGGCCGTCCTCGGCGGCGAGCTTGCCGGCGAGCTCGCCGGTGCCGTCCGGGCTGTTGTCGTCCACCACCAGCACGTCGGCGTGCGGCACCGCGCGGCGGACCCGGGCCGTCGTCGCCTCGATGTTCGCCCGCTCGTTATAGGTGGGGATGATGACGGCGATGCGCCCGATGGGCTGCGGGTCGCGGCCATCCATAGCTGTCAAGACTCCCTGCCTGCCCGGTGCCTGCGCGCCATGCGGTACACGCGCGCCCCGCCGCTGCGCCAGCGGGCGTCCCTGCAGGTTACCGTGCACCCGGTGCATGCTCCGCGGAAGGCCGTCCCGTTTGCGCCGTGGCAAGGCGAAAACAGGGCCCGCGCCGCCCTTCTGGACCCGGGCCCGGCCGCGGGTTGGGCCCTATTCCCGCACCTGTGGCGGCGGTACGATTGAGCCCGTCCAGGTGAGGGGCGGAATGACAGCTTTGCCAGGCGCGCGGCGACGATGACCTTGCCGTGCAGTGGGGCCACCGCTTTGGCTTTCCAGCTCGTGGCCTGCCCATATCCGCATCCGCGGACCTTCCGTCCCCTGGACCGCATCGAGTGGTTGCGACCGGTGCCACCACGCTCAGGCTAGGGCGAGCCCAGCGCCCCCGGCCGGGCCCGAGCAGTGATCTTCTCGCAGGAGGTTCAGCGATGACCGATAACCCCGAGCCGCAGGTCTCCGAGGACGCCGGGCAGGAGGTCTCCGAGACACAGATTGCCGTGCACTGGCGCGAAGAGGAGTACTACTACCCGCCTGACTCCTTCGTGGCGCAGGCGAACGCGAACGACCCGGCCATCCTCGAGCGCTTCACCGAGGACAAGTTCCCCGAGTGCTTCAAGGAATACGCGGACCTGCTGAGCTGGGATACGCCGTGGCACACGACGCTGGACACGAGCAATGCCCCGTTCTGGAAGTGGTTCACCGGCGGCAGGCTGAACGCCTCGTACAACTGCGTGGACCGGCATGCGGCGGCCAACCCGGACAAGACGGCGATCGTGTTCGTGCCCGAACTGGAGACCGACGAGCACGTGCACATCAGCTACGCCGAACTGCTTCGCCAGGTGAACGAGTTCGCCGCGCTGCTGCGTGACTTCGCTGGCCTCAAGCCCGGCGACCGGGTGACCCTGCACATGCCGATGGTCCCCGAGCTGCCGGTCACCATGCTCGCCTGCGCGCGGCTCGGTGTGATCCACTCGGAGGTGTTCGGCGGCTTCAGCGGCCACGCCTGCGGGACTAGGATCGCCGACTCGGGCAGCCGGGTCCTGATCACCATGGATGGCTACTACCGGGCCGGGACGCTGGCCGATCACAAGGTCAAGGCCGACGAGGCGCTCGCGGCCGCGGCCGCGGAAGGCCAGGAGGTCGACAAGGTCCTGGTGTGGCGGCGGCATCCCGGCCAATATGCGTCGCAGACGCCGATGGCCGACGGCAGGGACTTCTTCGTCGATGAGGTGCTGGCCTCCTACCGGGGCCAGACCGTCGAGCCGGTGTCGATGCCCGCGGAGGCGCCGCTGTTCCTGATGTACACCAGCGGGACTACCGGCCGCCCGAAGGGCTGCGAGCACAGCACCGGCGGCTACCTGGCGTACGTGGCCGGTACCTCCAAGTACTACCAGGACATCCACCCCGATGACGTGTACTGGTGCATGGCCGACATCGGCTGGATCACCGGCCACTCCTATATCGTCTATGGCCCGTTGGCACTGGGCACGACGACGGTGATCTTTGAGGGCGTGCCGAACTACCCCGACGGCGGGCGGCCGTGGCGGATCGCGGAGAAGCTCGGGGTGAACATCTTCCACACCTCGCCCACGGCGATCCGGATGTTGCGCAAGGTCGGTCCGGACGAGCCGAAGAAGTACACCTACCACTTCAAGACGATGACGACGGTGGGCGAGCCGATCGAGCCGGAGGTGTGGCGCTGGTATCACTCCGAGGTCGGCAAGGGCCAGGCGGCCATCACCGACACCTGGTGGCAGACCGAGAACGGCGGGTTCCTCGGCAGCACCCTGCCCGGCCTGCAGCCGATGAAGCCCGGCAGCTGCGGCCCCGGCGTGCTCGGGATCTTCCCTATCATCTACGACGAGGACGGCAACGAGGTGCCCAAGGGCAGCGGCAAGGCAGGCAACATCTGCATCCGCAACCCGTGGCCCGGCATCTTCCAGACGATCTGGGGCGACCCCGAGCGGTTCCTGGCCACTTACTACCGGAAGTACAACAAGAACCCAGACAGCACGGACTGGCACGACTGGCCGTACTTCGCCAACGACGGAGCCGTCCAGGCGGCAGACGGGTACTTCCGGATCCTGGGACGGGTGGACGACGTCATCAATGTGGCCGGCCACCGGCTGGGCACCAAGGAGATCGAGTCGGCCGCGCTCACCGTTGCCGAGGTCGCTGAGGCGGCTGCGGTCCCGGTCGTGGACGACCTGCGCGGCCGGGTCGTCGAGATCTACGTCTCGCTCAAGCCTGGCTTCGAGCCGGGCAGCGAGATGGAAGCCAAGGTCAGCAAGGCGATCGAGACCGAGATCGGCAAGATCGCGCGGCCGAAGAACGTGTGGATCGTCCCGGACATGCCCAAGACCCGGTCCGGCAAGATCATGCGCCGGGTCATCGCGTCGGTGTCCAACTTCGCCGACGTCGGCGACGTCACCACGCTGGCCAACCCCGAGATCGTCGACGGCATCCGCCACCAGGTCCAGTCGGCCAAGGTCGCCAAGGGCGACGCCCCGCGCGAGCTCAGCGAGACGGAGAAGGCGGAGATCCAGGCGTTCGGCACCGAGACCTGACCGGTATCGCCCCCGCCGCCGGGGCTGGCTGACACGGGCGGCCGGCGGGCCCGGCGGCCGCCCGTGCGCGGCCGCGCCGGTCCCGCCCTGCCAAAGTTCCGGAAATCGGCACGCTCGCGGGTGTCGAGAACGTGGCGCTGGCTCCGTCCCAGGGACACCAGCGGCCACGACGGGCCGCGTGACGATGAAGGAGACCACCATGAAGTACCTGCTGCTGAAGCACTACCGGGGTGGCCCGGCACCCGCTGCCGGCTGGGTGCCGATGGACCGGTGGACGCCGGAGGAGGTCGATGCGCACGTGCAGTTCATGCGCGACTTCGCGGCCCGCTTGGAGGAGACGGGTGAGTTCGTCGACAGCCAGGCACTGGCGCCCGAGGGCGCGTTCGTGCGGTATGACGGCGAAGGGCGCCCACCGGTGACCGATGGCCCGTTCGCCGAGACCAAGGACCTCATCGCCGGCTGGATGGTCATCGACGTGGAGTCCTGGGATCGCGCGGTCGCCCTCGCCGGGGAGCTGTCCGCCGCTCCCGGGGCCGGCGGCGAGCCGATCCACGAGTGGCTCGAGGTCCGGCCGTTTCTGACCGGGTCGCCCACGGTCACCGAGTGAACGAGCCGCTGCTGCGGGAGCTGGTGCCCGCGGTGATCGGTGTCCTCGTCCGGCGCGGGGCCGGCTTCGCGTCGGCCGAGGATGCCGTGCAGGAGGCCCTGATCCGGGCGCTGGAGACCTGGCCGGACGAACCACCGCGCGATCCGAAGGCGTGGCTGGTCGCGGTCGCGTGGCGCAGGTTCCTCGACGCCGCCCGCTCCGAGGTGTCGCGGCGGGGACGGGAACTCGCCGTGCAGGCCGAGCCCGCCGCCGGCCCGGCGCCCGCCGCGGACGACACGCTGTGGCTCTACTTCCTGTGCGCGCACCCCGCCCTGCCGCAGTCCTCGGCCGCCGCCTTGACGCTGCGCGCGGTCGGTGGCCTGACCACGCGGCAGATCGCGACGGCATACCTCGTCCCCGAGGCGACCATGGCGCAGCGGATCAGCCGGGCCAAGCGGCGGATCGCGGGGCTGCCGCTCGACCAGCCCGGCGATCTCGCGACGGTGCTACGGGTGCTCTACCTGGTGTTCAACGAGGGGTACGGCGGGGATGTTGACCTGGCGGCCGAGGCGATCCGCCTCACCCGCCAGCTCGCCGCCCTGACCGGCGAGCCCGAGGTCGCCGGGCTGCTCGCGCTCATGCTGCTGCACCATGCGCGCCGCGCGTCTCGCACCGGCCCGGGAGGCCGCTTGGTGCCGCTTGGCCAGCAGGACCGATCGCGCTGGGACACCGGCCTGATCACCGAGGGGGTGACGATTCTGCAGGCCGCGCTGGCCCGCGACCGGCTGGGCGAATACCAGGTGCAGGCCGCGATCGCCGCCTTGCACGCCGACGCCCCGAGCACCGCCGAGACGGACTGGGTGCAGATCGTGTCGTGGTACGACGAGCTGCTCCTCCTCACCGGCAGCCCGGTGGTGCGGCTCAACCGCGCGGTGGCGGCCGGCGAGGCCAGCGGACCGCAGGCCGGTCTGGCGGCGCTGGCTGAGGTGGACCCCGGCCTGCCCCGTTACGCCGCGGTGGCGGCGTACCTGCACGAGCGCGCCGGTGACCTCGAGCGCGCCGCCGGGCTGTACGCCGAGGCCGCCCGCGCCGCGGCCAGCGTGCCGGAGCGCGACCACCTCACCCGTGAGGCCGCACGGGTGCGGCAGCTGCTGCGTCCGTGAGTGCGGCCTCCGCGCCGCTGCCCGTGCCCGTTACAGCGGCAGGCCCGCCTCCAGCAGAGCCAGGCCCCGCTCGAACTTCTCCCCGAATCCCTCCAGGTCACCGGGCTCGGCGAACCAGGCGGCCATCGCGATCCCGACGACCGCCCCCGCGAGTGCCTGGACCTCGAAGTCGCTGGCGGCCCGCCCGGACCGGTCGGCCACCGCCTGCGCGATCACCTGGGTGGTCCGGCCGAGTTCCTCCATCATCCTGGCCCGGACCGCAGGCACCGCGACGGCCATGTTCATGGTCTCGCGCAGCACTGCAAGGTCCCCCGCCGCCATGCCCGCGAAGGCGGCGCGGACCGCGGCGCGCATCGCCGCGATCGGCCCCATGCCCGCCGGCTGGGCCCGGAACGCATCCATCCAGAGCAGGTCCATGTCGTCCTGCAGCACGACGTCTTCCTTGGTGGGGTAATAACGGAAGAACGTGCTCGGCGACACCTCGGCGGCCTCGGCGATCTGCTCCACCGTGGTTTCGTCGTACCCCCGCTCGCGGAAGAGCCGGAGCGCGTGCTCCCTGATGGCGGCCCGCGTTCTGGCCTTCTTGCGCTCCCGCAGGCCGGGCCGGGCCGTGGCGTCAGGCAACGCGCTCATGGGGCGATTCTGCTCCTTCGGCGCCCGTCCGGGTAGCAGCCACGGGCGCCGCGCCCGGCGCGCCGCGCCAGGGCAGGAACGCCAGGGCCAGCACGGCCGCGGTCGCCGCCAGGCCGGCGCTGACCCACAGCATCGCGTCGATCCCGTGCACGAACGCCCCGCGCACCGAATCGAGCAGCGCCACCGACCCCGTCCGGCGGGCCACCGCGAGGCCCGCGAATACGCTGCTGCGCGCCGCGCCCGCGAGGGGCGCGGGCAGGCCCGCGAGGTGCAGCCGGGACCGGTACGCCGAGGCCAGCACGCTGCCCAGGATCGCGGCCGACAGCGGCGAACCCGCCTTCTGCACCGCCTGCATGACCGCCGGCCCGATCCCCGCGCTGGCCTTCGGCAGGCCGGCCAGGGCGGTGGACGCCGCGGTCGCCAGCGCCAGCCCGAAGCCGGCGCCGGTAATCGCGGTCCAGGCGGCGATGAACGCGTCGCCGCTGGCCACGGTCATGGTCGCGCCGAGCACCAGGCCGCAGGACAGCAGGATGAAGCCCAGCGCCGCGGTGAGCTTGGTGGTCAGCCGCGCGGCCACCCGGTCCGCCAGGCCGGCGCCCAGCGCCAGGCCCACCATCAGCGGCAGCAGCCGCACCCCGCTGCCCATCGCCGACACGCCCAGGATCGCCTGGAAGAACTGCGGCGCCGCGAACAGCAGGCCGAACATCGCGAAGATGCCGAACGCCTGGAGCACCGTCCCCCACGTGAACCGGGCCGACCGGAACAGCCCGAGGTCCACCAGCGGCTGCCCGCCTCGCCGGCCGAGCGTGCGCTCCCACGCCACGAACGCCGCCAGGATGGCGGCACCGCCCGCCATCGCCGCGATCGCGGTGGCCGAGGACCAGCCGTACTGCCCCGCCGCGATGAAGCCGTACACGAGCGCCGCCAGCCCGCCGCACGAGGCCACGATCCCCGCCGGGTCCAGCCGGGGCCGCCCGGCGACCCGCGACTCGGGCACCAGCAGCGCCATCGCGGCCAGGCCGATCACCACCACCGGCAGGTTCATCAGGAACACCCAGCCCCACCAGTGGCTGGACAGCAGCCAGCCGCCCAGGATCGGGCCGATCGGCAGCGCCAGGAAGTTGGCCGCCGCCCAGACGCCCACCGCCCTGGTCCGCTGCTCGCCGGTGAACAGCACCGTGACGATCGACAGGACCAGCGGGACCATGACGCCCGCGCTCAGCCCCAGCACCGTCCGCGCCGCGATGAACGCCCCGGGACCCGGCGAGAACGCGCACGCCAGCGAGCTCAGCCCGAAGACGGCCAGCGTGATCATCATGACCTTCTTGCGGCCGAACCGGTCCCCCAGCAGCCCGCCGGGCAGCAGCCCCACCGCGAGCGCCAGCGTGTACGCCGAGACGAACCACTGCAGGTCGCTGGCCGAGGCCCGCAGCGATCCCGCCAGGGTCGGCAGCGCCACGCTCAGCACCGTGGCGTCCAGCCCGACCGCCAGCACCCCGAGCGTCAGCCCGGCCAGCGCCCACCACTTCCGCGCCCCGTCCGCGTTCATGACACTCACCGCCATCGAGTAGCTTCATTAATTTGAATGCTACTTCTATTTTCTAGTGTAACGCAAGACGGAGCTGCTTCTATATTTCCGGGCCTTGGCTAGGAGGCGGGCGGTGTCCTGGGCCCTGGCGATTCAGCCGGTGACCAGGTAGCGGGGAGTGAGCGACAACGGAACGGTGGTTGGCGTTAAGGAGCCGGTCCAAGCCGCGTTAACGCCACTGGCCGTACCAATGTCGTTCGGCGTGTCACGGGATGGCTTGTAACGGTTGGACCGCTGCGGGTGAGATGGTGGCCCTCGCCGCCTTACGGTGCGGTCTATGCCGGTTGAGTTCCTGGCGGATGACAAGGCGGTGGCGTACGGGCGGTACGCGGGGCCGCCGTCGCAGGCCGTCCTTGATCGCGTTTTCTATCTCGATGACGAGGACCTGGAGCTGGTCGGGCGGCATCGCGGGGAGCACATGAGGGCCGGCTTCGCGCTGCAGCTGACCACGGTGCGGTGGCTTGGGACGTTCCTGGAGGACCCGGCGGGCCCGTGGAGGCCTCTGCCGAAGGACCACGGCCGGCTGTCGGCGCTGGATGCCTCCTACTCCTACCTGCGCAAGTTCACCCCGAACGTGCTGGCGGCGATCGACTTCAAGGGCGGGCCCGGTACCACCGATCTGATGGCGGCCGTGGCGATCTTGAAGACGCTGAACGAGACCGGCGGCCGGAAGGTCCCTGCTGATGCGCCCGAGTCCTTCGTGCCGGCCCGGTACGCCGACTATCTGGCCAAGGCTCGCAAGGGCGGGGACGACACCGCTTACCGGCACTACTGGGAGCTGTGCGTGATCCTTGGCCTGCGCGACGGGCTCCGCTCAGGTGATGTGTATGTACCTGGTTCACGCCGGTACGCCGACCCGGCCACGTACCTGTACACGCCCGCGCAGTGGAAGCCCAGGCAGGCCGACTACTGCAGGCTGGTCGGCAAGCCGGCCAGGGCCGCCGACGCCTTGGAGCAGGGCACGGAAGAACTCCATACCGTCCTGGCCGAGATGGAGAACGCCCTGGCGGGCGCGCTGCCCGACGACACCGGCACGGTCCCCCTGGACGCCGATGACCATCTGGTGATCCCGAAGCTGACCGCCGAGGACATCCCGGCTGAGGCCAGGGAGCTGAAGGAGGAGTTGTCGGGGATGCTGCCGTTCGCGCCGATCGCCTCGCTACTGATCGAGCTGGACGGCCGGACCGGCTTCCTGGACTGCTTCACCCACGCGGGCGGCAAGAAGCTCGCCCACTCCCCGGAGCTGAGGTGCAACATCCTGGCCGTGCTCATAGCACTGGCAACGAACCTGGGCCTGGGCAGGATGTCGGAGGCGTGCGGGATCTCCTACGACGTGCTCGCGTGGACGATGGAGTGGTACGTACGCGAGGAGACGCTCCGGGAGGCCAACACCTGCGTCGTCAACCACCACTACGGGCTGGAGCTGTCCAAGGTGTTCGGCGGCGGGACGATGTCCTCCTCCGACGGGCAGCGCTTCCCCGTGCGCGGCAAGTCGCTGACCGGCCGGGACATGGTCATCCACGGTGGCCGGGTGCTGTCGACCTATACGCACGTGTCCGACCAGTGGTCCACCTACGGCACGAAGATCATCGTGCCGACCGCGAGGGAGGCCCACTTCGCGCTGGATGAGTTCCTGGGCAACGCCACCGATCTGCCGGTCACCGAGCACACGACCGATACCCATGGCGCCACGCTGATCAACTTCGGGCTGTTCGATTTGGTGGGGAAGGCGCTGACCCCGCGGATGCGGGACCTGATGAAGGTCACGCTGGTGCGGGATGACACCCCGACCGAGATCGGGAAAGCTCTACCCGCACGCCGGTCCGCTGCTGGCCGCCCGCTGGAACGAGGACCTGATCAAGACTGAACAAGCCTGGTGCCTGACGGTCTTGACCAACGCCTGGTGACGTGGACGACCGAGTACTACACCCTGGCGGTCAAGCAGCTGCGGGCCGACGGCCGCTCGGTTCCCGGCGAGATGCTGGCCCACATCTCGCCCGGTCACTCCGACAACATCAACTTCTTCGGCGTCATCAACGTCGACATCGAAGCAGAACTGGCCAAGCTAACCGGCGGGTGGCGACCGCTGCTGCCCACCCAGCTCCGTGAGCTGGGCCTGTGACCAGGGCCCTCATCATTCGGTTTCGGCGCATCCAGAGCAGGTCATCTCGACGGCAGGGCCCAAGGTGACCTGACGCCAGCCGGATCCGCGGGCGGGTGGTGGCCGTGGCTCTGTAGGTCAGTTTTGACGCCACTTATCGGTCAGCTGCGGATCCAGTTGTTGATCAACAGAGTGCGTTTTGCCGGTGAGTGTTCTGTCGCTGATAAATCGGCCCTGTCTCAGTGAATCCGGCCCGTTATTGCCTCGGTCTCAGTTAGTCCGGCCCGCCCCGCTTGGCCCAGGCGGAGATGATCGCGGCTGCCAGCCAGTGTCTGAGGAGTTCGGCTTCGGCTGCTGTGCTGGTGCCGTCTTCGTGCGGGCTGGCGCCGCGGGCGAGCAGGAACGCGGTCATGTCTGCGTGCAGGGGCTGGCCCGTCCTGGCATGGCGGCCGGCCTCGGTATGGATAGCGCGGCGGAGCAGGGTCCAGCCGTCGCCGTTGTCGTCCTCGATGTCGTGGCCGTCGTCGAGCAGTTCGCGCAGGCGGTTCAGGTCGTGGTCCTCAACTGCCTGATGAGCCGGGGAGAGTGACTGGTGCTGCATGACTGCCCGCCGGCGGCCGACGTATTTGCGCACCATCTGGTAGGAGATCTCGTCTGCTCCGTGCCTGGTGACGAGGTCGCGGTAGATGCTGATGACGGGCTGGCGCTGCGGCGGGAAGGCCTGCAGCTCGGCCTGGAGCATGTCGTCGATGGTGGAGGTGAACGGGTCGAGCCGTGATCCGCGGGGCGGCTGCGGCTTGCGCGGGGGTGGACGTGGTGACCGGAGCGCTTCGCGGACGATTCGCTTGCCGGTTCCGTACTTGTCGGCGAGCGCTCGTGCCGACAGGCCGCGCTCGCGGGCGTCGCGGCGGATCAGCGTGAATAGTTCTGCCTTTGACCGTTTGCGCCGGCGTGCGTCGGGCGGGCGGCTGCGTGGGGCGGTTCCGGCGGGAGGTTCCTGGTCGGCGAGCGCATGCTGCAAGGAGGCGACGGGCCGTCCGGCCAGGACGGCAAGCCAGCTGAGCCGGAAGCCGCCGCCGGGGCCGGGGTCCTCGAGGTAGCGGCGCAGGTGCATCGGGCGCATGTGGTTGGCGACGGCGAGACGGCGGATATAGGAAAAGGTCGATTCGCCGCTGACGGGCCCGGGCCGGATCGGCAGCGGCCGCAGCGGCGGCTGTGCTGCTTCGGCGGTCACCGGCGGGCTGCGGTGCGGCGGGCGGCCGGTGTCCCGGGGCCTGGTTCCTGCTGGGCGGCGTGGTCGATGTCGATGGTGTCCAGCAGCTTCCTGGTGATCTGCTCGGTGCCGGACTGGATCGCCTCGATGGCCGCGCCGCGGATCAGGTGGGACAGGCTGCCGATCATCCCGCTGGTGCGCTGGTGGAGGTAGCGGTCGAGCGCGGCCAGGGTCCCGGCGTGGTGACAGCGGAGGCGGAGGGCGTCTTCGAGGGTGGCGGCCAGGCCGCGCCACTCGCCGGCGAGCGGGAACGGCAGCGTGGGGATGAGGGTGAAGCGCCCGGCGATCTGGCTTCCCCGGATGCCCGAGAACAGGCCCTGGCGTTCCAGGTCGATCCCCGCGTAGACGAACGTAGCCGGGATTCTTTCGGACAGGTACTTGAGGGTGTCGGACACTTCGGCGCCGCTGCGGGTGGCCAGTTGCATGTTGTGGATCTCGTCGACCAGGACCATGCTGGCGGACGTATCGATCGCGACGCCGCAGACGGCCTCGATGATGTCGGTCATGTTGGCGCGGGCCGGGACCGGGAGCCCGAGAAACCGGGCGAATTCCATGGCCAGCATCCGGGGCGTCGCCGCCGGCGGGACGGTCACGTAAATGACGGGGACCCGTTCCCGGCCCGGGTGGCGTGCCCGGTCGGTCGCCTCGTGGGTCTTGCCGAGCTGGGTGATCGCGGTGGTCTTGCCGGTCCCGGCGGCACCGGACAGGATCAGCCCGCGGCGGCCGCTGATGGCGTGCCGGTTCAGCAGCGTCAGCCGCCGGCCGGTGGTGACGACCTGCCGCAGCACCGAGGTTCCTACCACGCCGAGACGGGTGTGGTAGTCCAGCCGTTCCTCGTCATAGGCGGCCCTGGCGTCGCTGCCGAGGGCTGCATATTCGGCTTCTGCCAGGAGATCGGGCGAGCTTGCCGACAGGGCGGTGAATTCTCTCCATCCGTCCAAGGTGGATAGGTGCTTCTGCGGATCGCCGGCGCCGGGGCTATCGCTTTTCACCATGGTTTCTTCGCCTCCTCGAAGGGGTCGAAGATACCCAGCGGGATCACCTTGGCGAGCGGCTCGCCGCCGTCGTGTTCTGGTGTTTCCGGATCGTCCGTGGCCGCGGCAGGATCCGGCTCTCCGGTCACCCCGGTTCCTGCGCGGGCTGCCGTGCCGGCACGCGTGCGGGCGGCGACCCGCCGGTCCCGGGCTGATGACTGCCGGCGGGATTTCCTGGCGGGGGCCTGCGGCTCCGCCGTGTCGTCCAGCGGGCCGTGGTACGCGCGTCGCAGCAGGTCATCGACGGCAAGGGCGCGCTCCAGCTCACTGGGGGCGGGCTGTCCCTGCTCGGCGAGCTGACCGGAGACGTGGTCCCAGGCCAGTTCCCCGAACGGTGCCGGGACCTTCTCCAGGTACTTCCACGGGCAGGTGATCCAGCCGTCCGGCCCGCGGACGAACACCCGGGACACGTCGTAGGGGTGGTGGACCTCCCACAGGCCCTTCCGGGCGGTGACCCCGGATTTCTGCTGCCGGATCGGGTTCAGCTCCTCGGCGTCGTAGGTCCGGTGACTGATCTTGATGCCGTAGGCGTTGACGGCCCGCCAGACCGCGGGCAGCAGCTCGATGTAGTCCCCGGCGCTGAGCGGGACCGGCACGTACCCGGCCGTCTCGAGCAAGGCCGCGTACTTCTGGTTCGGGGAGAACGCCCGCTGCGGACACAGCGGCTCCCGCAGCCCGTCGTGCTCCCTGTTCTGCCAGACCGATATGAGCCATTCGTCCAGAAGATCCTGCATCTGCATCAGGGACCACAGCGGCTGCCCCTCCACATGCCGGCCCCGCCGGTCGGCGCTGCGGCCCAGGTAGCCCACGGCGAACTGGCAGAACAGCGTGCCGAGCGAGGAGAACATCTTCTCGATGTGCGGCTTGTCCGAGCCGGTCGCCAGGTGCGCCGGCTGGATGCTGATCCCCAGGTGACGGCAGGAAGCCCGGAAGTTGTCCGACACAAACACCGACCCGTGGTCGATGACGATGGTGTCCGGCACGATCACCGGCCGGGCCGCGGCATGGCGCAGCCGCTCGTCGATGCCCAGCAGCCGGTCATAGGGCAGGGCCGAGCGCGCCATCGCCAGGCTGGCCGGCCACCCGGGCCGCATCGGCTCGGGTGTCAGAGCGCGGGCCAGCAGCACGCTGGCGTCCACCGACTTCGTCGTCGGGCGGATCACCGCCGCGGGAACCGTCCTGGTCGCCACGTCGATCATCCCGGTCAGCTCCACCCGCCCCGGAACCCCGTCATCGAGCAGGACCAGCACGTCCAGCGGTGTGGAGTCGATCTCCATCAGCTCGCCCGGCGCCGCCGGGTGAGCCTGAGAGAATTTCCGCTGCGGCCGGCCCGCCAGGCCCCGGCGGGTGGCCGCCGACCCAGTCGTGTGCTTTCCCGCCGACAGCCGGGAGAACAGCCGGAACATCGTGGCCCGCGACGGCTCCAGGCCCGCCTGCCCCCGCCCGGCGAGGATCTCGCGGGTCCGCCAGACGATGAACGTCGCGGCCCGCGACGACGCGTCGGCCGCCTCGGCGATCGCCTGCTCCATCGCCTCGGCGACTGCGGGATCGGCCCGCCCGGCCGGGCTACGCCGCCGCATCACCCGCTTGTCGACCAGCCTGGGCAGGCCCTCGGCCTGCCACCGCTGCCGCCGGTGCTTGACGGTCGAGGCCGCCACCGGCCAACCCGGGGCGGACAGCTCGGCGGCCTTGGCCTGCTCCCGCTCGGCCAGGCTGGTGCGCTCCACGTCATAGGCCGACCGCGGCGGCGTCCCGGCAGGTGCGTCCAGAGGCGTCCCGTCCACGACCTCGATGATGTGAGCCTCCCACCACCGGGCCCGCTCAACGGCCTCCGGCGGCAGCCCGGCCAGCCCGGTCTGTGCCGCCGGGCGCCCGCCCGGCCCCCGCGGCTGCAGCCGCATCCGGCCGCTGCCGACCAGCTCCGCGACCGCTGCCTCCTCGACGGCGCCGTCATCGTCAGCGAACCGGATCAGCGGCCCGGAAGCACCCAGCACCACCCGCGGCCGCCCGTCGATGCTGACCGGTCCCCGGCCCTGACCGGGTCAGCCGCAATCACTGCGCGGCCCCGGCCGGGACCCGCCACGCCATCGAGGCGCTGCCGAGCAGGACGGACAAGTCGCAGGCCAGCTCACGCCGCCAGAGCAGGTGATAGGCCACCGGCAGGACCGCGACCGGGTCCCCGACCTGAGACGCTCCGGGCAGAAGCGGCATCCCCGGCGTGAACGCCTCCAGCAGTTCCGCGGCTGCCGGCTCGCGGCGGCACCGCAGATGCCGGTATCGCGACAGCCACCGGATGTTGGCCCGCACCACCGGGTCGATCGAGCCCGCCCGGCGGAACTCCCAGCCCGCCTGCCCGCAGGCCATCGCCGTCATGCGGAACACCTCGGCGTCCTCCTCCGGGATCCGGTCATCCGGGCGCACGTCGACCACCAGGCCGCTGCCGTCGGCCCGCCGGGCGAAGAAATCCGGCGCATGCCGCCGGGCCCGGCCGTCCTCGTCCTGCCAGTGCAGCCAGAACGGCTGGGATGCGATGCCCACGATCGCGGGATCGAAGTCCATCGCCATGACATGGTCGCGCTCCAGCCACGATTCAAAGCCCACGTGATCTCCGGTAGTCGATGACCACCAGGAGCCCGGGAAATACGAGGCACCCTTCGCCCAGTGGAACGACCGCACCGGCAGCACCTTCTCAAACCGCCCGGTCACGCACGCCGCGAGCAGCTCCCGGTGCCGCGTCCCGTCCACGCTCGTGAACTCCAGGAAGAACCGCGGACCAGCGCCAGCCTCAAGGTCCAGCGCAGCAACAGCCATAGCAGCCCCGCCCGCTATCAGTGACCCCGACCGACCTGGGCCAACAATACTGAGACACGGACCGTAACGGGCCGACTTCAGTGAGACAGGGCCGATTTATCAGCGATAGGACAGTGAGATCTGGCTCCGCTGCTCGCGTGCGGGGGCCCTTCCCCGGAGCCGAGGATGGCCGGCCTCCGTCGCCTCTCAAGGTCGTTCGGCCACAGGCTCCGCCTGCAGGTGTTGGCGGTCTTTGGAATCTGGCTCTGCCAACGGCGATCAGGAACTGCCTGGAGACGAGCCCGATTACGAAATGTAACTGGACACTGGATCTCGTCCGCTCCTGATCCGCCGATATGCGCGGCAGTCGGCGTGGTGCTGATCAGGACCAAGCCCGTGCAGATTTGGGCATTATGTGTCCCGGCGGAGGTCTGCTGCCTGGCCGCGTGGTGGCGTGATCGAGGCCTTGTCCGCCCGGGGGGAGGGTGTTTTACTGGACGAACTGGGCGCAGCTGGCCTCGCCAGAGGCCCGGTGGGTGTGACGACAGGCGGTGATCTGCCATGTCGTGGACGTGTGGGTTCACATTAGCGGCCGTGACGGAAACGTGACGTAACTGCCGGCCGGGTAGAGCGCACGAGCGTTGCGGACGACCGCACCGAGCTTCAGTCACCTCCATCAAGGGCTGCCAGCGAGCGCTCCCGATCACGCAACCGCGGTTGGATCGCCGCCGGGCGCGAATGCCTGACCGCTGAAGCGGATGAGGAGAAGAACATGTACGCCCGAATGAACATGCTGGCCGGAGACCCGGCGCGGCTGGATGAGGGGGCCCGCTACCTGGAAGGAACCGTACGCCCGCACGTTGAGGCCCAGCCCGGCAACCGGGGCTTGGCCTTTCTGACCAACGCTCACCTTGGCCTGTGCGTCATCGCGTCGTACTGGGACTCGGCCGACGCGATGACCGCCAGCGAGCAGGCCGTGCAGGTCTCGCGCAAGGAGATGACCGAGCTGATCAAGGGCACCGTCACGGTCGAGCACTACGAGGTGCCCGTCTTCGTACGCCGCAGCCGCCCGCAGGCGGGGGCCGGCGTGCGGATGACCCGGACCGAGGGCAACCCGGCCCACCTGGACGCGGCCATCGACGAGTTCCGCAACACCGCCATACCCGAGCTCATGGACATGCCGGGCATTTGCAGCGCCCAGCTGATGGCCGACCGGGCCACCGGCCGGAGCGTCGTGATAACCGCGTGGGAGGACGCCGCCGCGATGGGTGCCGCCCGGGCCGAGGCCGCCCGGTTGCGCGCCGACGTGATCGCGGTGACGCACCAGCAGATCCGCTCGGTGGAGGAGTACCGGCTGGAGTTCTCATCCGTGCGCGAGGGCGACACCCGCAGCCTCATCGAACGCAACATCGAGCTGTGGAACGCCCGGGACCGGGAGGGCTGGCTCGCCGCAGCCGACCTGCACCGGCTGGAGTTCCAGGCGCCGGGCGGGCCGAGGCTGCTCGGCCGCGAGGCCGCCGACACGGTCTGGGCCATGTGGCACGAGGCGTTCCCGGACAACCAGCTGGCAATCACCACGATCCACGCCGATGCCCGGGGCGGGGTCCACGAGGGGCGTTTCACCGGCACGCACACCGGAACCCTCCGCGCCCCCGCCGGTGAGATCGCAGCTACCAACCGGACGGTGGACGCGCCGTTCTGCAGCGTCTACGAGTTCGACGAGGGCAAGATCACCAGCGTCCACGTGTTCTTCGACCAGGTGGAACTGCTCACCCAGCTCGGCGTTGCGCCGGGCGGCACGGGCAGCGGCGCATGACCCGCTGACCCGGCACGGGAAGTGGCACACACCGGTCGCGGTGTGTGCCACTTCCCATAGCTGGCCGCGACGAGCAGGAGAGCCGGCTCAGCCACGCGAAGCGGGGCAGAACCCGGCGCGCCCCCCGGGCGCCTCTTTCCTTCGAGGCCGCGAACTCACGCTGCGTGATCGGCATCTGGCTTGGCACGGGCGCGCACTGCCGCCTAACTGGGGCGGCTTCGGCACGAGTCTGCTGATCACCGGGTGCCGCTCCGATGAGCCAGTTCTGTGCACCCTTGGGCTGGCTGTCATGCGGGGAGGATCAGCGAAATCGGCATTCTCGCCGGGCCCTCGCCTCCGCCAGGTCGACCTGGCGGTTCTCACCGGCTGGCCGAGTGCTACAGTGCTGCCCGTACCGCACCGGTAGCGGGCCTTATCGTCTCGGATTCTTCACTTGTGCCGAGGGGGCCTGCTGATGTCGTCCATTGAGGTGCGTCCCTTTCACCGTCGTGACCGGGAGCAGCTGACCGATCTAGTGAACGCCCACGCCGCGGCCGTCGTGCCAGGCATCGGAGTGTCGGTCAGCACGCTGCTCAGCCAGCTGGAACGCCAGCCGGGCGAGGCCATCGTCGATCCGTGGGTGAGCGAGCGGGCGACGCTGGTCGCTGAGCACCGTGACCGGGTGGTGGCCGCGGCCCACCTGCTGCGCTACTACGCCGACGAGCGCGCCGGGGAGGCGTACCGGGGCGCCGGGGAGATCCAGTGGCTGCTGTTTTGGCCCGCGGCTCCGGAGGGGAACCCGTACTGGCCGGACGCGGCGACGGCCGCCGAGACACTGATCGCCGCCTGCGTTGGGCAGCTGGAGGACTGGGGTGTCACCAGCCAGGGCGCGGGCGGCGAGCTGCCGGTGCCCGGCGTCTTCGGGGTGCCCGAGCAGTGGCCGCACATCCGCGCCCTGTACGAGCGGGCCGGGTTCGCGCACACCGGGCACACCGAGGTGGTCTACCTGGCCACGGTGGAGGACCTGCCGCACCCGGCCGGCCCGCCGATCGCGGGGCTTACGATCCGGCGGTCGGTCGGGATCAACGGGACCCGGCTGTCGGCCGTGCTGGGCGAGGAGGTGATCGGCTACATCGAGACAGAAACCCTCCAGGGTGCCGAGCGGCTGCCCCGGCACGAGGGCTGGGCCGACATCGGCAACCTTCATGTCACCGGGCAGCATCGCCGCCGCGGGGTCGCCACCTGGCTGCTAGGGCAGGCGGCCGGGTGGCTGCGGCTGGCGCAAGCCGAGCGGCTGCTGACCTACGCGTGGCTGGAGGGCCAGGATCTCACCGGCCAGGACTACACCGGCTACCGGGCGTTCCTGGCAGCATCCGGCTTCGGCGAACTCACCCGCACCAAGCGAGGATGGACCCGGGCCCCACAAAGCTGCCGATGATCAATGCGCAGTTCCGCCGACGGCTGCACCCGGCCCGCCCAATGTATGGTCGGCTCGGCGTGGCGATGCCGCCTGCGACGGGCGCCGATCTGGGTGATCTGCGCGCTCTCCTGGCGCAGCGTGGCATCGGCCGGGTGAGGTCGAGGCGGGCCACATGCTTGGCCGGTGGCTTGTGGGCGGGCGGTAGGCGCTGGAAGGTGGCCCGATCGGGGAGGCCGCATCGCGCTGGGCATGTCACGAATCCGGTGATTAGGGGGCGAATGGCGCGGCCGGTTCTGCGCGTGCCGCAGCCAGGTCACGATGAAGGGCGCCCAGGCTGGCCGTGGCGGAGTGTTCTGCGTGTTCCCAGGGACGGCGCCAGCCGTCGGCCCGCCCGGGCCGATGGCCAGCCGCGGCGCGCCGGACGCTGATCAGCGGTGTGACGTAGCGGGCAATGCGGGCTGGTGGTGGCAATACTGAGACGGTGCGAGACCGGGTGTGGGCGGGAGTGCCGCGTGCGGTCCGGGTAGTCGTGGGGCTGCGGTCGCGGTATTCGTTTACGGCACCACCGTGCATCTGGGTCAGCTTGCCACAGGCGGCTGGCATTCCTACCGGGGGCTGCCGGGATGGCTGGCGGGGTATTTCGTTGCGCTGACCGTGCTGGACCCGGCCGCTGCCGGGCTGCTGGCGTGCCGTCGCCGCGCCGGGCTGCTGCTGGGCTGCGCGGTGTTGCTGTCGGACGCGGCGGGCAACGGCTATGCGGACTATGTGATCCGCCCCGGGCAGGGCATCACTGCGGGCAGGGCCGGGCAGGCTGTCGTCACGGTGCTCGCGATCGCCCTGGTCGCCGTGGCCCCGCGCCTGTGGCCATGGCTTCGTCCCAGCGGCCGGGCCGCGCGGCGGCGCACGGAGCCAGCCGCCGGGCATCAACCACCCACCGCGCCCACCTGACGAAGGCCATGTGCCCACGCACCACACGGCGCGCACGCTGACCGCCCGGCACCCGCCCCTGATCGCCGGTCAGCGCGTTGAAGCCGCCGCGGAGAGGGCTGAGTACAAGTCACGACGTGCCGTGGCGAGGCGTTACTGTCTCGTGTACAAGAACCGCTCTGCGCGGCAGGCCTGATCTGCTGGCGAGGGTCCACCGCGCGCGCGAATGGCTGATCTGCGCGTGCGTGCCGCAGGCGGCCACGCGCCGCGGTAGCGCCAGCCAGCTGGCTATCAGCCTTGGGTCCGGGGCAGCTCGGCGATAGCGGCGACAAACTCTGGAACCGGTCGGACCGCATCGGCGACAAAGTCGGCGTGCTCGTCTTGCTGGTAGCGGCGCATCGTCGTGGCCGCCTACCGCCATCCCGATGCGCGGCGCCGCGGAGCGCTGTGGCGCTGCTCGAAGCGGGCGCGGTGCACCGCCGGATCGGTACACACACACACTCCACCAAGATGAACCGGTGCCCGGCTGCGGCGGTCATCGCACGCCACCGCTGGCGCGCCGGTCTCGGCGCGGCGCACTCCAGAATTGCCGGCTGGCCGAGTTCCAGTTGCCGGGCCAGCAGCACCGTCTGAACCGCCAGCCCGATGGCTGGCACCCTGCCGCGTCCCAGCAGCCTGCACGGCCCGCGGAACTGCACCGCCATGATCGGGTCGCGGGAGAACACCGGCGCGGCCAGCGCCCGGCCTAGCGCCAGCGCCAGCGTGGTCTTACCTGTCGCCGGCGGCCCGGACACGACGATCGTCATCACATCCGCATTGTCACCGGTCACCCCGATGATTGCGGCCTGGCAACCGGTCACGCCACGTGGCGGAATCCCACTCTTGGATGGCGCCCTGATCCGCCGTTCTGGGCGACAGTGTGGTCGGTGAACTGGTCGCTGCGACCCGTACCGAATGGTGAATCTGCGCGCGCAGACCGGGGGTACCGTCACGCCCGACGCGAACTACAGCACCCCGGGCAGTCCTTTGTTCCAGCGTAGCCCTAGGTCTGTATCCGGGGCCCTTCGCGCGTCAGGCCGGCGGCCCGGTCCAGCAGCGGTTGGCAGCGCAGGCGCTGGGCGATGTCGTAGGCCTCGCTGATGGCGGTTTCGGCGGCTGCGTGATCGCCGGAGACGGGTGAGGTGTTCGGCGTGGTCGAGCAGCCGTGGGCGAGGCGGTAGGCGGTGCTCAGCTCGCGCAGCTCGCTGATAGCCAAGGCGAAGGCGGCGGCGGCTGTGGGCTCGCTGTCACCGGCGGCGCGGCCCAAGGTCTGGCGCGCCCGCCCCGTGGCAGGAGGCCACGTCGACAAGATCCCGGCTGCAAGCGGATTCTGGGACAATCCGGCTACCGCAAGATCGACGGTTTCTTGACGGCACGTCGATCGTGAGGCAAAGTCCCGTAGTGATCATCCAGTCAGCATTGAGCTGTCTGAATCCGGTTGCTGGCCTCGATACAAGAGCTTGCTCTTGCCCCCGGCCTGGCTGTGAGAGGGAGGATCATGCATCGATTTGGCAGACGTTCGGCTGCCGTGACGGCGGGGATCGTCTTCGCCGGGCTCAGCCTTCTGGGCGGCATAACGGCCGCCCCGGCCTCGGCCGCCAGCACCAGCACCAGCACCAGCAACAGCAATCCCAACAACTACCTGGCCTTGGGCGACTCGGTGCCCTTCGGCTACAACCCATTGCTTGTCACGCCGGGCGTGAGTCCCGACGTTTTCGTCGGCTATCCGCAGTTGGCATCGGATTTGTTCCGGCCTCGGAAGAAACTGTTCAATGCCAGTTGCCCTGGCGAGACCAGCACCAGCCTGATCACTGGAACCAGGCCGGACAACGGCTGTCAGGATTATCGTGAATTCATTGGGCCTCTGCATGTCAGCTACTCGGGGAGCCAGCTTGGTTATGCCGAGAGCTACCTGGCGGCGAACCCACGGACCGGCCTGGTCACCATGATGATCGGGGCCAACGATTTGTTCCTGCTCATCAAGAGCTGCGGAGGCTCCACCAACGTTACCTGTATTGAGGCCGGCCTCCCCGGGTTGCTCGACACCTTGTCCAGCAACCTGACGACCATCTACTCAGGCCTGAGGGCGGCAGGCTTCAACGGTGAGCTGGTGGCCGTGACCTACTATTCGCTGAACTATGCCGACCCGGTCGGGACCGGGATCATCGCAGAGATCAACACGACCCTAGCCAAAGTGACTCAGGCCTTCGGCGGGACGGTTGCCGACGGTTTCGGCGAGTTCCAGCAGGCAGCCGCGGCGTTCGGAGGTGACTCGTGCGCGGCCGGGCTGCTGATCCATCTGACACCGACAACATGCGACGTTCACCCTTCGCCAGCCGGAGCAGCCCTGCTAGCCGAAGCCGTACGCGACGCCAGTTAGGTTTCGTCAGCCCTCGGCCGCCAGCGAAAGGGCCTGAAGAGCGCGAGCGGCGTGCGACGTGCGCCTCGGGCTGCAGGTGATTTCAGGCGGGAGGACTGGTGTCGCCTGCCACGCTCATGGGACCACTCTGAGGGGTTTTCTGCCACGAGCATGGGACCACCTGGTTGCCAGTGATGGGACCACCACCCGGCGTGCCGGCTTGGGGGTCTTGATCACTTCGGGTACC
>Ga0207646_10000545_pt1 | contig 49705 bp, 52 predicted proteins | sample KBSK5502metaG_FD_184343 | JGI IMG/M metagenome (GOLD analysis project Ga0207646, IMG submission 184343) | Corn, switchgrass and miscanthus rhizosphere microbial communities from Kellogg Biological Station, Michigan, USA - KBS K5-50-2 metaG... | ecosystem: Host-associated > Plants > Roots >...
TGTTTGTGCCCAGGGACCGCCTGGTCTTCGTGCTCAACCTGCCCAATGTAGTCGGCGGTATGCTCCTGCCCTTGATCCTTGTACTGATGATACTCCTCTGTAATGACCGCCGCCTGATGGGTCGTTTTGTCAATGGACGGCTAAAAAATGTGGTAGTCTGGGTCACGACCATCGTGATGACTATCCTTACAGTCCTGGTCGCTTGGACTGTCATCACGGGACATTAAAGAGCTCATTTACGCCCTTCGCAAACTGCTTGTTGCCTAAAAGCTTGAGGATTATTCCCCAGGCTTTTTTGCTGTAGAAAGGAACGACGATGAAGCAATTCCCATCCATTGAGAAACTTGATACGGGTATTTTGTATGCCCTTGAACTCGCTTCAAGCCTGTCCGTCTTATTCCTGGCCTTTGGCCTGATTGCGAGTATGGCAAATGTGCTCACCAAAGGCTCAGTCTTGACCGACAACCTTATTATGCAACGCATTTGGGCATGGACGCAATGTATCGCAATTAACGCCAGCGTTGCCGGAACCATAATCCGGACGTTTCGCTTTTACCGCGAAGGCGAGACGATTAAGACCTGGCTGTACGGGCTGCTCTCGGTGCTGCTCCTGTTCACCGCAGCGATTGTGTCAAACATTGAAGCAGTGCAGCAGACCTTAAATATCTCCCTTAACAACGCCTACCTCCATGTGTTCGTGCCGGTTGAAGCACTCATTTGGATCAGGTCGCTGGCGATTGTGCTTTTGATTGTCGCGCATAGCATGCGGCACGTACAGATTGAAAAAAGAGAAGACCGGGACGCGCCGTTTTCAGCGCAGGTGACACCGGAGCTACTTTGTGAACTGCGTATGCTGCTCACCCAACCAACCGTTTCTGAAATGCAGCCGGAAACGCCGCAATTGGCGGAAACAGCAACGGCAACAGAGGCGAGCGGGGAGGGGATGGAGACTGGACAAATCACGTTACCCGGTGTTTCTCAGGAAGACAGAGACAAAGTTATCCGGGCGTTTCAAGAGGGCATATCGCGGCGTCAGATGTGTTCACATCTCAAGTGGGGAAGCAGTAAATACACAACCATTGTCAAGCCGGTGCTTGATAGCTACGAACAACAGAAACGCCACAGGGGAACAGGGGAGTAATAGACGGGAGCAGGGGAGCGAGACTGGAAAGCGGTATTGCCATTCACCAGCTCCTTGCTATAGTACGAATACTTAAACCGCCTGCAACACCTGCAAAGGTCTTTGCAGGCTTTTCATTTGCATCATCTGTAACAAGCGTTCGCTTTGACAACTTGCCGCGTATTTGGTAAGGTGAGAACGAACGAGTATGTACTATATCACCGCAACACCGGATATTATGGGTGGCGCGCCGGTTATCACAGGGACTCGCGTTCCCATTGCAGTCATCTTACACCTGTTGAAGCAGGGATATCCGCTTGAAGTCATCCACGAGGATTATCAGCATATTCCCCTGGAAACCCTTTCCGGTGCGATTGATGAAGCGATCCAGGTGGTCAATACCGCGCTGCATGCCAGAGCACATTGACGTTTTATCACCTACTTGCTATACTACAAGTACTTAAACCGCCTGCAAGACCTGAAAAGGTGTTTGCAGGTTTTTTCTTTTATGGCACAGGAACGCGCGATTGTCCTTATTGATGGCAGCAACTTTTACTTCAAGCTCCGCGATCTGAAGCTCCACCAGCTTTTGACCTTTGATTTTTCGTCCTTTGCTTCCTCCCTCATTGGAACAAATAGGCTTGTTTCTGCAACTTACTACGTTGGGAAGGTGCGAACCGATAGCACAGAAAAAACGAAAAAACTGCTGGCAAACCAGCAGCGTCTCTTTGCCCACCTGAGAAAGCATGCGTTTACCTACTCGCTCGGCTACTTACTCAAATCCGGCGGCCTGTTCCATGAAAAAGGCGTTGACGTGCAGATTGCGGTTGATCTGCTCGTTGCAGCCTATGAAGACCGCTGTGATCGTCTGTACCTCGTGTCCTCAGACACCGACCTTATACCGGCGATTAAAAAAGCGCAGGAGAAAGGGAAAACCGTGATCTATGTTGGCTTCTCCCACCAGGTGAGCAAAGCATTAGTTGCTAGCTGCAAAGAGACACAGACGCTTACCAAAGATACGCTTTTGCCTTTTGTAGAGCAGCAGAAAGCTGCGTAATCCCTTCCTCGCATCAGACATCATCAATTGTGCGTCCTGACTAATATCCATCCTAAGTATCTTTGTACCCTTGTCCTATAATCCTTGCATATTCTTAATCAATCAGTTAAGCTAGGCCCAACTAAATAACATATTGGAAAACCTGCCCAAAGTGTATGAGATGCAAGTAATATGAGTCAAAACTTTATATTTCCAAAACCGAAAGATGCCGATACCTTCGAGGATATTGTCAGGGATGTGTTTGCAAGGGTATACAAAAACAATAACCTGCAAAGGTATGGGAGAAGCGGACAAAAACAGCATGGGGTCGATATTGCAGGTCTATCAGAAAGTAAACTGATTGGTATACAAAGTAAAAACCATCCCGTAGGTAGGATAAGTAAAACAGAAATTGCTGAGGAAATAACGAAGTCAGAAAATTTCAAACCAGGGTTGGATGAATACGTTATTGCTACCAGCGCTGATAGAGACGTGGATATTCATAGCTTTGTACTGGAAATATCCCAAATAAGAATAGCGCAACACAAGTATCCAGTTGCAATCAAGTTTTGGGATGACATTTACGACCTGTTGTGTGATTATCCGGATCTTGTCTATAAGCACTTTACAAAATACTTCCCACTCTCAGACCTGGCAAATATTCGCTATGATCTGCAAAAATTAACAAAAAAAACCCTCAACTGGCCTGTAAGCGGAGAAGAACTCATCGCGCTTGCAAACGAAAATGTCGGGGGTATTCCAATTCAAGATCCCTATAACCTTTCGATAGGGTTGACGACATTCGAGGATGTATCGTTCGCCAAGATGGTTGATCTGGAATTGCAGTTTAGCCACTATGTCTCAAACAACACTGATCCTCTGGAAAACTCTGAAGATATCGCTGCTTCTTTGAAGCAACTACGCGCTACTTTAGCAAATCCATTTTTCTCAAAAGAGCTCTTCGTTTATATCCAGTCAAGGTTAACGGTCGGCTATCTGTTGGGGTGGACTTTCCGCAAAGTTACAAAGTATGAATTGAAGCTCTCCTTTGGAAATCAATTATGGGCAACGAGCGGATTGCCGTTGGTGGGCGCAAAGCTTTCTGATGATTTGCCAGAGATGCTTGAACAAGGCAGCGATGAGGTAGCTGTAATCCTGAACATTAGAAGGAATATTAAGGAGTCGGTTTATGAATATGTTAAGTCGATGCCGAAGCAGCCAAAAGCTGTATTGAGCTATAGCTTACAGGGTTATACGGTTGACAGCGCTGCACATGCAGTGTCTCTTTCCATAGAGATCAGCAACAAGATACGGAATTTGGTAGACGTGTGGAGAGTGAAAAAGATTCACTTATTTGGCGCTTTGCCGGCAGCTTTAGCTGCCCTGATTGGATATCACTTAAACGCTATTTGCCCAATCGCAATCTACTTTATGGATGAGTCGAGGAGCCACTACCTTTTAGGCGCAGAAATTAAGAATAGTTGAGGGAGCGTTATGGCAGTTTTAAACGATCTATTTGATACCTTTTTGCACAATATTGAACCTGACGACGAGGCTGTCAGCTATGCACAAGATGCTCACCTGCCGATACGGGAACACCTGGAGCAGGACGACCAATTTAAAGCCTACTTTGAGGACACCTTCCTCTATGGATCATATAGACGGCATACGGCAATTGGTACGATTAAAGATATTGATATTGTCGTACTGACAAATTTTGACACTACTGCTCCAGAGAATACGCCCAGTGCGGTGCTCCGAAAACTGAAAGCTGCCTTAAAGAGATATTATAAAGATCCTGAAAATCAAGAGTATCAACGCAGGTCTATACGAATTAATCAGCCGCTTCCGAAGAAGAAAGATGTTGAAATGACATTGGATATTATTCCTGCTGTGCCAGTAACAGATAATGATGGTATTTTGCTCGTGCCGGATAGAGAGTCAAAAAGATGGATACAAACAAACCCCAAGGGCCACATTAAATACGTCACCCAGTTGAATGATGAAGATCATTCACAAGGAAAATTTGTTCCGTTAGCGAAAATGATGAAATGGTGGTGGAAATATCAATGTAGTATTGTCCAGCCTGAAAAAGAAAGACCAAAACCGAAAGGGTTTTGGATAGAGTGCTTAGTGGCAGAACAGTTCGACCCGACGCAAGACGATATGGCGAGTCATTTTATTCGGCTGCTTTCCAACATCAGTGAGGCATATAAAAATACAGATGGAGTGCCGGAACTGGATGATCCGGGCCTAAAAGGAGAAATAATAAAAGCAAACATAACAAAAGCTGATTTCCAGATCTTTATGAAGACAATAAACGCTAGCCTTACATTGGCGAAACAAGCGTATGTGGAAGTGGACGAAGAAAAGAGTTCAAAACTATGGCGGCAAGTTTTCGGGGAGGTATTTCCTGTTTTTGAGCTAGCGGAGAGTGCAAAAGTATTTCAAGCATCAGCCTACCCTTTAGGGGGAGTATCTCATGCTGCGCCAATACCCTGGCGGGAAAACTTGCGATATACAGTTACTGTAGATGCGTATTTGTACTCCATGGATAAAAAGATAAAATTCCGTGGGATTAACTCAGACGCCAGATTTAAAGATAACTTACAAATTAAATACATCGCTTCTACGAATGCTCCTGCTCCTTATGAAGTCTATTGGCAAGTTGTCAATACTGGCCGGCATGCGGAGATGAAAAAAGGCCTCAGGGGATCTATTTTTCCAGGTGGATTAATACGTTGGGAAAGAAGTGAGTATACCGGAAAACATTGGATTGAGTGCTTTATTGTCAAAGATAATGTGTGCGTCGCAAGAAAAAAATTTTATATTCATGTGAGGAATCCAAATTTTCTTCATTAAAGAGATTTATCTGAACCCTACACCGGAAGAAGTGATCCGTGGGCTTCACAGTAAGAGGTAAATCTAGGTGGCCGCTGGTGGCAGCGATGTTGTAACTAATCCAAGTAAGCAACCCGAATGCCTTATTCCCTACAGCCGGGCTATCGAGTATAATAAGCGAGCCTGGAATAAACCAAACAAACGCAGGAGCTACATCATGCAATCTAAACTACCATTCATGCCCTCTGACAAAGATCACCTCGATGTCCCAATGCTTGAAACCTGGCTGTGGGATGCAGCGTGCGCCATCCGGGGATCAGCAGATGCGCCAAAATTTAAAGATTTTATTTTACCTCTTGTTTTCTACAAGCGTTTGTCGGATGTCTTTGATGATGAATTTGCCGAATATATTGTGGAGTACGGCGACGAGGAAACAGCACACGAAATTATTCAGGCAGACCATGAGGACGCACTGAAAAACGGACGCAAACCAATTGTGCGCTTCTATGTACCGGATGAGTATAGTTGGCAGGAAATCCGCAATCATCCAACAGACGGGAAACTCGGTGAATTCGTGACTGAAGCCATGCGCAAAGTAGCGGACGTAAACCCTGATCTTCAAGGCGTCTTGGATGTCAAAGATTATAACGAACGGCAAAGCGGGGAGCGCACACTTGATGATGACCGTCTTGCTGCGCTTATTGAGGTTATCAGCCGCCATCGGCTAGGCCTGCGAAACACTGAACCCGATATCATTGGAAGAGCATATGAATACTTGCTACGAAAGTTTGCCGAGGGACAGGGACAAAGCGCTGGCGAGTTCTACACCCCCAAAGAAGTTGGCTGGCTCATTGCTGAACTGATTAACCCTGAGCCTTATTCCACTGTCTATGATCCAGCCTGCGGATCGGGTGGACTGCTGATTAAGGCTCGTCTTTTATTTGAAAACCGGCATCCCGACGAGAAAAGCAAAGCTCCCAAATTATATGGGCAGGAACTCAACCCCGTGACGTACGCTATGGCAAAAATGAATGTGTTTCTGCATGACTACACCAATGCCTCTATTGCTATTGGTGATACATTCCGCAATCCGAAATTTGCGGCGAAAGGAGCAGGGCTAAATCGTTTTGATTATGTGGTTGCTAATCCGATGTGGAACCAACCCAACTACGATGAGGCTTTTTATGAGCATGACCAATGGAACCGCTTCCGTTATGGTATCCCTCCTAAACAATTTGCTGACTGGGGATGGGTGCAGCATATGTTAGCTTCACTAAAAGATAATGGCCGTGCTGCAATTGTTCTTGATACAGGTGTAGTGTCGAGAGGATCAGGGAGCAAGTCATCGAATAGGGAGCGGGATATCAGAAAAGAGTTTGTAGAAAAAGATATTATTGAAGGGGTAATATTGCTGCCGGATAATCTGTTTTATAACACTTCGGCTCCGGGCATTATTCTTCTTTTGAATAATCATAAACCTGAAGAGCATAAAGGACAATTTTTACTGATAAACGCTTCAGCCTACTTTGTGAAGGAAAAACCAAAAAATGTGCTGACTGATGAGGGTATAGCGGCTGTGGCAGAGGTCTATCGTGACTGGGAAACGCGAGAGAGATTGAGTCGGATAGTTAATTTGGATGAGGTTAGGACAACTGATTATAACCTAAGCCCCTCACAATTTGTTGAGATAAACGGAAAAGTACAGTATAGGTCATTAAGTGAAATTATGGCAGACTTGGCAGTTGCTAAGGAAGAGCGTAAACGTGCCGATGCTGAGTTGGAAGCAGTGCTGACAAAACTGGTTGGGGAAAGGGAAATGTAGTAATGAGTAAGCAGAATATACAAGATTTTAATGTTTCAGAAATGCAGAAAGCATTTAAGCTTGATGAAAGAAAAATAACTTCGGATAAGCAGAATGACGAAGAGATACCAGTACATTGGAAATTAGTCCAGTTTGGAGACGTATGCTCTTTACGCAAAGAAACTGTGCAGCCTTCAGAAAACCAGCACACAAATTATATTGGACTAGAGCATATTGACTCAGGAACTCCTTACTTAAATCGATGGGGTACGGCATCAGAAGTAACCAGTTCAAAATCGAAATTTTATACGGGTGATGTGTTATATGGAAAGCTACGTCCCTATCTTGATAAAGCAATTTTTGCTGAATTTGACGGTATTTGCTCGACTGATATTCTCGTTTTTGTGTCGAGTATTCAGTTAATATCTACATTCCTGTCGTATTTCGTACATACACGTCAATTTCTGGACTATGCAATACAAAGTACGCATGGTGTAAATCACCCACGTACCTCTTGGTCATCATTAGCCAAATATCAATTTTCTCTTCCTCCTCTTCCTCAGCAGCAAGCTATTGCTCATGTTTTACAGACAGTTCAAGAGGCTATACAAACACGACGAGATGAGCTGGACCTAGAGCTAGAGTGCAAAGCTGCTCTCATGGAGTATCTATTTACACATGGGGCTCGTGGAGAGACTACGAAGCAGACTGATGTTGGAAAGATGCCTGCGAGTTGGCAATTTGTCAGGCTAGGAGACGTATGCAACATTCGCTATGGACTTGGGCAACCTCCCGCGTTGGATAGTAATGGAGTGCCGATGATACGAGCAACCGACATTAAAGGCGGCCGTATTGTATCAAGTACAGTCATTAGAGTTAAGCGTGATGCAATTCCTGAAAAAAGAAATCCTTTTCTCAAAAGAGGCGATATTATCGTCGTTAGAAGTGGTGCTTATACAGGAGATGTAGCTATATATGACGGCAGATGGGAATTGGCAATTGCAGGTTATGACTTAGTAGTTTCCCCGACTAATGACGAAATCGACATGGCTTTTATGGCTCAATATCTTCTAGGAAACTCTGCACAGAATTATTTTCGAAGTCAACGAGATCGTTCAGCACAACCTCACCTAAATGCAGACCAACTTAGTCATACAGTTGTTCCATTGCCTCTATTACCAGAACAACAGCTTATTTCACAGGCACTTAACGCATGCGATGCAAAAATATCTACTATGGAGCAGGAAGTAACCCTACTTGAAGAATTATTCCGCGCATTTCTTGACGAACTAATGACAGGACGGTTATCAACACTACCATTGATTAAGGAGGGGGGAATTCATGAGTGAGAGGTCAGCGGTCCAACAACCAATGATTAAGTATGCTGCTGAAATTGGCTGGCAGTACCTCAAGCCAGAGGAAGCATTGCGGCTGCGTGGAGGAGAGAAGGGAATATATTTTACTGAAGTATTGGAAGCGCAGTTAATACAACTCAATCCAGGTACAGTGAATAATGGAAGAACTGAAGAAATTCTTCGCCAGTTAAACCTGTTACGGGCAACGATTGAAGGGAACCGGGACGCGCTGTTGTGGGTGCGCGGAGAAAAATCTATCTTTGTGCCTAGCGAGAAGCGGGAGCGAAATGTCAGACTCATTGATTTTGACAACCCAAGCAATAACGTCTTTCAGGTGACTGATGAGTGGCGGTATGCAGGCAATGTCTTTGCCAACCGCGCTGATGTCGTCTATCTCATAAACGGCATACCGGTTGCTGTTGCTGAGACAAAGAAAGCAGGCAAGCACGAGGGGCTAGCCGAAGGCATTGACCAAATCCGGCGTTACCACCGGGAAACGCCGGAACTGCTGATTGCGCCACAAGTCTTTGAGGTGACGCAGCTGCTTGATTTTTACTACGGCGCAACGTGGAGCACGAGCCGCAAGAATATTTTTAACTGGCGGGAGGTTGACACCGGCGACTACGAGCAAAAGACAAAGAACTTTTTTGACCAGAGACGGTTTTTGCGCTTGCTTCGCGACTACATTATTTTCCTCTCCCGTGATGATGAGCTATCAAAGGTGATCCTGCGCCAGCACCAGATACGGGCGGCAGAGAAGGTAGTCGACCGTATTGCGGAGGGGACAAAGCGGCATGGCCTGATCTGGCATACCCAGGGAAGCGGGAAGACGCTCACGATGCTCACCATTGCCTCACGCATCCTTGAGACACCACAGCGGGAAAAGCCGACCATTATCATGCTCATTGACCGCAACGAGCTTGAAAGCCAAATGTTTCAAAACATCACCAGTTACGGTATCAACGGGTTTCGTTTAGCGGGAAGCAAGCGCGAGCTACAAGATATCCTCGCATCAGATTATCGCGGTCTCGTGCTGTCAATGATCCACAAGTTTGATTTGGTGCCAGCCAAAATCAACACCCGCAAAAGTGTTATTGTGCTCGTTGATGAAGCGCACCGCACAACAGGCGGGGATCTCGGTAACTATCTCATGGGCGCATTGCCAAACGCAACCTACATCGGCTTTACCGGCACACCGATCGACCAACTCTCCAAAGGCAAGGGAACGTTTAAGGTCTTTGGCATTGATGATCCGGAGGGGTACCTTGATAAGTATTCCATAGCCGAGTCAATACTCGACGGGACAACGGTCAGCTTGAATTATGCGCTTGCTCCCTCAGACTTGCGGGTAGACCGGGAGACACTGGAGCGTGAGTTTTTGAGTCTTGCCCAAACCGAAGGGGTGAGCGACATCGAGGAGTTAAACGCAATCCTGGATCGGGCGGTTGCACTCAAAGAGATCATGAAAGCGCCTGACCGGATAGACAAAATTGCCCGATATATAGCAGACCATTTTCGCGAAAATGTTAATCCGATGGGCTTTAAGGCGTTTCTGGTTGCTGTGGATCGGCAGGCCTGCGCTTTGTATAAAAAGGCGCTCGATACGTACTTGCCACCTGATTGGTCAGAGGTCGTGTATTCGCCAGCACATAACGATGATGCAGCGCTGAAGAAGTATTATCTTGCTCCCGACCAAGAAAAAAAGGTGAGAAAAGACTTTACGAAAAAAGAGAAGTTTCCAAAAATTCTGATCGTGACGGAGAAGCTCTTAACCGGCTTTGATGCGCCAATCCTGTACTGTATGTATCTTGATAAACCGATGCGAGACCACGTATTGCTTCAGGCGATTGCCCGTGTCAACCGCCCCTATGAAGACGAAGACGGGCTCAAAAAGCCCTATGGCTTTGTGCTTGATTTTGTTGGTATATTCGAGCGACTCGAAAAAGCACTCGCATTTGACTCTGATATGGTCGCATCGGTCATTCAGAACATTGACACCCTCAAGCTCCTCTTTAAAAAGTATATGGAGGAAGACGCGCCACAATACCTCCCCTTCACCACGGGATGGGATGATAAGGCCAAAGAGCGAGCGATTGAGCACTTTGAAGACAAGAAACGGCGGGAGGACTTTTTCGCGTTTTTCCGGCAACTCCAAAACCTGTATGAAGTACTGTCGCCGGATGCATTTCTGCGTGACTACTTGAAAGACTACCAGGCATTGACAGAGTTGTATGCGTTTATCCGCGAAGCCTTCAGCGACCGTGTGTATATTGATAAAGAGCTAAGCGAGAAAACAAAGGAGCTACTGCGCCACCATGCGACAAGTGCAAACTTGGAGCTTCCCGGCGCAATTCATGAGCTAGGGGTAAAAGAACTGGCACTCCTGAAGCAGAGTGATACCGATGATACGACGAAAATCTTAAACTTGCGAAAGATACTCACCAAAACGGTCGATGACAAGGCGTACTCGCAACCGTTTCTTCTGTCAATTGGCGAGCGAGCGGAGGCGCTAGCACTCGCCTATGAAGACCGCCATCTGACGACCCAGGAAGTACTGGCCGAGTTTGAACGCTTAGCACAAGAATATGTAGAGTCTGACAAAGAGCGTCAACACTTAGACTTAGATGCCAATGAGTATGCGATCTTCGCAACGCTCAAACCAATCGTGAGTGGAGTAACGAGCCAGCAGGCAATAGCATTCAACGCGTTGTTTTCAGCGTATCCTGATTATAAATGGAATGAGCAGCAGCAAAAGAAACTCCGTGCGGAGCTGTATAAAGTGTTACTGCCACTTGTTGGCGCAAAGAACATGGTTGATGCGGCCAATAGACTTCTCAGATTGCAACGAGTATGAAACGGACTTCTAGTACAGGGGAAAAAGAAATCAGTACATCGACCTGGAACGACACAGAAGATTTACGCTGGGCTGTCCGGAACTGGGCGGCACGGATTGGCGTGAAACCCGCGAGAATTCAGGTACGAGCGATGCAGACCAAATGGGCATCTATCAGCACTTCCGGCAGTATGACGCTTGATCTTGATTTGCTCAGGCTCCCGCAGGAGTTAGGGGAGTTTGTTATTGTTCATGAGCTTGTCCATTTGCTTGCGCCTAATCACGGCAGAGTGTTCAAAAGCTTTATGCACGCCTATATGCCTGACTGGGAAACACGGGAAAAGCAGCTACAAATGTATACTGGACATGGGCAGAAGCAAAAAGAAAAGGGAATGAATAGACAAAAGGACTATACTTGAGATATTCAAGCAAGCGCAGCGAGTCAAACAGGCTGATGCAGAGCAGGCAGAATTAGGGTTTGGTTAAATTACAATCATATGGAGCAACAGTTGACATACCCAGTAAAACTAGGGAAATTAGAAAAAGGCGACTTACGCAAGGTGTGGCTCCATGAAGCCATAGGCTTCACAAACTGGTTAGCACTTGATGAAAACTTAAAGCTATTAAGCGATGAAATAGGGATAGACATTAAGCTGCTCCAGACAGAAGCGCTCGTTGGTAAGTTTATTGCCGATATCCTTGCAGAAGAGGAAAATACAGGCCGGAAAGTTATCATTGAAAACCAGCTTGAGGCGACAAACCATGACCATTTAGGCAAAATCATAACGTATGCTTCCGGATATGATGCTGAAATCATCATCTGGATTGTTGAGTCTACAAGAGAAGAGCACGTTCGGGCAATTGACTGGTTAAACGAACATACTGATGAGGATATAGACTTTTTTCTCATTAAAATGGAGATCTGGAAGATAGGTGACTCTCCCTATGCGCCAAAGTTCCAGGTGATATCCCAACCGAACGACTGGGCGAAAGCTGTAAAGGAGTCAACTTCCCACGCTGAATTAAACGAAAATCGTATCCAAAAGTTAGATTTTTGGAGTAAATTCAAAGAGTATGCGCTCAATAAAAAAACGAAGCTGAAGCTGCGCAAACCCCGTCCGCAACATTGGTATGACATTAGCATTGGCTCCTCAAATGCACATGTCGCTTTAACAATTAATTCAGTAGATGACATCGTAACGTGCGAACTTTATATTCCCCATGCAAAAGAGCTTTTCAGCAGCTTATATGCAGACAGAGAAAAGATAGAGGCAGAGCTAGGAGAGAAGCCAGACTGGATGGAACTACCTGAAAGAAAGGCGAGCAGGATCAGGATAGCGCACAGTGCGGATACAGATAACTCTGAAAAATGGGATGAATATTTTGCATGGCTGCTGCAAGAGGCTGAAAAGTTTCAAAAAGTGTTTAGCAAGATCACTTGACTTTGATAATTGCCTCCGCAGTTTGACACATTCGAGCAGGCACAGCGAGTCCAACAGTCTGATGCAGAACAGGCAGAGCTAGGATTTGGCTAATCTCTCAGAAAATTTTAAACCGATACAAAGAAAAGACTTATGAATAACTCCGTAAATAATCCAGAACTCAAGAATAGTTTGGTTCTTTTGGCAAAGAAAGCCTTCACCTTATACAATGACGTATTAAGACTCAATGGACTATCTCCCTCTGCTACCAACACTTTTCAAATCTCCATCATGATTAATAGGCTTGCCCACGACATCAATCAATTTGAAGAGTTTAACAGATGTGTTGAGCTTATGAATGCTGATACCACAATCCATTCTTTGTTGGGAAAATTGGTCGGAACAATTGCTCATATGTCTACAACAGATAATGCAGAAACGTGTATTGCTCGGTTTATTCAGCAAGTGTATCTGGATACAGCAAATACTTCTTTTGATCTTACTGTGTTTAATAATCATTATGAAGCATTTGAAGAGCTGTTTTATTCCGGTACAATGCGGTTTGTAGACACCGTAAGATTGCATAATTTTGAGTCTGAGGCAGACGAGATAATTCTCGAAGATGGACTTGCAATAAAAAAACTTCCTGAAGTCCAGGATATCCAAACAAAAATTCAAGAAATGAGATACAGACCCTTCATTCAATTCTCAAGGTCAGAGTTCGTGATCGAAAGAAAATATACAAAACGGAAGTTGGTAGGTGGCTTCACTTCTGAACCCTCCCCTGAGCAAATAGACAGAGAACTCAACGAGAGCGTAGATGTATTTGACAAAGTAATCAAGACACTGAGGATTTTGAAATCTTCTGCCGTCTATCGGGAGCATGGTATAACAACCGAAACATTAACTTTCAGCCCGTATGCTGGCATAACATCAAGGTTGGCATTTTTTGAAAATACCGTACTTGGAGATAAGTGTAGCCTGGCCGTTCAAGAAGCAAACGAGTTAAAAGCACTCTACGCAAAAGTGAAACGGGCAAACAACCAAACTTTCACTCTTGCTTCCAGCAGACTCGGCTTTGGGATGGAACGAAGGCTCGAAGTAGATAAGTTACTGGATTTTATGATAGGGTTGGAGTCACTCTATTTACCCGATGGCAATGATGAGCTTACATTTAGGCTTTCGCTTAGGGTAGCATTCGTTATAAATCACCATATGGCAGAAAGAAAAAGCCTCTTTACGTTTCTCAGAAAGATGTATGGGGTAAGAAGTAAAATAGCTCATGGCAAGAAGCACGAGCTGTCAAAAGAAGATTTGTCAAAAACTGAGCAAATATTGAGACAGTCTCTAAAAATTTATTTGGATAATCCAGAAGCATTTACACGTGGAGTATTAGATAATATCTTCTTTGAACGGTAAGCCGAGAATTGTCCGTGTGAATATACACACTTCCCTGCTGAGTCGTAAAAATAATCTTGTGCGACGCGGATGAGTTTCACTCCCCGCTTGCAAACAACCGGACAGCGATATATAATCGTTTAGTTTTATGGCAGAGATTTTTTTACAAAAAGGGAAAGGGAATTTTAAAAGACCTGAGCAACGGGAACAAGAAAAGATTGCGGTGAGAAACATCAGCAATACGATTGTTGAAGGCAACCGGGCATTGCGCAGTGGGGACAATCAAGGAGCGGTCACACTGTATAACCAGGCACTTGAAGGCATGAAAACGCAGAAGATTAGCAGCAATGAAACAAGGCGCACCGCAATTGAACATTATGTAAAAGGCACAAGAGACACCGCACGTTCCGCAGTTCAACCGAGAAAGCGAAGATAGTAGCTCCTTTACCTTTTTACTTCTCTATAAAGATAAATCGCATATTTCCAACGCCGTACAATATTGGATGGTGTGATGTGGATGAGTTGCACTCCCCTCCTCCCTTATTTGACAGCAACCAGGTTGTGATTTAAACTCTACTATTATATATGCCCAACTCCACAAAAGGCTTTGCCTCAATGCCACAAGAACAACGGCGGGCCATTGCAGGCCTGGGCGGGAAAGCTGCCCATGCAGCAGGAAAAGCCCACACCTGGACACGCGAGGAAGCACAAAAAGCCGGAAGAAAAGGCGGACGCAGGAGGAAATACTCAGGCATACCTGACCTGAAAGCTGGGCAACGCTAATACCTTCATCCAACGTCGTGCTTTAATGAGCGATTTTGGTTTCTTCACGTTGAGAATTATAGGTACCTATCAACATCGCAGCAAATTTGACTCTTGCCTGCAAAACAAACAGGAGGTACCATTTTTATATGGCAAAGAAAACAGTGCTGAGCAAGCTTCATCATCCCGTGCACACCGCCCTTCTGGTTTTTGCTACTCTCCTTCTTGTCATTGCCATTCCGCTCACCGTCCTATTCTCCCAAAAACAGCAGGAAACCAGACAGCGCGCAGCAAGCTCATATTATCCAACGCTTCCCCCAGGTTCTCCCTTGCCATCTGATGCGGATTGTGCGGCACGAGTTATACGAAACCCCTGGGAACCACGCCCTGATAATACTACCGCCAACCATACTACGTTTCCCAACTATCACGTACAGCCTGATCCCAATGCTCTTGAGCAAGTATATGTCAATCGTGTTACCGGTAATTTTACTGGTACCACTGATGAGATATTGCAATGGGGTGCCTGCAAATGGGGCATTGAGCTTGATATGGTCCGTGCACAAGCAGTCCAGGAGAGTGATTGGCACCAAGCAACATTAGGCGACTGTCGGGGAAGTCCAATTCCGGAAACACATGGATGTCAAAGCCTTGGTATTCTGCAAATCAAAGGCGCAAATAGTCCACCTGATTATCCTGGCACCTGGCCGTATGCCTACCAGAGTACTGCGTTTAATGTTGATTATGCATTAGCAATTCGCAGAGCGTGCTATGATGGAAAAGTTACCTATCTGGGAACCGGCTATCAAGCAGGAGATTTATGGGGGTGTATGGGTGTATGGTTTTCCGGTGATTGGTACAGTCAAGGAGCTAAGAATTATATCGCTCAAGTGCAACAAGCATATAATAATGAAACATGGAATACGTATGGAGCGGGTCCTGCGCCGGCATTCTCTGCAAATCCTCCAACCACACAACCTACTTCTCCTCCAGCTTCAACCATAATACCTTCATCGCAACCCTCACCAACTCCTGTAAAAAAATCCCCGACACCAACGCTTTCTCTGGCAACCCCAACTCTCTACTGCCTGGGATCATGCCTGACAATAGCTCCTTCTCCGCTAGCGACTGCACGACCATCAGAAATACCTGTACCAAGTTCACAACCAACGCTGAGCGGACAACCTGGCACGGAGCCATCGAGTACGCCACTTACCAATCCCCGTCCCCGTGGCAAGAGTCCCAGGGGACTACTCGCTATCCTCCTTGAGTTTTTACAAATACTGCTGAACTTTCTCAAACTGCTCTTCTAAACCAGACATCCTATCACCTTTGGCGTACGTGAGATCTCAATATTGTCAGTCTTCCAAATCAGGGCACCAGCAAGAATCGTCCGGACTGTGCTTCTAAGGATAAAGCCTTGAAATCTTTCCTGCCAAATATGACACTCCGCTGAATTGACAAGTAATCTATCAATGATATAATCAGTATATACATTAAGTATATACGTTATGATAGTTGTCAAATTGCCTTCTGTTGTATCTTTTGAGTGGGACAAGGGGAATGAACAAAAGAACTGGCTCAAACACAAAGTAGCAGGAGAAGAAGCAGAGGAAGCATTCACCGACGAGAAGCGGTTGATTCTGGAGGACATAAGGCACTCGGAAAAAGAACCCCGGTTTATTTTGATCGGCAAAACAGAAAAGAGAAGGATATTATTTATCGTCTATACCCTTCGGAGTGATAATACAAGGGTACGGATAATCTCTGCAAGAGACACGAATAGAAGGGAGGTGCAATTATATGAAAAAGCCCTTAGTGCTGCCTAAATTCAAAGATGAAGACGAGGAGCGGGAGTATTGGGACAAGATAGACATTACGGACTATTTTGAACCATCGGATTTCAAGCGGGTTATTTTCCCAAATCTCAAACGGACAAACAAAGCAATCTCGATCCGGCTTCCTGAGCCATTGATTGAAGAGGCAAAAGAGAAAGCAGGAAAACTCAATGTGCCCTATCAAAAACTCATGCGTGAGATTTTACAACATGGCATTCGAGCGATCAAAACGGCTTAAGCCTTATTGCAAAAGCCTTCGTTGGGTTTAGCTTCCTAAAAATCAATTATGTCCCTGAGTTTTACTCCTAATATTTTTGCAAGTTTATACAGTGTGGGAAGGCTTAAACCACTCCGGTATGTTTCAACATAGGCAATGTAGGAAAGATTATGCCCTAACCGACTTGATAACTCCTCCTGCGTTATCCCTCGTGCAAGCCGTACCTTCCTGATCCGGTCTGCTATCCGTTTATCTTCCCTGGTTAGTTTTCGCCTCCGTGGAAATTTTGTGTCAAATGCCATGTGTAGAGCATGGCAGTGAGATACTAATTCTACCATTAGGGGAGACACAAGATTAAGCCTTGTATTTAAAGCTAAAACATGATAAAAATAACTTTGTTTTTTATTAGGTAAGACACAAGTTCCCTGCCCGTCAATAACCTGCTCTTTTACACATCATGGTTGATTATGTACGGTTCACGTCATTCTTAATTGTCGAGCGGGGCATAGGCACTATCTGCGCCGCCAGCTATGTCGGGTCAGTCAAGCGATTTGTCAAGGCAACCGGCAAAGAGCAGCCTTCAAAAGATGACGTTATCAATTACCTCATGGGTTTTTACACCTCGAATAAATCCTACAGCCACATCACCAATACCACCCTCGCCCTTGAGCGCTACTGTGAATTCTTGGGAGCACCACTAAAACTTGGCAGACCCAAGAAGCCAAAGCGGATTGTTGCCAATACGCTGACGGAAACAGAAGTCGCCCGCATGTTTGCCCTGTGCCGGAATACCCGCGAGCGGGCACTCCTGGGGATGCTTGCCTATACCGGTATCAGAAACTTAGAGCTCTGCTCGCTTCTGGTCAAAGATATCGACTTTCAGAACAAAACCGTTTTTATCAAAGGCGGCAAGGGACAAAAAGACGGCATTGTCTGTATTTCCGAAGAAGGCCTAGCCATGATACAGGAGTACCTCAAGGAGTATCCGCGAGAAAACGATGAAACGCTCTTCTTCACCATTGCCCGAAACAGGAAACATGACAAGCTCAGTACCGGAACGGTCAGAAAATTTGTGAAAACGATTGCCCGGCGAGCTGGGATAGTAAAGCGTGTCTGGCCGCACGTCTTTCGCCATAGCCTTGCCATGAACATGCTCATGAAAGGCTGTGACATTTACTCCATCCGTGAGCAGCTGCGGCACTCCTACATCAGCACCACCTTTATTTACATTCACTCAAACCCCAAGATCATGCAGAACAAATACCAGGTCTTCTGCCCCAGCTATATGTGGGAGGCAACGAAAGACCCCTTTATCATTAACAGCAATCAGTATTACATTAAGAAATAACCCGCTATGGCACGAAGCACCAGGCAGCACCACACGCAATCCATGCCCTATAGGAACAGCAAAGCGGCCTCATTGCGCCGCCGCTTCTCTGGGTACGTTATCCCAATATCCAACATTCCCTGCTTGGGTAATGACGAATCTGTTAAGACCTGAAGATGAGGCTGTGAACAGATCACCCGTTCCTGAATTGTCAACAACGAGGCCGGCGAAAGACGTTTTGGCTGAGAAAGAAGCTATCGGTGTTGTCCCGGAGTTCCCTCTGACATCGAGTGCCGCAAGCGGATTGCTTGTTCCAACGCCAATGCTTCCATTGTTTCCTCTGCCTGCAATAAACAGCGCCGGATTTGCCCCAAGCCCTGCATCACCACCAACAGAGTTGTAAAAACCAAGAGAAGTATTATTGAGTAAATCGACTTTTGCCGCAGCACCGGCAGTGATACCGGTAAACGTAAAGTTACCCGATTCGGACGCATTGCCGACAATGTCAAGACTGGTGGTGGGATTGGCATTATTGATCCCGATATTTCCGGAAGCAGTAATATGCAATCTGTCAACCAATGTGTCTGCTTCGCTATTGGTTGGCGCATTCAGCGGCGCTATTATTTCTGCCCATGGGTCTGTTGATCCATTTGTCCAGGTGAAGGTTGTTGATGCTCCTGAAGCTACTTGGTGGGAGCTTCCTCCGCCATGATTTGTCGTATCTACATAATTAAGCGTTCCGGTTCCTCCGATGGCATATGACCCGGCACCTACTCCGGAAAACCCGTCAACCACCATCTGATTAGCAGTAGTTGTTGCCGCTTGAGCAAATCCGGCGGATGTACCAGTGTTGGTGGTAATAGTACCAAAGGTATTGGTTTGATCAACATTGTAGTACGAAGATGATCCTGCTACGATTGCTTGGCCGGCAGCGCTTGGTACAATACTGACAGTATTTGTTCCCACAGGAGGATTTTTCAAATACCACATTTCCGACTGGCAATTATTACTCGCAGAGCAATTGACATCGCTGGTGACGCGTGTTAGTGCTTGTCCGCCATAAGTAACTGAGCTACTCGTAATAGTGGCTGTTTGCGCGTTATACGAAACGGTAACGAGCAGGATTCTGTTTGGTTGATTTGCTACCGTATGTGTCCAAGTAAAGGGATTGGTCATATTACCATGCTGTGCAGCACTGGCTGAATCAAAGACCGGCGAAGCACCTCCGGACGGATTTGCAGTACGGAGAATCAAGGCTCCTGATCCGCCACCGCCTGTTCCGTTGGACGCATCAACAGTGAGGTTGGCTCCGGCGATATTACTTCCTGCTGCTGCTGCTCCACGGATAGTTTCCGCAACCGGTGTCCCACTGTCTCCTGAACCAAATTCAGCCGTTCCTGCAACACTGAGAAGAGACTGTGGTGTCGTCGTGCCCACCCCCAGATACCTTAATAAAGACGTAACTTCTTAAAGAAACGAAAGCGGTTTGAGAAGACCTATAATAATATAGACGTTTTTTCGCTTGACAATATCCCTAAAAACCTATTCAATGATATTGAGGAATGAAACTAACTCAATTTCTCTATGGTCATTAAGCAATATCTCCGATTCTTTCAGAAGCAGAAACGCTCAATGTATATTACGTTTGCAGTCCTCGTTCTCCTCGTTCTTGTCCTTCCCCTCACAGTCCTCCTCGCCAAACAGCAACAGCAAACCCGTCAGTATGCAGCAGCAACAGGGGTTACCTATTATGTCTCAATAAATGGAAATAGTGCGGATGGGCTATCATGGACGACAGCCTGGAATGAATTGAATAAGATCAATTGGGCTCTTATTCAACCGGGAGATACCATTCTCATTGATGGCGGTGCAACGGCATGTCCCTCAAATTATGACTTTAGCAACCACAGCACCAACCGGCCGGGCCTGACCTGCGGCATGCTCTACACGACCCAGCTGAATATTCAGAAGAGCGGTACTGCCACTGCGCCTATTGCCATCAAATTATCAACAGAAGCCGGTCACAGTGGCACGGCTGTGGTCTTCGGTGGCCGTACCAGTGCCTTGCCATATTGCACGCAGAACTATACAGCTACCGGGACAGCTCGGAGTGACGGGGTTGTCTTTAATACCCGTGCGACTGGCGCGAGCTACATCACCATTGACGGTTCGCATAGAAGCGGCATCATGGTCTACGGCGCGCAGACAGGGGTCAACTTGATTAGCGACAACTCAACCTACGACACGCTTCGCAATATGGAAATTTTTGATAATGGCATTTATATGACCTTTTCTGGTGGCGGCTATCGCACCGACTATCCCGGCATTTTCCTGGATGGCAGTAACATCACGATCGACCGGACACTCATTCATGACAACGGACAAGATGAAATTCAGGACAACTATACCGGGTATGGCACGATTAACCACGCACCGATGCATGATATGGTAGTCACTGACTCCTGGTTCTACAACCATCGGGAAAGCCCTGTCTGGCCGGGATATCCGTTCAATTCCGGCGCCGAAGGGGGATCAAATGATTGCACCCATGTAGATGGTATTCAAATCTGGGGAGGAGGACCGCATCAGCAACGCTTTACGGTCAGAGATAGCATCTTCGGCCCCCTGCTTGCACAAGGTTTCTACCCTGGCGATGAAGGCAATACGACCTTCGATTATGTAACAATCACCAATACGCTCTTTATCAATGCACTACTGCACAATATCGAGGGGGACGACTACACGAGTATGTCTGACACCTCTACACCTCTTAATTGGACTATTTCAAATATCACCAGTTACCTTACAAATGGAGTCAATACCGGTGAACAACCTCATGGCTTTGGTGTATGGGGCGGCGGGCACAGCATGACCAATTCTATTCTTTCTCAAGGTGGTGGCTGGTTCCAAAGAGCTGCCTCATTTACCGGGCCAACGAGCGGCAATATTGCCTACAATAGCGGCGATCCGATCCCCGGTAGCACAACAACCGATCCTCAGTTCATCGGTCCCCTACCGACTAACAGTTCGCCCGGATATAACGTCCTGGCCAACGCAGACTTTACTCCCCAATGCAGTATCTGTGCGGGGAAAGGGGCAAGTATCCATAAAGTGCAGGACCTCTTGGATCTTATTGATTCGTTGAATGCTGCGATAAATCCTACACCGACGGCGGGAGGCAGCATAACCGGTTCTCAACTGACACCGACTCCCACCTTAACACAAACCATAACTAATACACCCATCGCCACTCCAACTTCGACACCTGTTCCGCCGACACCGACATTTACTCCAATCCCTCTTCCCACTAACACGCCGGTACCAACCCCAACGGGCACATCTCTAAGCTTTCAGGCAGAAGCAGGCAGTATAGCTTCACCTTTTAAGATACGGTATGGTACCCCTACCTATATCTACCAAACATTCGAGACAGGAGTAACCAATGGCGGAAGAGCAGTATATACCATAACCATTAACACGGCAGGAAATTATGTCATCAACACCGTAGTGAATGCGGCTAATACAGGAAGCAACTCCTTCTATGTCAATTTTGACAGTGAGCCCACTGATCCAGCGATGATCTGGGATATTTATCCGATAACCTCAGGATTCAAGACGCGGACAGTTAGCTGGAGAGGAAACGGTACCCCTGACAGTGATCAATATTATCCGAAAGTATTCTACCTCACCAAAGGACTGCACACGCTGATCATCCGGGGCAGAGAGGCTTATACAAAACTCGATAGTATCTCGATTACCCCTCATTAAGCGCTGGCATTATACGAAAGGGAATGGATGAACACTCATATAAAAAAGTTACTAAACGCGGTATTCTGCCACCAAAAAATTCAAAAAGAATTGCCCTGCTTCAGTCAGGCTTCACCCTCATCGAACTTTTGATCGTCATCGTCATTATCACAGCACTCGCAATAGCGGTCTTTGCTGCCTTAAACCCCACGAAACGTCTTGTTGATGCGAGGAATGCTCGCAGAATCACTTATATTGATTCAATCCGTACCGCTATCAACCAATATATGATTGATCAAGGGGCACTTCCTGGAATTCCAAATGACGGGGTTATACGGCAAATCGGCACAGGGGCAGGCCTCAGCTCGTGTGCCCTAACAACAGCCGTCTGTACCGTGACTGCAACAAACTGTGTCGAGTTGACTACCCCGCTTGCTTCTTACCTTAAGACCATTCCGCAAGATCCCAAAATAGGCTCCTCCTCTGCAACGGGATACACGGTGAGTGCCGATAGTAGCAACAACATCACAGTGAATGGCTGCGGGATAGAAACGCTCGCACTTACTAATACACCGACACCCACGCTTACTCCTACCCCAACTCCTACGGGCAATCTCTGGTATGTTTCTAAAAATGGTACTAATGCCGACGGGAAATCCTGGGCCACAGCCTGGAATGACCTGAATAAAATCATTTGGAGCAACAAGGGTATCGCCCCGATTTTAACGTAGATGCACGCTAAGAAAAGTTACCACTAAAGACCTTGTGAATGTGGAAAATCTATGGTTAAAACTCAACAAAAAGGGAAATATTCCCACGGAAACGGAACTATAAGGTAGCAACAAGGCTGCAACTCTAGTTTTCTGTAAATAAACGATAAGGAATGTTCTGAATTAAGAAAGGCCTTGTTGAGAATGAGGTTCATATCCATCATCAAAACCACTTTTCGTTCTATCGAAGATATGTAACTGCTGGCTTAATTGGCGACCGGATGACCATTCTAAAGCTTGCAGGATTTTTAACATTGTTTCCCTGCTTTGAGCAACTTCAGGACTTAACATAGCAGTGGGAAGCGGTTCATACAGCTGTGTCCGTGGTGCGCCTGATGTCATGTTGCGATACTCTTGAGGTCTATGTATTCTTGCTTCTTCTAGCTTTAGCTTCCATTGTGCATTTTCCTGTTGATATGCTTTTTCTCTCATTTGCGCTTGTTCCGTCAGAAGCCGCTCTGCTGCTTCTCGTCGTGTCGCATCTGGTTCAGTTGCAAGAGCAAATTGGTCAGTCATTATCTGGTGTCTCAGAAGTGATCGCTGTGAACTAGCTTGTAATTCCTGCGCGTCCGTGATTTCTCTGTCTGCTCCCCATCCCAAGTTTCGATCTTGCTTCATCTGCTTTTCCCGATAGATTAACCGCAGTGCTTCCATTTGATGCGCCACTGGCAAACCAGTTAATTGATTTAATACAGAGAACCTATTCTGCTCTGGAATAGGTTCAAGCGTTATTCCTTTCGGTTGTTTGTTTAGTTCTTCTCTGATTTTTCTTGCTTTCTGCTGACTGTCGCGTAAATCTGATCTTTCCGCATGCCCTTCCGGTTGATCTCCCCGCATACGGTTAAAGAAGTCACCAAGTCCTATCTTGCCTGCTGCGTTGGAGAAGAAGCCTTTTTGTTCCCCTGCTCTTGCTGGCTGTTCAGGGGTCTTTGACTGTTCTGATGTATCTTTATTATCCGGCATAGTCTGTACTACTTACATCCGTTCAAATTTTCGTGTGATTATGGTTGTTTGGCATTACCCTTTGCTCAAGATACGCATAGAGTGACGGCTTTGAAATTCCCAACATCCCGCAAATCTCCTTAATGGTGTGTTTCTTCTCGTCATAAAGTCGATACGCCAACGCAATCTTTGTCGCATCAAGGGCTTTCGGTCTGCCGCCTAATCTGCCTCTCACTCGTGCTGCTTTCAGTCCTGCTTGTGTCCGCTCCCTAATGAGGTTTCTCTCAAATTCTGCTAGTGCTCCGAAAATCTGGAAGATAAGCCGTCCGCCACTGGTTGTGGTATCAATTGACTCCTGCAAACTACGAAACCCAATGCCCCGCTTTTCAAGATCGGCAATAACATCAATGAGATGCCGGAGTGAGCGGCCTAATCGATCCAGCCGCCACACAACCAGTGTATCGCCTTTTCTGACATACGAAAGTGCTTCTGTCAGTCCTGGCCGCTGAGTGCTCGCGCCACTGGCAGTATCATCAAAAATATTATCACAGTCTGCCTTCTTTAAGGCATCCACCTGTAGGGCAATATCTTGTTCAAGTGTTGAAACACGCGCATATCCGATTAACATAATTGCAAAAGTAAAAAAACTCAACCAGAAATACGATTTTCTGCTATAGTTTTATTAAACGGGTTTCCTTACTTAAAAGCAAGAGGGAAAAAGAGTAAGAGTAAAGAAACTGTCAGTCGTCAAACAAACGGCCGTTTTTCTTACTCTATGAGCAGGCTGCATTTTTCTCAAGACCAATTGGTACAGGTCGCCAAACTATCAGAAACAGATATTGCTGTGATTAATGAGTGTCGAAGTCCTCAGACAAAGTTGGGGTTAGGGTATCAGCTTGCTTTTGTTCGTCTGTTTAATCAATTTCCTTCGCAAGTTCCCTTTGAGCCACAGGACGATATTGTAACCTACATGAGTCTTCAACTTGATATTGTTCCTGACCTCATCGAGCAGTACAAAAAAAGGCGGCAAACTATTGCAGAGCACAGACAGCGAATACAGAAGTATTTACGTCTTAAACCATTTCACTCCGAAGGAATACGGTTGCTTGATGAGTTTCTCTACAAAGAAGCTCTGCAAATAGAGCCGACTGACTCCTTACTGGTAAAAGCAACACATTTTTTGCGGGACAATCATATCCTCAATCCTGCTGAGGATACGTTAAGACGAACAATTTATGAGCAGCGAAAAAAGGCCAGAAAGTATATTTTTGAAACCATTGACGCTCAGCTTTCTTCCGCTCTCAAGGAACGGCTGGACTCACTGCCCTCATCCCTAAAGGCTACTCATAACCAGGGATTATACTAAGTTGCGGCACAATAGATGGTATATTATCCTTATATGAGACCTCCCGATCGTAATGGAGAAATTTTAGGCGTAATAAGAAGGTTTATCCACTTGATGAGGAACACATGAAAATTGATCTCACGTTTGAGCAGGCTACTGCTCTTGGCAAAGCGGTTGGTTTAGTGCTGGAACATCTTGACGTGACTGAGTGTGAAAGAAAATCTTTCAAAAAAGCGCGGGAGGCGTTGTATCAAAGTATCGGCTATGATGAAATTCTTGAAAATTCGCAATTAGAAGTCAATTTGGCGAACTTTCTCACATATTCCACACGACCCAGGAGTTTTTACTCACACTGCGGAACTGAATACAGAGGCAAATTCGGTTATGAGCAGGTAGAGGGAGCAATCAGTGTTGATTTACTCATCTACCGGTTTGATGACGATGAAGCCGTAGAAGTTACCTATGGTGAAACGAGAGAGTCAGAAGATTATTCCATGCCGTTTATACAATTTACGTGGCGGCCAGCCGCCGTGAGTTCTGAGACGTACTGCTTTGCTGTTTTGCCGGAGACAAGAATTGCCGTTAAGATTTCAACGCCAACAAACGTAAAAGAAGCGACATACCTGGTCACTGAACAAGGCGTTGAAGAACAATCAGAAACCATCTGGTTAGAGATATGGAAAAGTAAGTAAGGCTGCCACGATATACATGTGTCCTTACCATTGGTACAGGGCTAGGGCTAAATTGGTAGTTATACTGTGACGTTATCCCCACCTTCAAAACTCAACCTTTCAACCGGAAAATAATTTTGTGCATTTTCCGACCGAAATATAATATAAAATTGTGCATTGTTGCGCCTAGCTTTGCATAATCTGTGATTATTCCCACCACTCCCCTCTTTGGTATAATACCTTCGGCACTATGAAGCTCACCCAAACCGATAGAAAAGACATTGTTACAGCACTCCAATCAGGAAATACCACCGCAAAAACACTTGCAGCAAAATACGGCGTATCTGACTCCACAATAGGCTTGGCCTATAAACAAGCTACCGGAAAATCACGGAGAACAAACAATGTTCTTTCTCTGCCCGACAAAGAAGCAATTGTCGCAGAACTCCTGTCGAAAAAATCGACGACTGAGGCGCTTGCCGGTAAATATGGTGTAGGCAAGACGACGATAATCCGTACCTTTATCCAAATGACAGGCAAACCGCTGAAAGGTCACCGACCACCTATCAAAACCAAAATGGCACAAGCACTCAGGCAGCGTACATACCGGGCATGGCATAAAACAGAGCAGAAGATGTATGAAGCGCTCGGCATTGATTGGTTCAATCAGAAAGTATTGATTGACACCGGCGGAGTAATTACCTGGCGCGGAATGGTTCATTTTTATCTCATGGAGTACTCAGGTTTGCGAGACCGCAAGCGAACACCGGCATATCCAGAGGGAAAAGAACTGTGTGCGGGAGATATTGTCCTGTTCCCTATTTTGCTGCGGGGAAACAACGGTAAAACTACTGAGCAGAAAGTCTTAGATATAGTTGCACTTGATCGGGAACTTGCTGGCTTTATTGTTTCTGAACTGGATGATCCGCTTGCCATACACAGTGACGAATGTGAAATCATCGGGAATATCTACGCCAACCCGGAACTGCTGAGCGAAACGAAAACCGTACCGGATAAACCCAGCCTCACCTACACATAATGGCTGCTATGCCAACCGTGCAAATGCAACCGGCCTTTGTTATAATCACGTTGCGCTATGGCATTGAAGAATTATCGCGCCCGATTAACCACCGATCCATTTACTATAATTCAAAAAAACCTCGTCGCACATAAAGCAAAGCAGTTAATGTTTGACTATGCCGATGATGGACGCATTAAAGCACTCACCTTTACGCTTCAGATTAATAATCGCCATTATGGTTTCCGGCTCCCTGCCAGAGTTGAAAATGTCGAACAGTTGCTCTACGGCACAAAGGAGCTAACTGACGCACAGAAACAGCAGGCCTATGTCACTGCCTGGGCAAATATACGGGACTGGATCACAGCGCAAATGGCCTTGATTGATACCGGTATGGTGAAGTTTGAAGAGGTCTTTCTTCCCTACATGCTTGACCGCAGCGGCAAAACGTACTTTGAGACGCTAGAGCCAAAGCATTTTCTCCTTGACACCGGAAAGCCGGAAACGGACGAAGTGATCAGATTATAGCCTCAGCTTTGCATAATCGCCAAATATATACCACTACCCATAGCAAATGAGCAGTGGAGTGGTATAATTTCCCTGCACTATGCAGTCCCCAACCACAAACCAAGCAGTTCAAGACGACTTCTGGACACACGACACCTTTTTATTTTCCGGCTTGTTCCCCCGCTACCGCAATATGCCCCGGCCAGTGCGGGGAAAAATTCACACCAGCGAAGAGACGTATCGGCTCGACGCATTTGAGCGGGACATCCGGCCTATCGATACTCTTAAAGGCAGTCGCACCTATGTCATGATGCACCCTTACGTGCTTGAGCCGATCCTCACCTTTTCCGTTGGCCTCTACAACAAACCCAAAAAGTATGCGGATCAGCAGGAAGCAATCGGTGAGACCCTCGGCGCTCCGAAGCAGGAAGGCGTCCGGGACGTGCAGATCGGCAGTGCTCAGGTCTGGTACTACCATCAAGACAAGATCATTGAGATATGGGAGTGTTTTCTGGACAGCGGGTTTCGCTCGCATCCCCTTGTTGACGATCCTCATATGAAACAACTGTGGCAGGTTTTTGAGAAGTGGCTTACCGGACAATTCCCGGAAGCGACCCGAATAGTAACACCCTTTAATGACCCGATTGCTCATTCGACTAAAGAGTATCAGGCCTTTTTACATTCATTAGGTTACTCCCCTGTTGCAAAGTCCGCATTTGGCAAACTGCTCTAGCCTGTTTTTAACACCAGGAATGGGGCCCACTTGCTACTCAAAACGGGACCCGCCTTTCATCTTTCGATGAACCAGCGATACCCAAAAAGGGACCCACCCCCAACCTGTCCTCACAAGTAGAGCGCGCGTCTTGCAACCCCAAAGAACTCGCCGACTTCACCCAGACGCAGAGAGCCTTAGCTCACCGGTCCTGGTGTAGGAACAACGCCCAGTTGTTGGAGCGTACTGAGCCGGTCAGCCAGACCCCAATGCTCCACAATCTGGCCATTGGCAATACGCAAGATGTTGATCGCCATCCCCGTGATCGGCTTGCCTGTGGGAGGGATACCTCTGATCGCGCCCTGGTGGGTGCCACGATAGCTGACACGGGCCACCACCTTGTCTCCGTCAGCCACCAGGTCCTCCACGGTGACTTGTAGGTCAGGGAAGGCATTGAGGTGCAGACCGAGAAATTGACTCGGCCCCTGGGGAAAGCCCGCAGGCACAGTATGGTTGACCGCATTGGGGGCGACAAACTGATCAAGTGCAGCCAGATTCTTTTGATTAAGGACCTCCTCATAGAACCGCTGAACAAGAGCCTTGTTGTCTGCTGTTGACATGGAGAATGCTCCTTTCTGGTGTCGCTTCCTTTCCAGGAGGCGAGTATGCACGAAACGCGAAAGACGATGTGAGCTGAGTTGGACACGCTTTGCATTGCTGGCAAGCCTCCTTGCTTCATGGGTAGACCTGAGAGCAAAAGGAGCGAGAGCGAAGCTCCATCCTTGCGGGAATAGACTCAGCCCTCGTGTCCTGAGTAGAAACACACGCAAAGTGGGTCCCTTGTGATGATCACAATTATATCACCTGGGTCCCTGGTAAAGTGTCAAAAAGTGGGTAAGTGGGTCCCACGTTCATTGTCAAAAACACTAGCCCCCTTTGCTTCGTATAATGCGTCTTTATAGTAACCTCGCTCCCCTCCTCTGTGCTCAGAAAAAACTTGAACAGTTCAAAATATTGTCCTCAGAACACGATTATACGAGCCAAATTTTTTCAGCTCGTCATTTCTTTTAATTCCTCTTGTTTTTAACACCAGGAATGGGACTCACTTGATACCGAAAACGGGACCCGCCTTTCATCTTTCGATGAACCAGCGATACCCAAAAAGGGACCCACCCCCACTGTATTCCCAAGCAGACCGCACATATTGCAACCAAAAAGACCTCGGCAGCAATTCACTACCGAGTTCTTCGCCTCTCAGTCGGAGAAGCCGACAGATCAAGTTTTAGCGCACGGTCGTGGCTTTGGCTGTGGTCTCGTGCTGAGCGTTTACTCCTGAATAGTCACTTCGTAGGCTTCCCTGACTTGCGGGGCGGTCCAGTAGGGCGCGAATTTGGCGTACAGATCCTGATAGTATTGGCTTGCCTCATCGCTTGCCTGTAAGTCGGCTTCCGTCTCCCAGAAGGTCATCGAGATGCCCTTGCCGGTAGCGCGGTCAATGAGCACCATGACGCCTTTGGAGCCGGGCTGCTTTCTGTGCTCGGTCACGACAGCCTCACGATAGCGTTGGATGACCTCGTCTGTCTGCTCAGGCCGAAACTGAGCAAAGATGACTCGTGCATACATGAGTGTTCTGCCTTTCTGAACCTATGCTAACAGGTTCGGTTGTTTCATAATGAGCGGTACACGAAACAAAGCGAAACAACGGGAGTTGACAGAAAAACAAGCATATGGTTGAAAAGAGAGGTCGCCGGGAGCTAGTGTACCTGAGCGGGTCAACAATTGCAAGAAGCGAGCGGTTTTTCTCTCGCACACGGTTTGCTTGCTGATCTTTCTGTCGGGCACAAGTAAGCACACAGGGGAGAGAGCGAATCTACAACTTTGCGGGATACCCTTCACCCCCTAGTGTTCTGAGTAGAAAACACGCAAAGTGGGTCCCTTGTGATTATCAAAATTTTATCCCCTGGGTCCCTGGTAAAGTGTCAAAAAGTCGGTAACTGGGTCCCACGTTCATTGTCAAAAACACCTCTGGCAATTTCTGATGATCCCTTTTCGGCAAAAACACCGTTTTTTTCCAAACTTCTCTTTTGGTAAAAATAGGCCGTATAACCGCACTTTTCGCGGGTTATAGGATATTTATAGACCAGTTATTGCTGTTTTTGCCGGAATTGAGGCTAAACCTTAGTCGTAAAAGGAAAATTGTGCGACGCTGGCAGTCTTTGGATGAATATGCTAAATTGAAATCCTTCGCGCCGGAAATTTCTCCATTTTACCGGAAAGTCGTGACCTAAAAGCTCAATCCCTGATCGTTTTAATAGTGATTAACCAGAGTTGATATGTGATTATCCCCGTAAAGTATGGCTTCGCCAGAGGTGGCACCGTGACAGAAAGACTTCTTGCAGGGTGGCAGAAAATCAAAAGACCCTTATTTGTTGCTTGTATCATTGCAGCAAGTTTTCTAGTGATCGTGATGATAGTGTGGATTATTGTAAGTTACCTCTATAATTGGGGTTGGACAGGGCTAGGTCCTTACACCAGCCCATCACATCCGAAAGATACTGACTTCCAACGAAGTAAAACTCTTTGGGACTGGCTCAGTCTTCTCATTGTTCCGGGTGTGCTCTCTCTTGGCGCTATTTGGTTCACTTCACGACAGAACCATGACCGTGAAATTGCGCTTGAGAACCAGCATGAAGTTGGACTACAAGCGTATATCGACAGCATGTCAGAACTCCTCCTTGAGAAGAATTTGCGCGGGTCAGCACAAGATGATGAGGTACGCCAGATCGCACGTGTACGAACAGAGACTACATTTTCTCGATTAGACCCAGATCGTAAAGGAAGAGTGCTCCATTTCCTGTATGCGTCTAAACTTATAATGAAAAGCGATAAGATAATCGATTTGAACTATGCCGATTTGAGGAAAGCAAACTTGGTTCAATTTGCTAAAAGTGAAGCCGATTTGAGTGGAACCGATTTGAGGAACGCAAACCTGAGGGAAGCCAACCTTAGTGGAACCAATCTGAGCGAAGCTAAGCTGCAAGGAGCTAACTTGAGCAAGGTTGATCTGAGCAGGGCCAACCTGAAAAATGCTAGCGGTGTTAATGTCAAAAAATTGGAAAAAACAGCCGCATCACTCGTAGACGCAATCATGCCTGATGGGTCAATACACCTCTAGTGACTTGCTTTGCGGTATATAGCACATCTGCTATTTTTATCCCAACTACTCATTTTCTCCAGATTACTGGGAGTGGTACCCTTATATCCCTCCCATCGCCAGCTTCTCATACTTTTCTTTCGCATCCTCCCACGTTGTCTCGCTCAATCCGATCTTTTTCAAAACGACCTCAATCCCCTCTCCCCGCTTTAGACTCCGGACAACAAACGTATCGCGCAAAATACCGGCAGTGACTTTCTTTTGCACCCCAGCCCGCTTCGCGGTGTCTGCGAGGAGCATTTCAATAAACCGCGGTGTATACGGGAAAAGGATATCGGTAATGGCGTACTGCTTCACATAATCAGAAAACACCGGCACCAGTTCCGGAGGCAGTTTTAGTTTCCTGTCTTTTTTGACTTTCCTGCCGGTATGCTTGACCCACAGTTCCGGCGCGTACTTATTGGACAGATCAAAATTGACGACTTTCAGTTCAAACAACTCCTCTTTTTTGATGCCGGTTTCAAGAAGCAGGAGCACCAGGACGTAGGTCCGGGGATCGTTACTGGCAGCAGTCAGTAATTGCTGGCATTCGCTTTCAAACAGGATATCCGGAAGCGGTGAGGTCACCCGCAGATACCGGATAGACGCTGCCGGGTTAACCGTAAGCACCTTTTCTGTTGCCAGCCAGAGAAAATAATTGGTGAGTGCCGAGATTTTCCGGCTGACAGACTTTTCCGCCAAGACTTTTTTCAGCTCCCCGATCCACTGCTGAATATCAACGGTCCGGATCTCTCGTAGCTTCTTATCTTTGACAAACAACCCGAACTTTTTGACATCGCTCGTAAAGTCATCCGGCGTATATTTTGAATATCCCCCGCTTTGAAGGTAGGTATGATATGCCGGCAATGTTTGCAGGACCGTACAGTCGCTTGTGGGAGGCTCTATTTGAAACGTCTGCGGCAATACCCCGCTATATTTCTTCCGGTCAAACAGTGATGGTTGCTCACCTGGCATGAGCCCAGTATACCACTTCGCAGAGTCATATGCACTCTCCACTCACCCCTCCCCTTTCCTCACCGCAGGCTCGAATCCGGAACCGCTGTACAATAATTTTTTTCCTTTTTAGGGCGCGGGCGGGAGTGCGCTGGGGGAGAGTCGGTTGGACTCTGCGAAGTAGGATGTATTTCAAGGTACTGGAAAACCAGGAGCTTACTTTGCAGCAAAAAACCCCGCACCGGGCGGGGTTTGCTCTCTCCTCCTCATATCCTTACTGTAGTGCTTTTTTCTGATTTATTGCTGATAAACAACAGGTCTGAGAAGAAAGAGCGGATCAGCCATATTCTTGACAGTGTTGCAGCGTTTTTCCGGCAGCGGGGTCACTTTGTAAAGACACTCCCCTCATCGTTTCTATTCTAAGTGGCATTTGGTTGCAGCGGCGCTTGTACTGCCCCAACATTGGGGCTTCTTTTATTGACGACAGACTGAAAGTCTCGTAATATACTCTTCAAAGTCGATAATACGGCAACAAACTATATAAAATAGATAAGGAGAAATTACTGCATGGCAAATGAGTCGAGAGAGCAAGCATCCTCCACTAATGAGACGAGTCAGGAACTGCAAGAATTAGTCAGAAGTTTAGCCAAAGAATCAAATCTTTCTGAAGAGCAAACGCGGGTAGCATTGCTGGCGAGTATCCCATTGCTTGGAAAAATCTTACCTGCTTGGGCTCAAGTTCCCGAATTCGTTAAGTACTTATATTCCCCTGAAATGGCATTGGTGCATGGTATCGGCCAAAGGGAGAAAGAACTAAAAGATAAAAACCAATCGATACTTCGTATTGCAATTCTTGAAGAGCCATTAACTGCGCAAAATCTGTCCACAATTCTTGCAGCGATTACTGATCTCCATGCCCGGTGTTGGTTCATCCAGCAAAAGCGGTTGACTGATTTAATGGATTATGCACAGACGCGTGACCCTCGTTTCCTCAAAGAAGCAAGCCTCCAAATAGGAATACTGAGTCACAATTCACCTGCCATAATTGATTTCATTGTAAACGCGGGAAGTATTGCTGGCGGGGGAGCAACACTCGTATTTGCACTAAAGAAGGGCATTGATGCTGTCGTACAAACTCCTCTCAGATTTGAGGAAGCGAAGTTAAAGAATGAGAGAGAAAAGCTTAATCAACAGATTGCCACTCAAAAAGCCGAAGCAGAAAAAAAGTCAATAGAACAGGAACAACAACTCACTGCACAAAAAGCTCAGTTAGAACTTGAGAAACAGCAGCTTGAGATAGATCGACAGCGGCTTGAATTGCAAAGAGATCGTATCAAAATCATATTAGAGGTAGCTACAACGTTGGTCAGCCAATTGCAATCCGATACAGATGCCGGACAAAGAGAAATGATAATCCATTCTCTTGTCCCGCCATTCTTGCAGATCGCAGCTACAGATAGTTTAATAACTGCCATTATACCAGAGCCTACTAGCGAGGCAAACAAAGAAACATCTTAAGATAAATAAATGGTTCTGCTATTAAGGTACCATCCCGTAATCGTCCGAAAATATGTGATAAGAAAATAGTTACCTCACTAAGTCTTTGTTGAGTTTGAAAACCCGCCTTTGCACTCCCAAAAAAGACGCTGATTATGAGATGCTGTTTTGAAACAGTCGGACACGCTTATTACGGAACGGAAACGCTACCTGTTTTTATGCTGCTTTTTGCCCATGCCTCAGACCTGGTGCTACCCCACCTGTATTCTCTCAAGTGTCAGGCTGGAGAGCGAAGCTAAATCGTGCTGGAAAAATGTTTTTATCAATCTTCGATCTGTGATCGTATGTTTCTTATGAGGCTATTAAGCCTCGTTATTTGACGATCTGCAAGCGTATCTGTTTTTCCTAGCTCTTGTGCGCTATCCCTTCTATCTGAGACAAGTGTTCTATCAAGGGTGAGTCTTCCTATTCTCCCTTGTGGCTCATGGGTGAAAGACCTTCTTGCTTTTCGCAGCCATATCGGGTCAACTTCTTGGATCAACATAGTTATTGAGCTTAATTCTAGAATAAAAACAAAAGATTTGTCACGATCTGAAAAATACGAGCTAGCCAGGTCAGTAAATATTGAGCGTAACTTGTCACGATCTGCAAACTGTATTTTCAATCAATGAGCAATTTTAATTAAGTCAACGAAAAAAGGGTCGAAAAGTAACGATCCGCGAATTTCCGGTAGTGGTCTTTCAATCCGGTGGTAAAAACCATATGTTCCCCGCGTGGTTTTGTGATTATTGCTTTATGAGTACTGTCCGGACAAATCGGGGCGGTATCCTATTTATGTGCCCCGCACAAGACATTTTTAAGGAGAAAATCCGCTGATGGCGTGGTGAATATACTGCTGAACTATATGTATCAGGATAAGCGAGAGAAGTATGGCTACAGCGGGTTCTTTGGCGGCAGCCTCACCAGGAACGAGTAACGAATTAATCCCCTCCCCTCTTTTACGACTTACGGCCATCTCATCCGGCAACCATTTTACCCATGCCGCGCTTTGGGTTGCAGGACATTCGCTTTCTTGCTTGTCCCCCGGATGCCCGGAATGACTTCTGTCACTTTCACAAACGTGATGTGCCGCTGTTTTTTCCCCTTTGCCATCGGCTCATCCCGTTCCCCGGTTTGGATGCCAATGACCGTACACATATCGCCATTGTTGAGTTTAAGCTTATTGAACACCGGTATGTCTTTTTTATTCTCTGTGACCGCCTGTATCCATGTATCGGCCTCCTGGCTCCACAAATCGGGCGGCGAAACAAACGTGCATCTCCACTCCTTTTTCTTTTGCTTTTTCTCGACCCATTCCCTGACAACCGGCGGGTTAATCACCTGGCACCCCTCAATGCGTACCACCCGTTCAGCACATTCAGTGCCCTGCTCCGCGCCGGCCTGAAAGATGCTTGCCTGCATATGGCTGGCACGTGCCCCTTCGTGGGTTTCCGGCTGCCCCAACCCCTCAAAAGTCGGCTGCGAATACCTCTGATCCTGTTCGTTGCGGGCAGGCATAGAAATCTTGGGACACTATAGAGCAAACAGGAGCCTTTTTCAAGTCAGTGGGAACCCCCTGTTCCGGCACTCCTGATCCTGTTGCCTTCCCGCTCCCCTATAACCGGTATTTTCTTACCGTTCTCTCACGACTCTTCCTTATACTCAAATGGTCTAGACCAAGCAGGCAGTAACCCTTTATCAGAAGCGGTAAAGCAGCAGTGCCTGCTTTCTGTAGCTCTTTGACACAATTGTTGCAGTTTTCAGTTTTTCCAACAGAAAGGAGACGTGGGCAAGTGGACTCACTTGATTGGAGCAGGAAATTTACCGTCCTCTCCATTAGCCGGTTAGACCTCAACAGCCTTGGTATCCAGGCTGACCAAGTTAGCACGCTGACTGATGCGGACATGGAACGTATTGCGGACATTTTAATCGCACACCACTTTGACCATGAGTTTGAGGAAGAAGTGGTATTCACGGCACAGCTTGTTCTTGCCGAGAAAGGATCGGCACATGAGTACATCGTCCTTACTGATGCGACAGAACAGGCACGAGGAGAACGCTATGAAACTCTTGACTGAAGAGCTTAGGAGACAGCTTCCACCGCTCTACTCGCAGGAGCACGTCAAAGACCCGATGGTCATTTGTAAGTTTTTCCATCCACTGTCAAACATGACGTGGTATGCGATTGAAGGCTCAGCGGAGGGGGACGACTTCATTTTCTTTGGATGGGTACACGCAGATTTCCCCGAACTTGGCTACTTCTCTCTCAACGAGATGCAGGAAGTCAAGGTCATGGGGCTTGGCATTGAGCGCGATCTGCATTTTACGCCGATGAAACTGTCTGAGGTCAAAAAGCTTCATGAGCATTCGTAAAGCGGAGAAAGCAAGCACTCTGTTCTGAAGTTACCGCACCCAAAGCAACAGAGCACTTGCCCACTCACGGGAGTACCCGTTGCAGACATTGTATCTCACCGGATACTCCCCTACCAAATGGAGTCCATGGTGAAACCGGAAAGGAGAAAGCAGTATCCCAAAAATTGGGAACAACTAGCCAGGCAGTGTAAGGAGCAAGCAGGCTGGACATGCGAACAGTGCCATATCAGGCACGGCGGGAAACGGACATCGCGCCTCACAGGAGCGGTGTATATCGTTTACTTGCACGCTGCCCACCGTAATCATGATACCGGCAATCCGACGCCACAACTCATCTGTTTATGTCCTACCTGTCACGGCAAGTATGATTATCGTTACCGTGTACAACAACACGCTATTGCTCTTGAGCAAAAGAAGCACCGGATGCTTTTACACGCTCGATGAGCGAATTAGTAAACACCATAAAGGAGACAAAAAACCATGCTCAATAAAATCATGCTGATCGGCAACTTGGGCAAAGACCCCGATCTGCAAGTCACCTCAGACGGCACACCCGTCACGAAGTTTTCACTCGCTGTCAACCGGACGTACAAGTCAGCAACAGGCGAGAGCAAGAAGGAAACCGAATGGTTTACTATTGTCGCCTGGCGCCAGCTTGCCGAGACCTGTGAGCGCTACCTCCATAAAGGCTCAAAAGTCTACATTGAAGGCCGCCTCACACAGCGCAAGTATACTGACCGGGAAGGTATCCAGCGCACCGCAGTTGAGGTCATTGCGAGCGATATGCAGATGCTTGACAGCAAACCACCGGTTTCAGGTGAGGAAGCTATCGCTGTGGAGTTTGATACATCAGCTGAGAAGTAACCTATAGCGCGTGAAGCACCGTAATGCTTCAATGTAATCTCTAACCCACTGCAACAATTGTCATTCCCTGGCCTGGCTGTAGGCGCAAGTCGCATCATGCGACATATCGTTTACCCCAGGCCAATTTCTTTTATGGATGTGCTAGAATAACACGCAAAATAGGCGACGTCTGATAATGGCAAAGAACGAAGGAGATCGTGGCAAACACATGCAGGAAACACTCAATAGTCTTCCGCTCAAAGACGCGGCCATCGCGTATGCGCAAAACGGCTGGCCTGTCTTCCCCTTGGCTGGCAAAATTCCCTACGAGGGATCACGCGGCCACCGGGACGCAACAACCGACGTTGCGCACATACGAGCGGTGTGGACAGAACACCCCAAAGCCAATATCGGCTTGGCAACCGGCAGGACGTCAGACGTGGTAGTGGTAGATATGGATGTGCCAAAAGGCTACTTTGGCCTCAAAGAGCTTCAGGAGCAGTATGGACAATTGCCAGAAACCCGAACCGTGCACACCGCAAGCGGAGGCCTCCACTTGTATTTTCACTACCCGCAGGATGGCAATATTTACCCCAACACGGTTGGACTGGCTGAGAAGATCGGCGTTGATGTCCGGGCAGAAGGCGGCTATGTTGTTTTGCCACCCTCAAAACTTTACGGCAGACTCACCTACTCGTGGGCAACAGATCAGACACCCATCGCACCTCTCCCTGATTGGCTCCACGCGCTCTTGCCGACAAAAGGAGAACACCCGACGTTCCCGCACGACGTGCGCTTCGCGTCCCCTTCGGGCGAAAAATGGCTGGACGAGGCGGTAGCACGCGCTACCGAAGGCAACCGCAATCAAGTCGGGTTCTGGCTTGCCTGCCAGCTCAGGGATGACGGACTCAACCAGGAGCAGGCAGCACGCATAATCCTGCTGTATGCGAATCGTGTCCCCCAGGAAAAAGACCCGTACACCTCGCAGGAGGCAGTCAAAAGTGTGAGAAGCGCTTACGGCAGGCTGCCGCGGCCACCGGCCGAGCGGCAATCATTCTAGCGGGTCACCTCCTCCCCTGCTGCTTCAACGCTGAAACCGTGCCGACAAGAGCGAAGCATAAACCAGTGCAGGAAAATAAGGTGCTTATGTGATCCTGTGTCCCTGGAACACCTTTTCAGATGCCCCGCAAACGCCCCAGGATGTGATTTTACCCGTGTTTTTCGCTGAAGACCTATCTTTGTATCCCCTCCGGCAATTTGGCGTTTTGGTTTGAAAGAGTTAGAGCAACTTTGCCAGCAAGGGGTAAAGTTGCCACCACTTTGACCCCAATAGGCAATAGTTGCCATCACTTTTACCCCATGAGGCAATAGTTGGTGCCACTTTGACTCCCCTATTGACAAAGTGCAGGCATTATTGCCATACTAGCTCATAATTGGCGCAATTATGGATATCGATGCAATAGTTAAATATTTCGGCTTTACTGAGCATCCGTTTATCAGCAATCCCGACCCCAGGTTTTTGTACTTCGCTTCCCAGGTCAAAGAGGCGCTTGCCAAATGCGAGTTTATGGCACGGGACCGGATCGGCCCTATCTACATGTATGGCCCGATTGGATCGGGCAAGACTTCCCTGGTCCGGCGATTGCAGGAAAAACTGAGCCAGGACGAGCGGTATAATGTGAAGCTCCTGATTTCTCCCAACCTCAAAAGCAGCAATGCCTTTCTCCGGCTGATCCTTGAGACCTTTGACGTCAAGACCGAACGCTCTTATACAGCGTCCCTCAGTAATTTTGAACAATACCTCATTGCGCAGTACAAGGAGGAAAAAGTCCCGGTGCTCTTGATCGACGAAGCGCAAAACTTGACCCGCGATACCCTAAAACTCATTCATTACTTACTCAACTTTGAAACGAATAAGACAAAGCTCTTGCAAATTGTCCTTGTCGGCCAGGAAGAACTCGGAGCCAGGATCATGCAGTACCGGGAGTTGGCCTCCCGCATGTTCCCGATTGCGATGAATGCCATGTCGCTTGATGATCTCAAAGAGATGATCTCCTTTCGGCTGACGGTCGCCGGTCATCGCGGCTCACTATTTGCAGAGGAAGACGAGGCGTATAAAACCCTGTATACCTACACCAAGGGGCTGCCCAGAGACGCGATTAAAGTGTGTTTTGAGCTGCTCATCGAACTCGTCGCACAAGGCAAAAAGCAAGCGACAGCCAAACAGGTTGAAGACATTGCGAAAGGCCAAAATTTAAGCATGTAACCTATGGGCAGATTTGACGTACTCACCCAACTTGATAAGAAACCTCTCCCAAGCACTCCCCCATCGGAGAAAGCAGCACCGATACCATCACTTACCCCATCAGAAATTCAGTTAGCAAGTAAGCCAGCAAACACGCAAACGGACTTGCAAGTAAGCCAGCAAACACTTAAGCCTGCAAATATGCAAACCCGTTTGCATGCAAATCGGCAAACCGGCAAAGAAGCAAGCAGACAAACAGACAAACCTGCAAGCATGCAAGTAGGTAAACAAGTAAACCTGCAAACCGGTAAGCAGGTTTTTATTGAAAAATACTCTTCCTATTTAACCCATGCATATAAGAGGGAATTGAAGCGCATTGCGTGGGAGTCAGACCGGAATGAGTATGAAGTGCTGATAGAAGCAGTGGAACTGTATTTAACAAGGCACAGGCAGCCGAAATAGTGTGCAGGTAAGCATGCAAGCAGGTTTGTCTGTAAACCCGAAAGTAGGTAAGCAGGTTTGTTGGTTAGCCCGTAAGCAGGCATACAGGTAAAGCGGTTTGTCTGTATACATGTTTGCCGATAAGCCCGCAAAAGTATTGACAGCGAGCCTATCGACAGACCTACAATGGATACGCGTATCAGCAACGACCATGAACACCCTGCCCACACCTCTGTTCCAAGGCTTCAGCAAACCAGAGGCGAATTTCTTCCGGTTGCCCAACGAGTGGACCGACATCACCGCACAAATCACCAGCCTCGCAGAAATGAAACTGGTTGAATACGTGCTCAAACACACCTGGGGCTATAGCGAGTTTGACATGGTGAAGAAGATCACAACCGATGAGTTCATGAATGGCCGGAAGAAAAAAGACGGCACCCGCATTGATAGTGGCACCGGATTAAGTAAGCCCTCAGTCATTGCAGGGCTGAAAAGCGCAGTCGAGCATGGGCTGTTAACCGAAGAAATAGATGACAGCGATAAGGCACGAATAAAAAAGTTTTATAAACTCAAGATGAAGGCTTCTCTTGATGAGAATAATGCTGAAAGCAGCGATCCTCATGCAGATGTAAAGAATCTTAACATCGGGGTAAAAAACTTTGACAGCAGGGGTAAACAATCTTTACACCGATCAGAGAAAGACACTATAGAAAGATATAATAACGTTACAAAATACAACGCAAAGGATACAGACGAAGTAGCGTACTATGCAGGACTGATCGCAGAAAAGCTGGGAGATCAAAAATCACTGACTTATTATAAATTAGCCTGCCGTCGGTTTAAACCGCAGCTGTTACTGGAGAAGGCAGCAGAAATTATGGGCGATGGGGGAGCCAAAAATCCCGGAGCCGTCTTTACCGACTGGCTGAAACAGCAGTAGGCAAGCACCCGGGGAGTGAGCGGGGGAGTAAGGGCTTGTGGCAAGGGTACCAAAAATACGAACGACACTGAGTACATATCCGCACCGTTCACATTATGTGTTAGTTCTTCAGGATGTGGGAGGAGGGGACACCTGCCCGCCCGGCTGCCGAACACCCGCCGTCCTCACTCTTGACCGGGAAGCGTACCCCAACCGGTACAGCGCAGCCAACAGGCAACGACCCTGCGGGGTGTAGGGCAAGATAAGCCCCGTCCCGCCGTCTCGCGCATAGCCTCGACACAGCCTGCCCCGGCTGCAAAACCGATGTTCGCGCACCGGTTGCACAGGAAAACTCCCCGTTCACACTTCTTACGCAATTCTTGAGAAAGTCTTACCCAAATCCTGTTGCTAATCCGTTTTACCCGTTGCTACTATTAAGCTCTAGAGTAACTATGTCTCATGCTGTTTTTCAATCACCAAAGCGTCCCCGGAGGCGGCAAGCGGTCAAAGTCACGATCTGGGTGAAGCCGCTCGTGAAAGCAGAACTTCAGCGAAAAGCAGAGCGGGAAGGATTGAGCCTTTCCGCAACCGGCGCAGCGTTTCTTGAGAAAGCAATGCAAGCTGACATCGATATGCAATACGGTACACTGCTGGAACCGATCATTGAGCGGACAATCACCAAACATCTTGGCTCCCGGGACAGAAGGCTGGCGTTTCTGCTGGCACGGGGCGCCTTTGAGTCCGGAATGACCAAAGCGCTGGTGCTCTTTGTGTTGAAACAGGCCGGTGTGGAACAGGGGAGGCTGAAGGCAATGCTTGATGAATGCAGCAGGAAGGCGCGAACCACCCTGCTTCGCAAAACGCCTCAGCTTGAGACAGTGTTGTCGGAGGTAGCAGCCTGGCTTGAAGAGAAGGAGAGCAATTAACGAGTATGGTGCGTACTATGGCGATTTTCCGGATGAATTTTACGGGAAGTAAAGGAGCGGCAAAAGCCAACATCCGGTATATCCAGCACCGGCCAGGAGGGAAGACGGAACAGAACCATCTGACCCACAGTATCCATCTGACCCATTGTTGCACGTTAGCTGAAATTTCAAACCCTGAGCATGTATGGTACTGTAAAACATACCACGACTTGACGTGTCAAATATATTCTCCTGAATACCAAATCGAGCGGTGGTCTTCTCCGTTTCCTTACAAGTTCAGGAAAAAAGTCTCACAAAAAGACACAGCAGTACCTATTCCACCGTCCACCGGTGACAACAGCACTGCTCCTGCCACAGGGAAGGGGAGCAAGCGGATCACCCGAACCCTGTTTGGCTGGGATGGAGCGATGGAGAGACAGGACGCGTATCGCATGGTTGATGAAGCTGAGGGGGGAAGCTCCTATTTTCGCATTAAAATCAGCCCTGATCCCAAGACTGAGGACACCAAACGGGATCTTTCCTTGCAGGAGGTCACAGAAATCACGATGCAGACGTTTGAAGAGCGCATCCGAAAACCCGTGCACTGGGTTGCAGCCGAGCATGATGACCATACCCCGATACGGCATGTGCATATCCTGGCAATTGCACGAGGAAGAGTGAACAGGGAAGACCTCCAGGCGATCATGCAAACGGCGACTCGTGCCTGTCTAGCGCAGCGGCGTGCGCTTGATCGAGCAGGAGAACAAGCGCGGGAGCAGGAGGAGGCAGCATGGGAACGATCAGTCTAAGCCTTACACGGTTGTTTTTGGTTCTCAGCCTGGTTTATCAGCGGGCACATGCGTTTTTCTTCCCTGACAACCGGCTGCATCAGGCGCGTTTTGCGAGAATTGACGAGTTAGCAAGTCTGCTGAGTCTGACACCGCCGCCTGACGGTCTGCTGCTTGGCAGACGAAACGGTCATTTTGTCAGCGTCCGGAAAACCGCGGAACGGCGGGAACATGGCAACCTCCTGGTTGTCGCGCCGACCAGAGCAGGCAAGGGACTCTTAGCAGTGAGCCAACTGCTCTCCTGGAAACACAGCGTTATTGTGAATGACATCAAAGGCGAGCTCTTTGCCCAAACAGCCGGATACCGAAGTACGCTTGGCACGGTGTTTGTCATTGACCCGACCGGAGTCGGGCATCGGTTCGACCCCTTGCACGGCAAGCATACAGAGGATGAGTTCTATTCCTCAGCATCCAGCCTTTTGTTTGAGGCAGAGGAAAAGGAGCGCATTTTCACCCAACGGGCAACCGTCATGCTCACCCAGCTGTTTCTTGCGAGCCGGAAAGAAGCCATAACGCCGTTTCTCTATGCGCGGTATCTAATCCGATCAGGGCTGACCCATGCCGCAGCGCGGCTTGACCAGATCGACCCCGCCCTTGCGACACAGTTTCTTGAGAACACCTTTGCAAAAGCTAATCTGACCGACAGATTTTTAGTCTCGTGTTGGGGCACGCTCACAACCAGGATGCGGCCACTCTTAACAGAAACCGTCATCCGTTCGCTCACACACGCAGATTTTACGCCTGAAGCGCTGTTGCGAAGCGACAAACCAGTGAGCGTGTATATTCGCTGGCCTGAAAAAGACTTACTGTTGCTCTCACCGCTTGTCCGGCTGGTGTGGGGGAGTCTCATTGATGAACTGATAACCATCTATGACAAAGCGCAAGGGGAAGGATGTAAACCAGTACTCTTACTGGTAGACGAGGCCGGCAGAACCGCGATACCCCATCTTTCGGATCACGCAACCACCGTTGCCGGACGCGGTATCAGCCTCGCAATGTTTGTCCAATCCCTTTCGCAGCTTGAGACCATCTACGGCAGATCACGGGCACAAACCCTCAAAGACAATATGGACACGCAGCTGTACTATCCGCCAACAGATTTGACAACCGCCAAGTACCTTGAAGACTCGCTGGGATCACAATCCGGCTTTGCCCGCTCAACAACCTCACGGGATGGAGCAGAAGCAAGCGAAGGACTTGCGGAGCGACCGGTTCCCCTGCTGACCGCCCAGGAGATTAAGCAACTGAAAGATACGGAGATAATCGGCTTTCACCGCCGTCTGCCGCCGTTTCAGATCAATCGTCTGGACTGGCGACGAGACGAACGTTTGCAGCGCAAACGGAGCATACCCCCGCCAAGCGTACCGGCGCTTCTGCCTATTCGTGATATCCCACTTGTGACTTCTGAAGATTTTAGCCTTGATGACCTGCTCAATTAGAAGCGGGGAGTAGCAGGATAGTATTCCTTCCTCACCATCCTGAAGATCATCCTGAATGTCTATTCACATAAAACGTCGTAATTCCGCTCGCTTTCGCACATCTTACAAGGGGAGGAGGTAGCGAAAGCGAACCGCAAGAGAAGCGCGGTCAGGCGCCGTTCATTTCAGATGTAGGTGAGGGTGTCGGGCGCACCGCGTTGCTAAAAATACAGTGGAGAAACAGAGGTATTTTTTGCGCCCGACACCCTCACCTGCGAGGCGATCTTCAACCTCTATCTTTATTCATATTTTTCCTGATCTACCACCAGCCTGACCGCACAGTGGCAGGCACAAAGCAAATTCCCCCCTTAAACCCTCCTTTGCTTTGTGCCGTTATTGTCGTGCTGGCGCACAGAGCACCAGGAAGCGGAAAGGGAACCAAGGTTCCCTAAAAGTCAAGGATTTCCTACGGCGCGTTCCTTGCCGTATTCCTCCTTGACTTTTGTACCCTCCGTTGTAGTGCTTCATGTATCGGAAGGCAGGCAGGCAGCCTTCCGAACAATAATTTTGAGAAGAGCCTGAGTTTAATAGAAAGGAGATTTATGATTGTGCTCAAAGAGACAGACATCCTCGCATCAGACGCGAAAACCGTTGCTAAGGTGTTTCAGGATCTGCTGGCAGTTGAGGATGCCATTGACCGGGACAAAGAACATTTTTACGTCATGCACATTGCTGCCCGGAATACAGTGAAACTGGTTGAGTTAGTTTCAATCGGCAGTGTCGATGCCGCAATCGTCCATCCGAGAGAAACATTTCGCCGGGCAGTCATGGCAGGGAGCGTCAGCATCATCATTGCGCACAATCACCCCAGCGCTGATGTCACGCCGTCCGAGCAGGATATCGCCCTGACGCGAAGACTCTTTGACGCCGGACAAATTCTGGGTATTCAGCTGCTTGACCACATTATTTTCTCACAGAACAGCTATTGCAGCATGAAGGGTGAAGGGAGGTGGTGAGCATATGGATGAACAATTGCAGGAGTGGATTATCTTTCTTGGGTATATCAAGAAAAACTACCTGACAACTATGGCGCTTACGGATGGCACGCTTGAGCTACAGCTGGAGAACTTAGTAATCAGTATGCAGAGAGTAAAGCAGGACCTCGCACAGACAAAGTAGTTTCTCTGCTCCGCAGGCTGGAAGCAATTCGAGCCTGCCGGCAGGGGAGCTACCCCTGAGATCGGAGGTGAGAGAGATGATCGCATTCAATCAGGTCACATTCATTGGCAACGCCGGAGCGGACCCGCAGCTGCACACGACCGCAAACGGCACGTCGGTCTGCCGGTTCAGCCTGGCGGTTTCCACCTATGCCGGGAAAGATGAGCAGGGGAAAGCGAAAACAGTGCCGATGTGGCTGACCGTGGACTGCTGGAAAGACCTTGCCGGAAAGGCAAAGCAGGCGGTCACCAAAGGCGCACTGGTCCTGGTGGCTGGCCGGTTATCAGTCCGAAAGTACACCGATAAAGCAAACAAGGAGCACACCGCTGTTGAGGTTGTTGCTTCAACCGTGCAGGTACTGGTATCCAGGGCACCGAAGCCGCCGCTCCCGGAGGATCAGTCTGACGCGGCATAGCTTTTCTGCCAACTGTCCAGTCTCACCTGTCCACTATCAGGCACACTGGACAGGAGCAGGGGAGCTAGACAAATCTTTGCTAGAATAACAACCGGGCAGAGATTTGTTCAGCAAATTATCCCCAAGATCGGAGGTGAATACGTATGGGCTGGTATACCTATTTCAAGCTATTGGAAAAATATCACGGCGATCTCACAAAGGCGACACGAGAAGAAAGGAAAAACGCAGCCTTGAGCAATCCCAATAATCCCAGAAGCGCCTTAGCACTCGCACGGAAGCAGTGGAAGGCAGAACAGCAGAAAACAGCCGCGTCTTCTGTGCAAAAGTAGTTTTTCTTCCGAGAAGCTTGCTGTCTTCTGGCCTTCTCATGGTGACCCGGCCAAAATTTGCTATGCGTCAAGGGTAGGGTGGAGAAACAGATTTTAATCAGGGAGTCCCTTGACCCGCAAATTCTTGGCCGGGAAGTCTTTTGTCGCCAGAAGACAGCAGTCAAGCCACCTGGCAGAGAGGAGGTGATGAACCTATGAACAAGTACCTTGTGCGAGTATTTGAACCCAGCGTGTACGAGATCGAAGCAGAGAACGAGGAACACGCCAAAAAACAGGCAGTAGCATTGTTCAAGAAAGATCATAAGCAGTGGCGCAATTCGTGGCTAGAGCCAGAGGTGCAAGTTGAGAAAAAGTAGTTTCTCTATTCTGCTGTGTCTAACTCACTCAGCAGGAGTAGGGAAGGTACCGCGATCCTGCCGACCACCTGCTTCTCGCTCAATTGCCAGGTACAACAACTCCTTCACGCGCTCGCACGCGGCTCGTCCCTCGCACGTCGCTCGCGCTCTTTTCCCCATTAAGCCAACGGAGCACTTTTTTACGCGCACCATAGAACCCTTGTACAAACTCTTGACTATAGGGTATTATTAATATGGAGTTCTGTATTGCAACGGACAGGGAAAAACTCTGCTGCTCTTTTAACAACCGCATAGCTTCTTAACTCTCACTTCCCGTAGCCTCTTTTCTTCGTGGTTGTAGCACTGCTGAGTTTTCATCACAGTTTTTGTGGTGGAACGGAGCAGGGATGCAATCCCTGGGAGAGGAGGTGATGAAATGTGGATGAGGTTTCAAAAATCGCTGATATTGCAAAAGTTCTGTTTCTTCGCGACGGCTACCATATGCCAATGGTGTTTGTCAAAGGAGAGAAGGACAAAGCATTTATCGGTCTCGAACAGTTCGGAGATACGTCCGATAAAAGAGAGCTCGATATGCTTAATTGCGGCACATGGTTTGCCAGCAAGCACAATGTCGGCGATCTGGAACTGATTGTTTTCGTCTGCGAGGCCTGGATAGGTACGAACATTAACGTTCCGCCATCCCTTGACCCCAAGCGGATTGAGGTCTTAGTGGTCAACAGCCTCGATGCGAGGACGCAGGAAGAAAAATTGCTCAACTTTGAGGTCAAGCGCGATCCGAAAGGAACGGTACTTGATCTGAAGGAGCTGGTCTTACCTGAAACGGTAGTAACGAGAGGACGGCTCTTGCCAGCCTTCCAGAAGGGCTACCAGATAATCAGTCCAGTCCATAACTAAGGCAGGTTTACCTGCACACTGGTGATCTGCATTCTAGCAGGTCGCCAGCAGCCGGTCAATCTGTGCCGGAGAACGGGGGTGAGGCATATGGCATTTCATTTCTTCCGGAGGTACTACTTCAAAAATTCCGTCAAAACCAAGTGGGAGGCATTGGCGCTTGTCAAAGATGCTGAACGCGATGGAGTCTTAAACTCCTTTTTTGACCAGGAATGGGTGAAGATGGATGATGAGCCCTCCGGTTGGAAAGAAGGCATTAAGAAGCAGCTAACTGGCGATTAGCTTGTTTCCACTCAGGAGAGTATAACATATAGTCTCCTGGTGCAAGCAAACTAACAAAGAAACGAACAAGAGCAGCAGAAATAACACCTCATCCAATGCAGTACAAACCCAAAAACGTATTTGGCGTTCTCCGTCTGTGGAGGACGCCCTTTTTTATAGAGTAATCAGCCCCTGCCAAAGGAGGACTGGCATAGGCCGTATAAGTCACGTAGCAGCGCCAGACAAGCGTTTTGATGAAAGACGCATATTTGGTATACTCGCTGCATCTATGGGTTGGTTGCACGAACTCCGGGCGTTTCTCAAAACAGCATACGGGCAGCTCACCAACAGCAGCCACGTCCGGCCGACTAGCAGTGTTGATACGCGGGAGCCGTACTTCACCAAAAACTTCCACAGCGTTGCAAAGGAGAGAGGCTTAACCGAGGCGGATGCCAGAGATGTCTACTCTCACGGCTCGGTTATTAAACAGAACATGATGGTGAGAAAGTACAACGGGTACGAGATCGGCATTTACCACTTTGTTGACGGGCAGAGCGGCAAGACGATTATCACCTCAATTTGGAAGCGGGAGAAGCGATAATCCGCACGCTGCTTGCGACTCACGCCACCACAAAACCCCCACCTGTATTCTCACTACGGGTTCTACAAGAGAGCATCCGGCTCTTTTGACTTATAGTATATCTTTTGCTATACTCACTCGACCATTTCAAGGAATGGTCAGGCTTAGCCTGTTTGCACATTCACAATCCTTTTCCAATGGGACACTTCCTGTCTGACGGACAGAGGAACGCTGAGCGCGTTTCACATTGCCCATCTTTATGGGAAGCCGGAAAAGGTACATATTCAGTTTGTTTGGCAGAACACCCGCTTTTCGCAATCATCTCTTGTCTGAGATGGAAGCTGTACGCTTCATGATATAAGCCGAAGTGCAAGTGAAGGTGTTTTTTTCTGCCTCATTGACCGTTGTTATTGGGTTCTCCGATTTGAGGAGATCCCGCTCGTACCTACTGAAAGGGGTACAACTGTGTCAGACATTAGAGATACTCTACGTGCGTTAGCGAGAGGTGAAAACCCTACGCTTCCAGAAGGCACCACAGGTGTCAACGTCAATAATGGACACGTCAGCATCTATGCCGATGGTGGTGGTGTTTCAGCTGACGTAGACAGCACAGGCAACGTCTCAAACCTTCATGGTCATCTTTATGGCTTCGAAGGCAGCCGTGATCGGCTCGATGTTCCTGGTCGCGATCTTGGCTACGGTGATGATGATTATTATCGTCGTGGTGAGCCTCGTCGTAGCTCAGGCTACGATGTCAACCGGCGCGGTGCCTCATAATCGTGCCGTCAACTGAATAGTAAGTCAGGAATTGCCTGATTTGTCCCTTTTAGCCAAGCTAAGATTGTTGCCCGTGTTTCACGTGCGACGCGCCTTTCGGCGTTGATACTTTTCAAATCTTAGCTTGTTTTCTGTTTTTATAGAAAAGAGGAGTATAATACTTTTGACTCTGGTATGATAAAAGAAAAATCACAGATAAAAGAAAGTAAAGAGTATACACGCACTATTAGTTTGACTGCAACAGAGTTATCTTTTCTGTGGAAAGCAACAAAAGAAGCTAAAAAGGAATTCAAACGAGTTATTAAGCAACAAGAACAAAGAAAAAAAGAAGGTAAATTTGAACCTGGGGAATATGTACCCTATGATTTGCTTAAAGTATATGAGTCCCTTGAAAAGAAATTGTATCGGGCTAATCTAGGTGTAGAAAATCAGGTTATAGATGATTTAAGAGAGTTCCATAAACCTTAGCTCTGAGATTATAAGCAGGGGGCTATTCGTCGTCTTCCCCTCAATGTTAACCATTCGGAGTGAAGCGGCGTTCAGCTCGCCGCCAGGGGACAGAAAATCTTACGGGAGAAGTATGTTTAGCGAAAGCTACAAACCCTCTGATAGCCTGCGGGGAATTGGCAACAAGCCGTAGGATGTGTTACGCCTGATGTGTGCAAGTCACATCCGCCCCACCTATCAAAACTCTACTCCCCAAGAAGAGATACCGGGTTCTCATCGTCTGCGGGCGTGTACCAGACCGGGTCAAGGAATAGTTGGCGCGGCTCACGCTCGCCGATATTTTCAGGAAGGGCAGTAAACAGAAACAGGTCTGCCAGCCACGCCGGCTCATTGGTGAGCGCCAGCTCTTTCCGTGTCCATTCCCGCATCTGCCTAACGCGGTAGTGATCTCTGGTTGTCGCAAAGGCAACGGTGATGTTTTCGATATCGAAGAGGGTCTTGAATGCGCGGCTTTTGAGAAACACGATGTAGGCTCTGACCCGTTTTCTAAAAAACTTCTGGTCTTCAGTACCCCGGTCCAGCTCCCACAGGACAGGGATGATGTCCTCTTTGCCTGATTTACCAGTGCAGGCAAACGCAAGGTAGGCATCAGGCACAATGGTTTTGGTCTCTTCCCGGCTGTCTCGCCCGGAGACTACCTTGACCGGATGGTTCTTAAAGTAACGTTCATGCAGCATTGTTTCGATGCGGTAGGAGGCAGCAGATTTCACAAAGAGCAGGCTATGGATGAGGATATCGCTGATGGCGAGCATGTGCTCCCGGAAGAGAAAGTTTTTGGCCGTATCTTCCTCTTGGCTTGGCCGGAAGTACTCGCGCACATCAACGCCCTGCGCTGCAAGATAGTTTAAGCCCCTGCGGTCAAGCGCGTATAGGTAGGGGAGCCGGATGGACGGATGGGAGAGGGGGAGCGCATACCTGTTGTCGGCCAGGTCTTTGAGCCGTTGCTTGACTGTCGTGAGCATGCCCATTTTGTAATTGAGCCTGGTCAGCTGTTCGGCAGTAGCCCGTTGCAGGGTATTGAGATCTCGAAGCAGC
>Ga0207646_10000546_pt1 | contig 49508 bp, 42 predicted proteins | sample KBSK5502metaG_FD_184343 | JGI IMG/M metagenome (GOLD analysis project Ga0207646, IMG submission 184343) | Corn, switchgrass and miscanthus rhizosphere microbial communities from Kellogg Biological Station, Michigan, USA - KBS K5-50-2 metaG... | ecosystem: Host-associated > Plants > Roots >...
AGGTATTGCCTTATCCGCAATGTTCATGATTTCAGTAAAGACCTGCGCTGCTTTCTGGGCTTCGCCGGTTGCCTTGGCGATTTTCTTCGCGTCCTTTGATTGGCCGCGCGCCCCACCCGCGACACTCACGACCAGGACAATTGAGATAGTTGCAAACGAAATGGCGCGAAATATGTCGATGGTTCTCTTCATAACTCCACCTCTGGCTTTGAACTAATAACCTCAGGGGCCAAATGTTTTCTTGCTCGCTCCATGCCAGCATACTTATAATCGCTCGCCCTGACAACGCACCGAAGATAGCTTAGTTCAGAGTTCAACCTTCAGGTTGCCGGTCCAGAGCGCAAACCAAAGTTTGAACTCTAAACAATCAAGATCGATGCCCATTGGTACTCCATTTCACGACCGCACGCTGGCGCTCTGCGAAAGTTTAAATTATCGCGAGTGGTCAGGTTACTACACCGTCAGCGCTTACGAGACTCATCACGAACACGAGTACAACGCGATTAGAAATGCCGCCGCACTGATCGACATCTCGCCGCTGTTCAAGTATCGCGTAACGGGAAAAGACGCCACGCGTCTGGTCGACCGCATCATCACCCGGGACGTTAACAAGGTCGCGGAAGGTCAGGTCATTTACACGCCGTGGTGCGATGAGCAGGGAAAAGTCATTGACGACGGCACCGTGTCACGACTGGGAAAGGACGTGTATCGCTGGACCGCCGCCGATCCGAGTTTGCGCTGGTTCACCCAAAACGCTTCGGGTCTGGACGTGCAGATCGAAGACATCTCAGAAAGCGTGGCTGCCCTGGCGCTGCAAGGCCCAACCTCCGGACGAATATTGAAATCGCTGGCTCAGGACGCAGACATCGCAAACTTGAAATACTTTCGAGTCACGAAAGGGACAGTGGCCGGCGTGCCGGTGGAAATTTCGCGCACGGGTTACACCGGTGACCTGGGTTATGAAATCTGGGTCGAGGCCAAACAAGCCTTGAAAGTCTGGGATGCGCTGATTAACGCGGGGCGCATCTTTGATGTTAAGCCCGCAGGTATGCTGGCGCTGGACGTAGCACGCATCGAAGCCGGCTTGCTGCTGATTGACATTGACTTCAACAGCAGCAAGAAAGCGCTGGTACCGGCACAAAAATATTCGCCGTTTGAGATGGGTCTGGGCCGCCTGGTGCATCTCGGCAAGAACCGTTTCGTCGGACAGCGGGCGTTGATTGAAGAAAACAAACGCGGGCCGGCGAAGTTGATCGTTGGTTTGGAAGTCGATTGGACCGAAGTCGAGCGATACTACGAAGCAGCAGGCTTGCCGCCGGCAGTGTCGCCGATCGCTTCAAGAGTTGCCGTTCCTGTCTACCACCAGAAAGAGCAGATCGGCAAAGCAACTTCCACCACCTGGTCACCCGTTTTGAAAAAGATGATAGCGCTGGCGACCGTAAACGGTGAGTTTGTCAAACCAGGCACGACAGTCGAAATTGAAACTACCGTCGAAGCTGTCAGGTATCGCGTGGCGGCCAGAGTAACAAAGACGCCTTTCTACAATCCTGAGCAAAAGACGGCGACACCGATCTGAAGGAGACCGCGGCTTTGCCGTCTGATGTGCGGAAAGGCTCTGTCTCTCCGGTGCTGTCCGCTCGTTGGTCCCAGCGAGGCTACGCCTCGCAAACGGAGGCGCAGCCTCCAGAAAGCAGAAGGTGTCGTGACGGAAAGCCGAAGGCTTTCCGCACATCAGGCGGCAAAGCCGCAAACCCAAATCATGGAAGCTTGTCTCAAAGACATCGTCGATGCTTACAATCCTGACGCCCCGCTCGCTGAAGCTTCGACCATACCCGCCCCCTGGTACACCGACGAACGCATCTTTGAACTCGAGAAGCAGACTGTCTTTAGTAAATCCTGGCAGATGGCCGCGCGATCTGATCAACTCGGTGGGCGCGGAAATTACGTCACCAGCGAAATTGCCGGCGAACCCATCGTTGTCGTTCGCGGGGACGACGACGTCGTGCGCGGGTTCTTCAACGTCTGCCGTCATCATGCGGCCGCGGTGATGACCGAAGCCGCTGGACACGCTCACCAAATGCGTTGCCCTTATCACGGCTGGACCTATTCGCTACAAGGCGAACTGAAAGGCACGCCGGACTTTAGCGGCGTTTGCAACTTCAAAAAAGAGGACATGGGGTTGGCGCCCGTTGAGACCTCGAATTGGGAGAAGTGGATATTCACCAGGCTCGACCGCGGATCAGAATCGCTCAACCAGACGGAAAAATCTCTCGCTGACTTTTTGGGAAACGTTCTAGTCAATCAATTCAAAAGTCTGCGGCTGGAAACTCTTCACTGGATCGAACGTCGATGCTACACCTTGAACTGTAACTGGAAAGTCTTTGTCGACAATTATCTGGATGGTGGTTATCACGTGCCGCACCTGCACAAGGGTCTGGACAGTGTGCTGGATTACCAAAACTACACGATCGAAAACGGCGCCCACTCTTGCCTGCAATCCAGCCCGATGGTCAGCGGGGGCGATGATGATCAAGTTGGCGCTGTTCGCAGCGGAGGGCGGGCGCTCTATTACTGGCTCTATCCCAATTTTATGATCAACTGGTACGAAGGTGTTCTGGATACCAATCTCGTCCGTCCGCTCGCGGTAGATCGCACCGAAGTTATCTTTGATTTTTACTTTGCGGATCTTTCTGCGGCTGCGCGTGAACGCAATCTGGCCAGCATCGACGTCGGTGATCGTATTCAGCAGGAAGATCTGGACATTTGTGAATCGGTGCAGCGCGGTTTGGGTTCGCGAGCATATAACGCGGGCCGGCTGTCCGTGCGACGCGAAGCCGGTGAACATCTTTTCCATCGCCTGTTGTGCGCGGACTTGAGGGCAGGAGTTGAGTCCGCGAATGATCCTTAAAGGGCGGCGGGAAGTTTTTTGAAGCCTTTTTCGAGCGCCTTGCGCAGGCGATCGACGGCTGTGGTGGGGTCGCCTGTAAAAATCGGATCCGTATAAACGAGCACCTCACCGTTGCGAGCGTCGACGACTCCAATCTGCATTCTTAAGAATGCCGGCATTCCGCCAACCAGAAGAGAAAATGCCTTTTTGCCCGACGTGAGTTTCTGTCCCTGACCACGGATGAAAATGATCGCGTCGGCCGACTTGTCGAGATTAAGGTTCAACACTTCATCGCCCATTGAGAACCGTCCCTTCTTCACGTCCGACCGCTTCTTCATGACTTTCGGCAACAGGGCGTCGAACTTCGCCTGGAAGTCCGCAACGGTGTACTTCTGCTGCGCGTCGCCCTCGGCAGATGACGCCGCCGGTCCCCTCAACGTCGTCACGTGCTTCTGTGTCGCCAGGACTTCGCCCAACACCTTCTCAACGCGTGCGCTGAGATCTTCTGACTCAGCCGCCATACCCTCGGGCCCTTTCATGCTGTCCCTCACGACGCTCACTTTGGCCGGCAGGATAACCACGTTGCGGATCGTGGACTCTTTGGATTTGATTTTCGGGTGCAGAAACTGACCGCGAACAACCCATGGCGACATCGCCACGACCAGCGCCACTAACCCAAACAGGGTCGCAGTTCGAACTCTGCACGACTTAGCAGGTGTAGAAGTAGAAGTCATGTCTGGGTTCTCCTGAGAGTTTCAATGCGCCTTTGAATTCGTTCGCGATCCATGGCGCCAGGCGCGAGTTCCAGATATTTGCTGTACTCGGTGACCGCCTCATTTGGCCGGCCCAGTTTTTCGTAAAGCATGCCCAGCCCGCGATGGATTGCCGGAAACGGATTCTCCAAATTTGCCGCACGCTGGTAAAGCTCTTCGGCTTTTTGCTGATGCGTCTTCCAGTTTTCCTGACCTGCGGCGGTCGCGAGCAAGTCGCGCTCTTCCTCTTCCGGTGTTCGTTTCTCTCGCTTCTTGGCGGCGTCTTTTTTTGCGCTGTTGGTCAGCTCCTTTTCGGTCAATTGCGGCGGCCGAGGGCCGAGGTTGCGATAAGCTTCTGCCAGCAGGAACACATTCTCAGAGGAATTAGGACGGAATTCGACCAGGCGTTGCGCCAGGTAAACGGCAGAGCGAAAGCGCGCGGCGCTTATCGCCAACTGAATGTCGTGACGCATGATGGATTCCGTTTTCGTGAAGTAAGCCGCTCTTTCACGGTTCAACTCCATCTGTGGCGTCACTCTGTCGGCGCGCGCTCCGAGATAAGAGCTCAAATAGCTGATTCGCTCCTTTAGCGCAGGGTGATCGTTATAAAAATACCTGATCTCCTCCCCTTCGATGTCCTGGTTGAGGACCTTCATCGTTTTCACCATTTCTTCAGGCGCATACTCAGCGGCAATCATCATATCGATGCCCCTCAGATCCGCCTCGCGTTCCAGATCGCGGCTATAACCAAACATCGTGGCCATAACGATAAAAGGCGCAATCGCGGTGACAATCGTGATGACCGCACCCGCGATTCCTCCAGGAGCATATGCGCCGACGGCGGCGATGATATTCATTGTGAGAAACTTTTTGCGGTTACTGCGATTCTGCAGGTATGTGTGCCGCCGGACAACGTGAGTCATTTCATGAGCGATTACGGACGCGACCTGGGATTCGTTGTCCATCAAAGCGAGCAACCCAGTGGTGACGTAAATCGATCCATTGGGCAGCGCGAAAGCGTTCGGCACGGGATCTCGCAACGCACGAAACTTCCACAAGACATTCTCGAGGTTCAAACCACGCGGCAGAAGCACCTCGCCCACGCGTTTCAGATACGCATTGGTTGCTTCATCTTCAAGAACCAAACCGTCTCGCTCGAATCGCCGGTCAAGCAGGTTCACTTGTTCGAGCAGTTCGAGATCGACCTTCCCGAATTTGAATTCTTCGTTTGCCGCAGGCGGAGAGGCGCCGGGCAATTGCGAAGCACCTTGTGGTATTGAGGGAGGTTGTGGCGCTGCTGCCGAAGGCAATGCAGCCCAAACTGGTGTTATCGGGAAAAAGCCTGGTGTGGTCAGGCAAAGGCTGAGTGTGGCGACGATAATCTGCCGTCTTCTAAACCTGCTCATGACTCACCTCTCGAACTGTTCGTATTAGCGCCGGTCTTTGAACCATCCGGCCAGGGTCCCGCTCTCGCCGTACTCGATGTCGCGGATTCTCCACCCGCTTCTCCCATTCGCCAGCACAAAAACGAGTGACTTCTTTTGTCCGAAGTTTTCGAAGGTCACGTTTACTCTGGCTTTCCCGTCTGCATAGGTTGGCTTATTGATTACGAAATTCCTGATCTCCATGTCCTGCGCGTCATAAAGCGGATCGCCATCAATGACGCCGACTTCACCTTTGGAAGTGACCGCATCTTTCCAGATTTTGTCGGCGATGCTTTTCTCAAAATATTTGTAGAGTAAGGCGCGGCTGCGAGTTTGAAAGAACGGGCTGTGCTTCCGATCGTGCTGGGTGTAGAGATCTTTTACCAAAGCATCCGGAGACATCCGTTTGACTGGCGATGACTGCCCGCGAACCGACAGAGAAACGCTCGCGCCAAGAAACAGCAATACGACTAAAATAAATGGCTTAACTCTCTTCATGAAAATCCCTTCACTTGTCTCTTACTGAACAACGGCGGTAACTCTATTGCAGGAATTAGTTGATGTCAAAGAGCGCTATCGCAGTGTCCGCAAGCCCGCGCGTAAGCAAGAGCAACGCCGCTCTCGGTAAGCCGCTCGCCGCTACCTTGATGGTGAATACAGCGCAATTTGCCGTCCCTGACGGTCGGGCTTCTGACACGCTTTTTGCTTCGCAATTAGGAAAGGCACAGTTATGATATGCCGCTGAGGACCATCAGATGAATGCCCTGCCTATCATTGTCGGCGCGCTCTGCGTCATTGCCATATCGTATCGCTACTATTCAGCTTTCATTGCCGCAAAGGTTTTGGCGCTCGACGACTCGCGGCCGGTGCCGTCGAAAACCATGTACGACGGCCACAACTATTACCCGACCAACAAGTGGGTCCTGTTCGGCCATCACTTTGCAGCCATATCAGGTGCGGGCCCTTTGATTGGTCCAGTGCTCGCGGCGCAGTTTGGTTTCCTGCCGGGTCTGTTGTGGCTGGTGATCGGCGTCTGCCTGGGCGGCGCGGTTCATGACTTCATGATTCTCGTTGCCAGTATCCGGCGCAAAGGAAAATCCCTCGCCGAAATCGCGCGCACTGAAATCAGTCCGCTGTCCGGTTTGGTGGCCGGCATCGCGATTCTCTTCATCGTGGTGATCGCCCTCGCGGGCCTTGGTCTGGTGGTGGTAAATGCGCTCGCCGAATCTCCCTGGGGGACCTTCACAGTTGGTTTCACAATCCCGCTGGCTCTGTTAATGGGCCTCTACATGTATCGCTTTCGTAAAGGAAAGATTGTGGAAGCGAGCATTATCGGCGTGGCGGGATTGCTGTTTGCGGTTTACCTGGGCGGCCGCGTGGCCGACTCATCCTGGGCAGCCGCGTTTACCTTGTCGCCGCACAAGGTAACTCTGCTGATGGCGGCCTACGGTTTCATCGCTTCGGTCTTGCCCGTGTGGCTGCTCCTCTGTCCCCGCGATTATCTTTCCTCATATCTGAAAATTGGAACGGTCGCATTCTTGATCATCGGTGTGATCCTGGTGCATCCGAACCTGCACATGCCGGCGCTTACGCCGTTCGTGGCCGGCGGCGGACCTGTCGTCGCCGGCAAAGTCTATCCGTTCGTTTTCATCACTATTGCCTGTGGCGCGATCAGCGGTTTCCACTCGCTGGTTTCCTCAGGCACCACCCCCAAAATGATCGCCAAAGAAACCGACGCGCGCATGATTGGGTATGGGAGCATGCTAATGGAAGGCGTCGTCGGCGTAGTGGCCCTGATTGCCGCTACCTCATTATTTCCAGGCGACTATTTTGCGATCAATACACCGCAGACAACCGACGCGCAAAAGGCAAAATACGTCCGCATGGTCGATGTCCACACGACGCAGGACTTCAATTTGCAGCCTCAGGAAATCGATCGGCTGCAACAGGAGTCGGGCGAAAAAAACCTGCGGGGACGAACCGGCGGAGCGGTAACCCTGGCACTGGGCATCGCGAAGATCTTTGACGCCATACCCGGCCTGAAAGGTCTGATGAAGTACTGGTACCACTTCGCGATCATGTTTGAAGCGCTTTTCATTCTCACAACCATAGACACGGGTACGCGCGTAGCGCGTTTTCTTTTAGGCGAGTTCGGCGGACGTGTGTTCAAAAAACTTGAGGAGCCTGACTGGCTGCCGGGATCGATCCTTACCAGCGCAGCGGTTGTTACTGCCTGGGCGGCATTTATCTGGACCGGATCAATTTCGACGATTTGGCCAATGTTCGGCATTGCCAATCAATTGTTGGCAGCTGTGGCGCTGTGCGTGGCCACGACGATCATCATTAACATTGGAAAGGCGCGTTACGCGTGGGTGACGATCGCGCCGCTGTCATTTGTCGCGACAACCACGCTGGTCGCCGGCTATCAATCGATTCGCGATATTTTCTGGCCCCAGGCACAAAATCCCGCAACTTCAACCCAGGGTTATATCAACACCTCACTGACCGCGCTAATTATGACCGCGTCAATAATTGTTTTGGCAGATTCCATCCGCAGATGGATCAGTGGCCGCCGACAGCCTGCGCTGGCCTCTGAGTCGGCTCTTGCCGAGGCCTAAAGCCCTTTCCCTAAGATGTGAACCGATGAAACGCATACTCCTTCTCATAACACTCATCCTGTCCGGCCTGGGACCAGGCTTAGCTCAGTCTCAGGATCTGGAGAAAGGAACGACCGAGGATCTAAGGGCGGTAACTAAAGTGCACCTCAGCCCACCTTTCTTCGATATGGAGTGTTTGAACAAGATAGTTGAAACGGTACGTAAGAAAGCACCGAAGCTGACCTTTGTGGCCGTGCGGAGCGATGCCGACGTTGGGTTAGTATTTTCGATGACCTTGCAAACAAATACATATCGGATCCCGGGGGACACTCCTGGCGGCCCATCACGTTCGACCAACGAAATCATATGGGAATTGCGTGGTCACACTCTTCGTTTCTTGCAGGGTGGCGGTTCGCGGACTATCAAAGAGTTTACGCGGAAGGGCAGTGACCGAAAGGCTCTGGCGGAAAAATTCGCGGAAGATTTTGTTAAGACTTACCTGGCTGTTAATCCCACGAACCAGGCTGCCACTTCCGCTGAATCCAAACGGAATAAACCGAACTTGGTTCGTCAAGAGAATCCCCCAGATAAGGGAATCAATCGGAACGGAAAGAGCCTGGCCACGACCCGACCAAAGGAAACTCCGGAAGACGATGTTCTTCGGATTGATACTTCTTTAGTTGTCATTCACGCGAGCGTCACGGATCGCCAGGGCCGGCCGGTAACAAACTTGCGCCGGGAAGACTTCAGCATCTTTGAAAACGATCTCAAACAGAACATTGCCTTTGTCGACCCGGTTGACAAGCCATTTACCGTAGCGCTTCTAATCGACCTAAGCGACTCGACTAGATCGCGAATGAAAGAAATGCTAGGGGCAATTAATATTTTCATTGATCGCCTGAGGCTGGATGATCAGGTAATGGCGATCACCTTTGACAATGAAATAAAGGAGATCTTAAAACCGGCAAACGTTGGCGAGGTGCGTGGCACCGGAATAAATGTGGTTCCGGAAGGCGGCAGCACACGCCTTTACGATGCTGTCGATTTTGTCATGAAAAAATATCGAGCGGGCCCGACGGGTCGCAAGGTTGTAGTCTTATTAACCGATGGCGTGGATGGCGAGAGTTTCCTGGCGACTCTCGAGAGTAACCTGCGCGACGTTCAGGAAGCCGATGTTTTATTCTACGTCATTCGCTACGACACTTATGCCGCCTACATGAGGAGTAACGTGGATCGATTCGGACCAAGAGCGAAGCTGATGTCTGTCGAAATCAAGAAACAGTACGAGCGTGGCGCTGCCTATCTTCAGTCGCTTGCCGAACTGTCCGGGGGACATCTTTTCCGGGCCGATAATATTGAGGATCTCCCGGCCGTATTTGCCTCAGTAATAGAGACACTAGGCCGCCAGTACAGTTTGGGCTATTACTCGACCTCCCCGCCTGTTAAAGAAGAGCAGCGTACTATCAAAGTGCGCGTCGGTTCGCCAGACCTCGTGGTAAAAGCGCGGGATCGTTACACTGCTAAATCGCCAACCGCGCAGCGAGATCGATAATTTACCGACCTTGAAGTCTCTGTCGATGCGGCCGTAGCCGAAACGTAACCTGGGCTTTCGGTTCGCAAATCTCCTGGCAAGGAACGCTCAAGGCTTTCTTGCCTGCTCGGCGTTATTGCTCTCCAGTTTTTCTCGATCCCTTTCCATTGCGCGTTCCAGCGAATCCAGGCGATTCTCCAACTCTGCCAGCTTCGCCTTTTCGCTATTCAACTCTGCCGACAGTTGCTGTTCGCGCTCTTTTAGCGGTTCGACCTGCGCCTTATACATCTCGACGCCATCCTTGGTCCGCTTGGCTTCGAATTCCAGTTGAGCGCGCTTGTTCTGATCGATTTCCAGCTGGACCTGAGTCTCCAACATTTTTTGCCGGTCGATAAACTGTGGAATTGTCGCCTGCGTCTTTGCCAGCAGGTCGCGAGTTTCGTTAAGCGAAGTAGTCAGTCGTCTAACGTCTTCCCGGTTCACTCTTACCCGATCAACCAGGATCTGGCTTCGGTACGTATCGATATTCATTCGCTGGAGAGTCTGAAGCGCTACACGCAACGACCTCACTTCTATCAGTAAAGCCTGCAGAGTTTCCTTGTCGTCGGGCGGCTGGTTGCTCTGGGCGGTGGCCGACTGAGCAATGCCAAAGCTGAAGAGCAGGACCACGATTAGCCGGAACCAGCAGGTGACTCTTTTGTGGCTCATATAGTTCTCCTTTTTCCTGAACTGCCAAGCGAAATCTCAATCCCGAAAGCGCTGTTGTCTTGCCATACGAGGCTAGAGAATTGAATGTTTCCGTCCAATCGGTCAATCAACGGTGGACAGTTCCCTCACAAATCGGCAATAATAATCGGCTTTTCAACCGGGCTTTTTATCCCCATCGCTTAAGCATAAATGAAAGGATCTTCTTACTAGTGTATTCAATGTCGAACTTTGCCACGGCGCTCGGTCGCCGGCTCATTGCACTCTTTCTCGCGATTATCGCCATTACGCTGACCGCGCCCGCCGTCCTGGCACAAACACACGGCGGCGAGGCTGCTCTGAAACTTCCGAACCTGTCGGATGTTTCGTTTCTTGGCGGCGCAATTGATGGCCACCGGCTGCTCTTAATCGGCCTGGTGTTTTGCTTTCTCGGCCTGATGTTCGGGCTCGCGATTTACATCCAGCTGAAGAACCTGCCCGTGCACCGCTCGATGCGGGAAATATCTGAGCTGATTTACGAAACCTGCAAGACGTATCTGACTACTCAGGGCAAATTCATCATGCTGCTTTGGGTATTCATCGCGGTCATCGTGGTCGCCTACTTTGGATTCCTGCGCCCAGTGCCGGGACACCCGGTGGCGCTGACCGTGCCGATGATTTTGCTCTTCAGTCTGGTGGGAATCGCGGGCAGCTATGGCGTGGCCTGGTTTGGTATTCGCGTTAACACGTTTGCGAACTCACGCACAGCCTTTGCCAGTCTGGAAGGCAAGCCTTATCCAATCTACGCGATTCCGCTAAAGGCCGGCATGAGTATCGGCATGCTGCTGATCAGCGTCGAACTGCTGATCATGCTTTTCATTTTGTTGTTCATTCCCGGAGACTATGCCGGGCCCTGCTTCATCGGATTCGCGATCGGTGAGTCGCTCGGCGCGGCTGCGTTGAGAATCGCGGGCGGCATCTTTACCAAGATTGCCGACATCGGTTCTGACCTGATGAAGATTGTCTTCAAGATTAAGGAAGACGATGCGCGCAACCCGGGCGTGATTGCCGACTGTACCGGCGACAACGCCGGCGATTCCGTCGGGCCCAGTGCTGATGGTTTTGAAACCTATGGCGTTACCGGCGTGGCCCTGATTACTTTTATCCTGCTCGCGGTTCCCAGCTCGCAGGTCCAGATTCAGTTACTGGTTTGGATTTTCGTGATGCGCATCATGATGCTGGTTTCGAGCGCATTTTCGTATTTCGCCAACGCCGCGATCGCCAAAGCCCGCTATGGCAATGCCGGTGAGATGAACTTTGAAGCGCCGCTGACTTCATTGGTGTGGATTACTTCGATCGTATCGATCGTGCTGACTTACATCGTTTCGTACTTGATCATTCCCGTGCTGGGTGGCGACACCACACTCTGGTGGAAACTGGCCACCATCATTTCCTGCGGCACTCTGGCCGGCGCGGTCATTCCCGAACTGGTCAAGATTTTCACCTCAACCGGATCGCGGCACGTGCAGGAAGTGGTCAAGTCAGCCGACGAAGGCGGAGCGTCGCTCGGCATTCTGTCCGGCCTGGTCGCAGGTAACTTCTCGGCCTATTGGCTGGGGATCAGCATTGTCGCTTTGATGGGCATTGCGTTTATCTTCAGCACGCTGGGCCTTACGATTCTGATGGCGGCGCCGGCGGTGTTTGCGTTCGGTCTGGTGGCGTTCGGTTTTCTGGGCATGGGCCCAGTCACTATTGCCGTTGATTCGTACGGACCGGTAACCGACAACGCCCAGTCGGTTTACGAGCTTTCGCTGATTGAACAAGAACCAAATATCGTCGAAGAGCTCAAGCGCGACCACAACATGACGGTCGTCTTCGAACGCGCCAAGCACCTTTTGGAAGAGAACGACGGCGCCGGTAATACCTTCAAGGCCACGGCCAAGCCGGTGCTTATCGGCACCGCCGTCGTTGGCGCAACTACGATGATCTTTTCGATCATCATGTACCTCACCGACGGACTAACCAGAGACAAAGAGCTCCTGTCGCTGTTGCACGCGCCGTTCCTGCTGGGTCTGATTACCGGCGGCGCGATAATCTACTGGTTTACCGGCGCGTCCATTCAGGCCGTCACCACCGGCGCCTATCGCGCGGTTGAGTTCATCAAAGCCAATATCAAACTGGAAGGCGTCGAAAAGGCCTCAGTCGCGGACAGCAAGAAGGTCGTGGAGATTTGTACGAAGTACGCACAGAGAGGCATGTTCAATATCTTTCTGGCGGTCTTCTTTTCTACACTCGCATTTGCATTCGTCGAACCGTTTTTCTTCATTGGTTACTTGATCTCGATCGCGGTGTTCGGTCTCTATCAGGCGATCTTCATGGCCAACGCAGGTGGCGCCTGGGACAATGCGAAGAAGGTCGTCGAAGTCGACCTCAAACAGAAAGGCACGCCACTGCATGACGCGACTGTGGTCGGCGACACCGTCGGCGACCCTTTCAAAGACACGTCGTCGGTCGCGATGAACCCGGTGATCAAGTTTACGACGCTGTTCGGTCTGCTGGCTGTTGAGCTCGCTGTTAGTGTGGGCCGCGAAAACGGTCAGTTCGGGAAGAATGGTCCGCTGGTGAGTCATATTCTGGCCGGCTTCTTCTTTCTTATCTCAATGTATTTTGTGTGGCGGTCATTCCACAAAATGCGTATCGGGGCTGCCGAGGGTCATTCCGAGGCGGGAGCGATAGATGCGGAGAAGACTCCCGGGAATTGAGAACCAAAGGCAGCAAAACCAGTGACAAGTCACAACAGAAGAATTATCCTGTCATTCGCTGACTGCTTAATACTATGATTCGTTCAATTCTGTTCCCGACGGACTTTTCAGCGGTCGCCAACAGCGCGTTTCCGCTGGCGGTTGCGATCGCGGCGCAGTTTGACGCAATCGTGCACTCGGTTCACATCGCCCACGGTGGCGATCCGCACATCACTGAAACGTCACGGTATGAATTCCCCGCGCTGCCGACCGGCTCGTCCGCCGTGCGCGTTATCGAAATGATCATCCCTAAAGGCGACGACGATCCGGCGCAAGTGATCATGCGTCACGCCGCGGAACGCGGTTGTGACCTTATCGTAATGGCATCACATGGACGGTCAGACGTGGCGCAATTTTTTCTCGGCCGCAGCGTAGCCGAGCTGGTGGCGCGTGACTCGAAAATTCCCACGATCATTGCCCGGCTCTACGGACCGCGCCGCACCACTCGACCGATCGATCGCTTCAAGACTATTTTGTATGTAAGTGATCTCGCGGGACATTCAAAAAATATTCTACCCGTGGCGACCTCGATCTGCCGGCGGACGAAAGCCTCACTGGAAACACTGTGCGTTTTCAACGAGGGCGATGAAGAGCCGGCCGACGGTGGCCAGTCGACGCTGGAAACATTTTTTGCCGAGTCAGAAGCGGCTGATTGTCTGGGAAAGATTCGCAGGCTGCATGGTGGGGTGGCAGAAGCCGTCGTAGAATACGCTGGACGACACAAGGCTGATCTGGTTGCCATCACAACGTCACTCGGCTCTGGCGGCGATCCGAAATTGACGGAGACGGCTGAGTTTATTATTCGCAACGCGCCGTGTCCGGTGCTGTGCGTGCGACCGTAGTGTTCGTCCAAAGTCCAACCGTTAAGTGTCTAACGTCCGGGCTTTGAGATCCTCAATTGTAAGGCGAACCTGGCTTTCGGATTCTCGGGACGCACAGTAAACTAGCTCATGCAAGCGGACGTTTGGACTTTGGACCTGAGACTTTGAACAAAACATGAATACATCCTTTGCAAAGAGCGAGACCTTGCTGGGCGTGGCGCTGGCGCCGCTTGATTTGGTGCGGCAGGTAGGGCTGGTGATTGGCTTTAGTTTGCTGACAGCATTGTCGGCGCAGATAGTAATTCCGCTCGGGCCAATTCCGATCACGGGGCAAACGTTTGCCGTGCTGCTGGCCGGCGCACTTTTGGGTTCACGACTCGGCGCGCTGGCGATGATTGCTTATTTGATCGAAGGCGCCAGCGGGCTCCCGTTTTTCCGTGGAGGACACTTCGGACTGCTTTATCTAATGGGACCGACCGGCGGTTACTTAATTGCTTTTCCGGCAGCCGCCTACATCACGGGCGCCTTTGCCGAACACGGTTGGGATCGGCGATTCTTCACGGCCGCCGCCGCCATGGCCATAGGTTCGGCCGTCATCATGCTGAGCGGTTGGGCCTGGTTCTCAATCGTGATGCATACTTCGCCACTGGTTACTCTTTTCGACAGCGTAATCAAGTTCATTCCCGGCGACATCATCAAGATCTCACTCGCCGCGGCCGTACTGCCATCGGGTTGGAAACTACTGCGAAAATAGAAGGCTGTCAGAAGCCCGACCGTAAGGGAGGGCAACTTTCATTTCTGTCTTCTTTCGGCGAGACTTGCCCTCCCTTACGGTCGGGCTTCTGACACGAGCTGCAACTCCATGAACTTTGCTCCCGGCACCGGATTCGAATAGTAAGGTTCAATCTCTTCAAAGCCGAGCGAACGATAGAGAAGGATGGCCTCATCCATCTTTCCCGGTAACGTGTCGAGGCGCATCCGCTCATAACCGAGCTCTTTCGCCGTCCCCACGATTGTTTCGACCAGCCGGCGACCGAGGCCTCGGCCGCGAAATCCTGACCGCACAAACAACCGCTTCATCTCGCAGGTACCTTCGCCTAATTTTCGCAGAGCAACGCAACCGGCAACTTTCCGGTCGTGGACGGCCAGTAACAATCGTCCGTGCGGCGGCGCGTAATCACCGGGAAGTCCCGCGAGTTCCTTTTCAAAGTTTTGAAAGCAGAGATCAATCTCCAGCGACGCAGCATACTCGTTGAAGAGTTCGCGGGCTTGTTCGATCTCTTCGAGGGACTCAGCTTGAATCAGTTCCATCTCTGCTGTGGGCAAGTGTCAGAAGCCCGACCGTCAGGGAGGGCAAGACTGCCTGCCACAAACTTTGACCAGGGGTTGGTTGCCCTCCCTTACGGTCGGGCTTCTGACACACGCAAATAAAAAAGGAGGCTCGGCCATCTCAAAGAATCAGGCCGAGCCTCGCTGCTTAACCGCGCCATGCGCGTTCTTTTTCTAAAAAGTTTTCTATGCTGTGAACGACGAACCGCAGCCGCAGCTTCCGGTCGCGTTCGGATTCGTGAACGTGAAGCCTGAGCCCATGACGTTCGTGACGTAATCGATTTGGACGCCGTTCAGATATTGTGCGCTGAACATGTCGACGAACAGACGCACGCCTTTTTCTTCGAGCACAAAATCGCCCTGGCGTGACTCTTCTTCGATGTTCAAGCTGTACTGAAATCCCGAGCAGCCGCCGGGAACAACGCGCACGCGCAGACCCGCGGTTTCGGGCAGGCCTTCTTCGCTGGTCATAAACTTCTTAATCTCACCTGCTGCCGGTTCGGTTACGTTCAAGGCAACGGCCGGCGCCGCGGGGGCTCCGGTCGCGGTAGGCGTAGTAGTTGCGGGGTTCGCTGACATATCTTAGTTAACTCCTGTTTTTGATTTTCTATCGCTGATTACTGAATTAATGTTCCCGCTGTCATCTTACTGAGATTTTCGCAAAACGACAAGCTCAGGTTTCATCGCCTCGATCGACACCTGCCGGGCCACTTCTTCGGCCACTTTTCTAAAGGCCTGGGCCTGTGGCGAGTCAGGCCGGCCAACCACGACGGGCACGCCCTGGTCGCCTCCTTCGCGCACTTCGATACCCATCGGCACGGAGCCCAGAAACGGCACCCCGTATTCGGCCGCTAGTCTTTCGCCGCCGCCTTCGCCGAAAATGTTGTAGCGATTTCCGGTGTCAGGCGCGATGAAATAGCTCATGTTCTCAATCACGCCCAGCACGGGCACAGCGACTGTTTCGAACATCCGCAAAGCCCGCCGCACATCGATCAGAGCAACTTCCTGCGGGGTTGTCACCAGCACGGCGCCCTGCACCGGCACCAGCTGGGCCAGGCTAAGCTGCACGTCGCCCGTGCCCGGCGGCATGTCCACGATCAGGTAATCGAGTTCACCCCACTTCACATCCGAAAGAAACTGCTTCACCAGTCCGTGCAAAATTGGGCCGCGAACAATCAGTGGCTTATCGCCTGGTTGCAGCACCGCCATCGAAATCAGTTTCACGCCGTGCGCTTCGACCGGGATAAGTTTGTTGCCTTCGATTTCCGGCCGGGCCTGGCCGGCGCCGAGCATGATCGGCACGTTCGGTCCGTACACATCCGCATCCATCAAACCTACGCGCGCGCCATCAATCGCCAGGGCCACGGCGAGGTTGACGGCCACAGTTGATTTGCCGACGCCTCCTTTTCCTGACGAAACCGCGATGATGTTTTTCACACCGGGCACTGAGACTTTGTCACCGATGCCGCGGCCTTTGGGAACTTCGGCATCCATAGTCACCGAAACCGAAACGACTCCGGGAATGGCGCTGACCAGCTCGCGGGCAGAGGTCTCCATTTCTTCACGCACGGGACAGGCAGGTGTTGTCAGCACGATGCGGAAGGAAACGTCGCCGCCGTCAATCTTCAGGTCTTTAATAAACCCGAGCGTGACGATATCTTTGTGGAGATCCGGATCTCTGATCTGACGCAGCGCGTCAAGGACCACCGCTTCACTTAACTGAGACATGTTTTGATTATGCCGAAAGCGCGAGAGCTTTGTCGAACGGGGTGGCAGAAGCCCGCGCGTAAGCAAGGGCAATGCTTCCGTTCTCTCTCTCCCATCGGGAGAGGGAGAGGGGCTTACCGCCGACTTCGACCCAATAGATATTTTTATCTTTGAATGCCACTCGCCGCTCACGGAGCACAATAGAAAAACAGTTTCCTCTCGTAAACCCTCATCCCCGGCCTCTCCAAAGGTAATATGCTTGACGCATTGCAGTTTGCGTTTTGAGCGGGTGCTACTTTGCATTCAGTTCACCTCGAGATTTAGATACTGAAAAGTCCGCGGAGCGGACGTCGGCATAAAGCCTGGGGCGTGAGCCCCAGGATCGCGTCAGGAAAAGTAATCAAAGCCTGCGAAGCGGGCGGCAGCCGCATCATTTGGACTAATGTTAAGAGCAACGGCTATCGCCCGCTTCGCGGGCTCGATTAACAATCTGGTTCTCAAACCTGTGGCTCACGCCCCAGGCTTTACACTAACGTCCGCTCCGCGGACTAAAACAAGATCGTTATCTCTTCTTCCTCTTCGACCTGACATTACCGTTCGGGGTCAGAGGACTCAGCGTGTTGGGGTTGTGTCAAGTATGTTATTGATCTCACAAAGGTAGAACTGAGATTAACTCAACATGAGCACTCACGAATCTTGCCCTCCCTTACGGTCGGGCTTCCGACACCAGGGAACGCCCATTGACTCAGACTCCACGTCAAATATACTCTCGCGCGGAACCATAGTTGGCCGCATCGATTGAATGAATCTAGCGAACGAATCTGAGCCGATTGCGCCACGCCCCGGTCCCGGGCGCGCAACTAACTTCTTTCACCGTTACCGCATAGTGATCTTGCCCGTGGTCGTTATCCTCCTGCTCTTTCTCTACCTCAATGGCTTATCGCAAAACCCGCCCGGCTTTTATGTTGACGAGTCCGGCATCGCTTACAACGCTTATCTGATCGCGCATACCGGCACCAGCGAGTTCGGCCAGCGCTTTCCGCTTTTCTTTCAGTTCTACACCGGGGGTTGGACGCAGTGGGCGAACCCCACGCAAATCTACCTGCTCGCAATTCCCTTCCTCATATTCAAACCGAGCATTTGGTTGGCCAGGGTCTACAGCGCGAGTTGGGTTTTTATCGCGTGTTTGATGCTGGGCTTTTTAGCAAGAAAGATTTCGGGGCGCCGCAGCATTGCCGCAATCGTCACCCTCCTGGCTCTGCTTACGCCATGGCTTTTTGAAGTTGGCCGTTTGGTGTTCGAGACATACTTTTATCCGATGGCCCTGGTGCTGTTCCTGCTTTCGGTTTACTACGCGCAGCGCAAACAAACATGGAGCTGGCTGAATGTCGGAATGCTGGCGGCAACGCTAATGCTGCTGACTTACACTTACACCATTGGACGCTTGCTGGGGCCATGTCTGGCTGTCGGGCTGGTGCTGTTCGCAAACAGCAAAGAACGCTGGATTGGCGTAGCGAAAACGTGGGCGCTGTATGGCATCACTCTGGTTCCCCTGTTGATTTTCAAGATGCGTCATCCTGAAGCATTGACGCAGCGGTTCTACCTGATCTCGTACATCAAGCCTGAATCGCCTTGGCGCGAAATCGTGCCAAAGTTCATCCGGCGATATCTGGAGGATTTCAGTCTTATAAGCTTGCTCATCGACGGTGACGGCAACCCACGGCACCACATGCCGGGATCGATGGGAAGTTTTCTCATCGGTGTTTTCATCCTTTCGGTAATCGGGCTGGTCGTTGTGTTGGTGCGTCAATGGCGTGATCCCTGGTGGCGCTTCATTCTGTTTGGCACCCTGGTCTCGGTCGTGCCTGGTGCTCTGACTCTGGATCAGTTTCACTCGCTGCGTCTGGTTGCGTATCCAATCTTCTTATTGTTGCTAACAATACCGGCCCTGCAATGTCTTCTGGAGCGACCGGAAAAATCAGAAACCATGTCTGAAGTTGGCGAGATCGAAGCTGTTCCGGCCAGACGTTCTCAATTGCCAACGGCGCGCAGGGGAGTCCTGTGCGCGCTCCTGATCGCGGCCCTGGCTCAGGCGCTGTATTTTCAATCGGTCTTCCGCAGCGAAGGCCCAAAGAGAGGATATGTTTTTGACGAGGCCTACAAAGACATCTATGACACGGCCGTTGCCCAGCCTGATCGCCCCATCTATCTGATTGACGGAACGTCTCCCGCGTATGTACATGCCCTCTGGTACGCGACAGTTGAAGGCCGGAACCGAGCGGAGTTTGTTCATCTGAAAGAGCTGCAACGCGCGCCGAAAGGTGCTCTGGTAATCGGCTCTGAAGCAAATTGCTTTAACTGTTGGGTCCTAAGACAGAACGGAGAGTACATGCTGTACCGATCGCTTAGCGCCGAACCGTATTGACCTGATGATCTATCTGGACAACAACGCCACCACCCAGGTTGCGCCGGAAGTTTTTGCAGCGATGCAACCGTATTTGACTGAGCTATACGGCAACCCGTCTTCAGCGCACGCCTTTGGTCGGAGGATGCGCACCGCCGTCGAAACAGCGCGCGAGCAAGTTGCCAAATTGTTGGGCGCGGGCGATTCAAGCCAGATTGTTTTTACCTCCTGCGGATCTGAATCCGACAACTGGGCCATTGGCGGTTTTCTGGAGCAGAACCCGGGGCGTCGTCACCTCATCACCACACGCGTCGAACACGAAGCCGTGCGAAATCTATGCGAGCACCTGGCCGAGATCGGTTGCGAAGTAACCTGGCTGGAAGTCGACCGGAACGGCGAGCTGGATCTTGATGACCTGCGAAGGGCTTTGCGGCGCAACACCGGCCTCGTCTCAATAATGCTGGCGAACAACGAGACAGGAGTTCTGTTTCCCATCGTTGAGATTGGCCGCATCATCCGCGAGAATTCAGACGCCGTCTTTCACGTCGATGGCGTGCAGGCCGTGGGAAAAATTCCGATCAATCTCAGCGACTGGCCAATCGATCTCTTTTCGCTTTCGGGGCACAAATTTCATGCACCAAAGGGAGTTGGCGCCCTCTACATTCGTCGCGGAGTAGAGCTGCCGCCGTTCATCATCGGCGGGGGACAGGAGACGGGCCGCCGATCAGGCACCGAAGCTGTTCCAAACATTGTCGCGCTTGGTCGCGCCTGCCAACTCGCGCGCGAGTTCTCAGGCCATCAGCAGATTCGGGGTTTAAGAGATCGTCTGGAAGACGAAATACTCGCCAACTTTTCGAAGGCAAGCCTTAACGGGATCGCGGATCGCTCAAAGCGCCTGCCGAATACCTCGAACATATCCTTTGCCGGAATCAGCGGTCCGGAGATTCTGACGAGTCTGGATGAAGCGGGTGTTTGCGTCTCAACCGGTTCTGCCTGCAATGCCGAGTCTCGAGAAGTTTCAGGCGTGTTGCGCGCCATGAATGTCCCTTATGAAGTGGCTCGCGGCGCGATCCGCTTTTCGCTGGGGCGCTACAACACCGCGGACGATGTCGACCGAACGCTCAAAGTCCTGCCGGAGCTTATCGACCGCTTGCGACAGTCCTGATCTGTGGCCGTTTTCGAGCTCAAAAATTCAAACCCCGATATCGGATAGATCGCTACGAATTTAAGCGTTAAAATACATTATCTTTTAGAACCGGCGATGCCCGAAAAACGTATGATCCAGAAGCTTCTTCCAGACATCATATCGGGACTCTTTTTAAGCAAAGGTTTTTGACTAGCCAAGGGGAAAAAATGAGCGCTACGATTCAAACCACACCTCCGGATCTCCGTTCCGAACTGATTGATTGGCGGGCTCGCCTGGAAGCTACCGCCCGGGATTCCAGCGACAGCTTTGATTGGAACAGCCTTTTGCGTGAGGTGGGCTCCGCGATTGAGCGGCTGGGCCAAAGGGATTCGTACGGCGTATGCCAGGTGTGTCATGACGAGATCGGGGCGGCCACAATGAAGGCTGACCCGCTGGCCCGAACCTGTCTGTCGTGCTTGACGCCCGAACAGTTGTCGGAATTGGAAGACGATCTGGATCGCGCCTGGCTGATCCAGGGTGAGCTGCTGCCAAAGGAAAATCTGAAATTTAACGGGTGGGAAGTCGCTTATCACTACGAGCCCGCCGGCCGGGTCAGCGGCGACTACTGCGATTTGGTCAGCACCGACGCCGGAGATCTCTATTTCCTGATTGGCGACGTTTCCGGCAAAGGCGTGGCCGCATCGTTACTGATGAGCCGCCTGCACGCGATCTTTCGCAGCCTGATCGATCTCGGCCTGGGGGTTAGTGAACTGGTTGAACGCGCCAACCACCTGTTCGCCGACAAAACGATGAGTCCCTACTATGCAACGCTGGTGTGCGGGAAAGCAGCCGCCAACGGCGAAGTCGAGATTTGTAACGCCGGCCATCCCGCCCCGCTACTGCTACATGGCGGCAGCGTTTCATCAATCACGGCGACGGGTTTGCCGGTCGGAATGTTTTGTCAGGAACAATATTCGTGCACGCAAGTAAAACTCGACAAAGGTGATCGACTTTTGCTTTACACCGATGGCTTGTCCGAAGCCCGGAATTCTGCTGGCACCGAATATGGCGCAGATCGCTTGTTGAGGCTTTTGGGAGAATCGCACCAACTGCCTGGTAACGCTCTGATCCACAGAGTGCTGGAGGACGTGCGGGGTTTTTCTTCCGGACGGCCCACATCGGACGACCTGACGCTAATGGCGATCGAGATGGTTGGGCATTAAGTTTGAGGTCCTCTTCTGCTGCAGATCCATCTCTCTTCTCCCAAGCGGCGTGACAGGCGGAACCTTATGATAGAATGCGTCCCTGCCGCTCTCGTCGGCGCTCGCTTGGTTAACCATCATGTCCGAAGACACCAAGACTGAAGAGTTCGACCTGCGCCACCAGGCCGCCAAACTCGAGGCGCCTCGCCAAGCCCGCGAGCAGATGGTCAGGATCTTGCCTACCGACGATTACGTTGCCGTCTCGCCCTACACACCCCTTTCACAGGCAATCGAAGCCATGAAGAATGACGAGGGCGGTTGTGTGATCATCTCAGACGACGGACGCGTCGCTGGTATTTTTACCGAGCGCGATTTGATTAACAGAGTGTTCGGCGAGGAAATAGATTTAGAGTCGCCAATCAGCCAATGGATGCAGCCGGCAGTCGAGACCCTTTCACCTGAGGCCACGGTGGGCGACGCTGTCCGCCTGATGAACGAAAAGAGTTTTCGCAACATCCCGCTGGTAAGGAAGGGCGAGCTGGTCGGATCGATTTCGGTTTTCGACATCATCACTTATCTGGCTGAATGCTATCCGAAAGAAACGATGAATCTGCCGCCGCTATCGGCGCAGGTCATGGACAGTGTTGATGGAGGCTAAAACATTCTCGACTTTCGATTTCCAATTGCCGATTGATATTCGCAACTTTTAAATCGGAAATTGGAAATGGGAAATCGGCAATTACTAATAAAGAGGTCATAGCTAAATAAATGAGCGCAGTCATAGAACCACCGGTCGAAACGATCGACAAACATCTTGAGGAATTGGACACCGTCACGATCCGCTTTGCCGGTGATTCCGGCGACGGCATGCAGTTGACGGGCACGCAGTTCACTAACACGTCGGCCATCATGGGTAACGACATTTCGACGTTGCCGGATTTTCCGGCCGAAATTCGCGCGCCCGCCGGCAGCTTGCCCGGGGTGAGCGGCTTCCAGTTGAACTTTTCCAATCACGACATCCGCACCCCCGGCGATCAGCCGAACGTTCTGGTGGCGATGAATCCGGCGGCGTTGAAGGTCAACCTGCCCGACCTTGAAGACGGCGGCACGCTGATTATCAATACGGACGAGTTCACCAAAGACAACCTCGCACACGCCGCTTACAGCTCGAACCCTCTCGAGGATGGATCGCTGGGCGGGTATCGTGTGCACCAGTTGCCGATCTCAACGCTCAATCGAAACGCTTTGAAGGGCACGGTGCAACTTTCGCGCAAAGAGATCGATCGCAGCAAGAACTTTTTCGCGCTCGGGGTGCTTTACTGGTTATATGACCGCCCGATGGATCCGACTTTGAAATGGATTAACGCGAAGTTCGGCAAGCATCCCGAGCTGGTCAAGGCCAATGAAGTCGCCTTGAAAACCGGCTACAACTTTGCCGAGACCACCGAAGTTTTCACCACTCATTACACCGTCAAGAAGGCAGTGATCGCCCCGGGTCGCTACCGCAAGATCACCGGGAACGAGGCGACCGCGATTGGATTCGTGACCGCCGCGCAGTTGGCCGGACGCCACCTGTTCTATGGCTCGTATCCGATCACGCCGGCGTCGGATATCCTGCATGAACTGGCGCGTCACAAGAACTATGGCGTCAAGACTTTTCAGGCTGAAGATGAAATTGCCGCCGTGTGCGCAGCCATCGGCGCGAGCTTTACCGGCCATGTAGGATTGACGGGAACATCCGGCCCCGGCGTGGCGCTGAAACAGGAAGCCATCGGTCTGGCTGTGATGACTGAGTTGCCGCTGGTAATCATCAACGTGCAGCGCGGCGGGCCGTCGACCGGTTTGCCCACCAAGACCGAACAGGCTGATCTTTTCCAGGCAGTCTGGGGACGCAACGGCGAGTGCCCGGCAATCGTCATCGCTCCATCCACGCCGTCCGACTGCTTCAACATGGCGATCGAAGCGGTGCGCCTCGCGTTCAAATACATGGTCCCGGTCTTCTACCTTTCCGACGGTTATCTCGCCAATGGCGCTGAACCGTGGGCCGTCCCGAAGATTGAAGAACTGCCCAGGATCGAAGTTAAGTTCGCGACCGATCCGGCGAACTTCATGCCGTACGCGCGCGACGAAGTGACGCTGGCGCGGCCTTACGCGCTGCCGGGAACTCCGGGGTTGGAACACCGGATCGGCGGGATTGAAAAGCAACACATTACCGGCAACGTCAACTACGACCCTGAGAACCATCACTTGATGGTCAAGCTGCGCCAGGAGAAAGTCGATCGCGCGGCCGCCGATATTCCGCTCATAGAAATTTTTGGCGAAAAGTCCGGGAAGGCCCTGGTGTTGGGTTGGGGTTCGACCTTCGGCTCAATTACTTCCGCAGTTGAGAAAATGCAAGGTGAAGGCAAATCCGTTTCCAGCGCCCACCTGCGTCACCTTAATCCCTTTCCAAAGAACCTGGGCGAAGTGCTCTCCGGATTCGAAACCGTAATCATTCCAGAGATGAACCTCGGCCAGTTGTGCACCATGATCAGGGCGAAGTTTTTGATCGACGCTGTTCCCTTCTCGAAAGTTAAAGGGCGGCCCTTCCAGATTCGCGAGATCATCAGGAAGGTCGAGGAGTATTTGTGATGGGTGAGGCCAGAGCGGACAACGTATTTTCGAACCCCGAGTCCCACTCTTTTATCGACATCTTTGAAGAAGGTCTTCGTTACTTCATGGGCGAGGGAGAACTGAATAAAACAGTTGCGCAACTCGCATCGGATCTTGACCGCCATGGTATCGAGTACATGGTGATCGGCGCGGTCGCGTTGACCGCTCACGGATATCCCCGATTTACGGCGGACATTGATTTGGTATTAACTGGAAACGGCCTGGAGAAATTCCATCGCGAACTTATCGGCCGCGGTTATCGGCCCGCGTTTGAAGGAGCGAAGAAGAAGTTGCGCTCAACGCAAAACAATGTGGCGATCGAAGTATTAACCACAGGTGAATATCCGGGTGATGGCAAACCCAAGCCCGTCAGCTTTCCAAATCCCGCAACAGCTTCTAGCAGGATTAACGGCGTGCAGGTTGTAACGATCGAAAAACTTATCGAATTGAAATTGGCATCGGGCATGACCGCACCAGATCGATTGAAGGATTTGGCTGACGTCCAGGAGCTGATTAAGGCACGTCATCTTTCACAAGAATTTGCGGAAAAGCTTAATCCATACGTGCGTGAAAAGTATCTTGAGTTATTACAAGCCGTAAAGCACGGCCAGCATAGTAATATTGAGGAGCAATCATGACCACACAAGGTAACGGTTCAGGCGGCAACGGACACAAGACTCACGTCGACGCGAGCGTGTCGGCAGAGAGTGAAGGCGGGGCGGCGATTTTTAGCGCAGCACCACCACCGGAACAGTTAACGAAGAAGGATTTCGTTTCGAATCAGGAAGTGCGTTGGTGTCCCGGTTGCGGCGATTATGCGATTCTGAATAACGTGCAGAAGGTCATGCCCGAACTCGGTATTCCGCGAGAGAAGGTGGTTTTCGTTTCCGGCATCGGCTGTTCCTCGCGCTTTCCCTATTACATGAACACTTATGGCTTTCACAGCATACACGGGCGCGCGCCGGCAATTGCGACCGGGATCAAATCGGCGAACCCTGAACTCAGCGTGTGGGTGATCACGGGTGACGGCGATGCGCTCTCGATCGGCGGCAACCACTTCATGCACGTGCTGCGGCGAAATCTGGACATAAACTACATTCTGTTCAATAACCGGATCTACGGGTTGACTAAAGGCCAGTACAGTCCCACGTCGGTTTTTGGCCAACGTACCAAGTCGACGCCGATGGGCGTGATCGACTATCCGATTAATCCCCTGTCGCTGGCTATTGCGAGCGAGGCCACGTTTGTCGCCCGGTCGATCGACATTGACGTAAAGCATCTCGGCGCGATGGTCGAAGCTGCCGCAAAGCACAAGGGCGTGTCGTTCATCGAGGTCTATCAGAACTGCAACATCTTTAATGATGGCGCGTTTGATTACTTTGCCGAGCGCAATGTGCGCCAGGACAAGGTGCTCTATCTGGAACACGGAAAGCCAATGATTTTCGGAAAAGACCGAAACCTTGGCATTCGCATGAACGGGGCGCATCCGGAAGTTGTGACCGTCGGCGAGAATGGGATCACCGAAGCCGACATTCTGGTTCACGATATCAATCTCGAGGATCCATCGGTGGCCTTCATGCTCGCGCGCATGGAGCAGCCGGACTTTCCGCAACCGGTCGGCGTCTTTCGCGCAGTCGAACGGCCAAGCTACGATCAAATGTTAGCCGATCAGATCGACACCGCGATTGCCAAGTCGGGACCCGGCACTTTGGAAAAGCTGATTTATAGCGGCGATATGTGGACGGTGGAATAAATCAACGATGAACGCGGAAGGATGAACGAGGAAACCGTTTTCTTTAATTCATCGTTCAGCGTTCATACTTCCGCGTTTCGAGGTAGCGAAGCGAATGATCTGTCCTTCCTGTGGCCATGACAATGTTGGGGGCGCCGACCGGTGCGAAGACTGCCTGACGCCGCTCTTTAATCGCGACGTTTCCCGCGCCGACACGGAAGGCCTGGCCCGTTCCGTGATGGAAGACAATCTCAAACAGATCGAGCAGGAATTCCTCGGCGTGTCTCCCGACGAGCCGGCAATTGAAGTAATCCGGAAAATGAAAGAGGCGAGCCTCGGATGTGCCCTGGTGATGGCTGACGGCCAACTGCTCGGGATTTTTACTGAACGCGACGTCCTCAACAAGCTCACCGGCAAGACCGCCAGTGCGAAAACCACGTCCGTCAGAGAGTTAATGAGTCCGAACCCCGAAGTCCTCAACGAAAACGATTCCGTTGGCACTGCCTTGAATAAGATGTCGATGGGCCGCTATCGCCACATCCCGGTGCGAAAGGCGGACGGCACCTACAGCGTTACTTCCATCAAACACGTACTTGGCTACATCGCCAAAGAAGAGTGGTGAGTTGGCTAAGCCCGCGGTCTTGAGCAACCTTCCGCTTCGTTCATGAAGAAGCACATTCTTATTTACGGTCTCTGCGGCGGGGTGCTAATCGCCCTGTTGAAACTCATCGAGTATCGCTTCCTCGTCATCCAGCACTCCTTTGAAATCTACGGCGGATTAATCGCCTTGCTCTTCGCCGTGCTGGGTATCTGGCTCGGTCTCAAACTTACCAAAACCAAAGAAACAGTCGTCGTCAGGGAGGTTCGGCTTCCGGCTGAACACTCGTTCACCTTGAACGAGGTGAGATTGCGCGAACTCGGCATTACGCGGCGTGAGTTGGAAATACTTGAGCTGATCGCCGGGGGCTTGAGCAACCGCGAGATTGCCGAAAAGCTCTTTGTCAGCGAGAACACCGTCAAGACCCATTCCAGCCGCCTGTTTGACAAGTTGAGCGCCAAGAGAAGAACGCAGGCGGTGCAGTTGGGGAAAGAGTTGGGACTGATTCCGTAGAGTAGCACGGGCGTCCCGCCCGTGATTCACGCGCAAGATGCGCGTGCCACATGGTCATCCAAAAGGATGATTCTCACCGTTCGGAGACTAATTCACCCGAAAGTATGACGACATAAACAGCCGGTGCCGCTATCTTCACGCCGAAGTTCAAACTAAACAGGAGAAGCAAACAATGAAAAAGACAGTTCTGACTTTCGGGCTCATTTCGGGCGGCATTATGGCGGTGATGATGTTCGCCACTCTCCCTTTCACGAATTCGGCCTGGCTGCAATCGCATAGCATGGTCGTTGGCTATACGACGATGGTCTTGTCGTTCATGCTGGTGTTCTTTGGCATCCGCTCCTATCGCGAGAACATTGGCGGCGGGACAATCACGTTCGGGCGCGCCTTTGCCGTCGGTATTCTAATAACTCTCATCTCATCCGTTTTGTACGTAGTCACGTGGGAGATTATGTATTTTGGCGTGCCCAGCTTTGGTGAGAGGTTCATGACCATGTGCGTCGCGCACATAAAGAACTCAGGCGCCAGCCCGGAAGCGATCCAAACACAACTCAATCAGTTAAAGTATTTAGATAACCCCTTGATCAATGCAGCCCTCACCTTTACTGAGCCGTTTCCGGTTGGGTTGATTATTACGCTGATCTCGGCGTTGATTCTGAGGAAGAAAACCAACGCACAATCAGGCGTGACCCCTGCGCCGGTTGAAGCGTGAACGAAATGCTCGAGGCAGTAGCCCCGCCCCGTTCAGGATTCAGCACGCATCGCCGATCATGTTGAAGACCTGGCGCCAGCGGCCGCCGACCCTTCTGAAGATCACGTAGGCGTAGCCATCAAATCCGCCCTGCACCGCAAAGACTTCGCCAACGCCGTTGCCATCCAAATCAAGTTGGTCTACAAAGTCTATGCTGGACAGAAACCCTTCCGGTGGCGGTTGGTACTCCTGGAAATTTACAAAGTCGGCGCGCATCGCCGCGCCTTGTTGATGAGCTATCAGGAATAGATCGCGCTCGAACTTGTTCTTTGCCGCCAGAGTGAAACTGCCGACCATTTCGTATTTGCCGTCGCCATCGAGATCGGTGGCGGTGAGATTCGTAACCTTGATCGAGCCAATCAAACCCGCCGGCGTGCGGCGCTGGGAATAGATGCCCTTCACCAGAGTCAGTAATTGCGCGCGCTCGCTATCAGTAGGCGCGCGGCGTGCGGATGCGCCCTTGCCCAATGTTTCGGACGTGGTTGCCAGCGCCCTTACCTGGCCGCCCAACCTGGCGGATGTCGTCGGCGTTACTTCGGCGTGAATGTTGTTACATCCCTCACTCCATTTCTTGAGAGTGACGGCGCCGGCTTCGCCGCCGCCGAAGATCAGGCGATAGACTTTCCCGGTGGCGAAGTACTTATCTCCAAAGCTCTTTTGTTTGTCCTTCTGCTCGTCGGTGTAAGGGGCGCGCAAACGCTTTCCGTCAACCATAACCACGGCGTCCATGGATCCCGCGCCAGGTTCGTCAGATTCAGCAGAGACGGCAAACACGATGGCCGTTTTTCGCGCCTGTGCCGTGGCGAGGCTGGCCGACGCCGTCGTTACCAACGAAAGCAGTAGTATGGCCAGCGAAATTCTTTTCCAATTAAGTTTCAGTAAACGATTTTCAGTTCTCACTCTCAAAACTCCTTCTCGGTCAGGTCGAATCGCGTGGGAGCTATCATACACTGTCATGCGAGTCAGTTGATCGTGGCCCGCGCATCTTGCGCGTGAGTTCACGGGCGGGACGCCCGTGCCACTAGACCACCTTGTCACTGTTCTCAAGCTTCACCTATACTCCTGATGCTTTGCCGACGGCTTCAGATAACGATCATCAGCTGGAAAAATCCGCCCCTGGTTCGGGCGGCGCGAGTGCCCGGGGCTTTCGCTTCGCACTGGTGGCCAGCCGTTGGAACGGTTCGATTATGGCGCGCTTGATTGACGGCGCGCTTGAGGCGCTCGACGAGCTTGGTGCTGATAAAAAGGAAGTCGAAGTTTTTCGCGTACCGGGTTCGTTTGAAATTCCCCTGTGCGCTTTGAAAGCGGCGGAGTCAGGAAAGTTCGACGCGGTGATTTGCCTGGGTGTGATCATTCGCGGCGAGACTCCCCACTTTGAATACATAGCGAGCGAGACTGCGCGCGGTATCGGCGAAGCAGGTCTGAAGACTGGCGTGCCATTATTGTTTGGCGTCATCACCGCCGAGAATGTCGACCAGGCTATTGATCGCGCGGGAGTTAAGCTGGGCAATAAAGGTTTTGAAGCCGCCACTGCGGCGGTTCAACTGGTTAACTTGTATAAGGAAGCTTTTTGAAAAGCGCTGCGCTACAAGGTTGATTTGATGCTCTGTGCTTAGTACTTTGTACCTGGCACTTGAATTCAAAGTTCAAAGCACAAAGCTCTCGTTTGTTTGTTATGGGTTCTCGTCGTAAGGCGCGTGAATGCGCCTTGCAAATGCTCTTTGCGGCTGATGTTTCCGGAACGCGCGGGGATGAACTCGCGCGCGCCTTCTGGTCTGAATTGGCCGATGGCGAGCTTGAACTCCAGTCACGCGAGTTTGCCACCAAACTTGCCCTCGGCGCGCTGGCAAACCTGGAAGAGGTTGACGAGCGGATTCGTTCGCGCGCCGAACACTGGCGTATCTCCCGCATGGCGCTGGTCGATCGCAATGTTCTGCGGCTCGCCGTCTACGAATTCCTGCACGAGCCGACCCCCCGCACCGTTACCATCAACGAAGCGCTCGAGATTGCTCGCCGGTTCTCGACCTACGAGGCAACTCAATTTATCAACGGCATCCTTGACGCCATCAAACGCGACCTCGATCAGACTTCACCTCAGACTGAGATGGCAGCCGAAGAGGTTGAAACTCTTACAGAAAACGATCCACCGGCTTAGAGCTTTAAAATTTCTCAGCAGAAATACTTTCGCCACGCAAATCCCGAATTTGAGATAAACTGCTTACAGTCATGGACGAGGCTCAAACTCAGTTTGTTGCCGACGCGCAGGAAATCGCCGAAAGACTGTACAGCGATCTGGAGCAGTTGCGTACAGCGCGTTTGCACGGGCCACAACGGCGCGAGTTGGCCGCGCGGATTTTCCGGCGCGTACACACTCTAAAGGGATCGGCGGCCACGCTCGGATTGGAAACAGTCAGTCAGATCTCGCACGAGTTTGAAGGTGTCCTCGACGGCGTGCGACTGGGTCGTGTGGAAATCACCGATGAAGTGCTCGACGGTTTTGAAGACGCCGTAGACGCAATAGCCCGTGCCCTGGAAGCGGCGCTGTCCGGTAAGAATCCATCCAACCCGGCAGGCGTCATCAAAAGTCTCAACGAGCTGGCCGCAAGAAGTCAGCATCAGGGCACTATCGCCACCAGCCTGCGCTCTGCACTGCCTGAGGAGATTGCGCGATCGTTAAGCGAATATGATCTGCAGCATGCCCGCGAAGCTGTTCGCGAAGGCGCAAAGCTGTTCATCGTCTCGGCTGGTTTCGCAATTGAAACGTTCGATGAAAAGTTTCGCGAACTCAGCCACCTGCTGGGTCAGAGCGGAGAAATTGTCGCCACGGTTCCGGGTGAATCGCCCGCACCGGACGAAATCACCTTCCGGCTGCTATATGCCGCGGAACTGGTTGCCAACGAGGTCTTGCGACAAGCGTCAGGGCTGGGCCGAATCGACGTTAACGAGTTGAAGATTGAGTCGCCGGCTGTCGCCGAAAGGCCTTCCGTTGAAACCTCAGTGCCGTCTCCGCGATCGGCAGGCGCGAGTCCGTCGGTCAGAATCGACCTGAGCAAGTTGGATGAATTGATTCAGGATGCCAGCGAACTTTTTCGTGATACGAACCGGGCGCTCCAATCCGCGAACGCCGCCGCTGACAATGCGGACGTCTCAGCGGCCAGCGTTCGCCTGCGCAACCGATTTGTCGAACTCGAAGAACGTCTGATTAAGCTGCGGCTGGTGCCCTGCGCGGAAATACTTGAACGCGCGGCAACGCGGGCCGGCAGGATTGCGGCGCGTCAACTCGGTAAACAGGTCGAGTTTGAAATCGCCGGCAGTGACGTGGGCATCGACAAGGCGGTTGCGGACACAATTGCTGAACCTTTGTTGCACCTTGTACGCAACGCCATCGGGCATGGCATTGAAAGCCCTGAAGAACGCGCGGCCGCGGGCAAAAACGTTATTGGCAAAGTGAAGCTGGCAGCCTTCAGTGAGGGCAGCCGCATCCATATCACCATCACGGACGATGGCCGCGGAATCGATCTCAAGAAGATCGCCGCGGTTGCCAGTCAACACGGCATCGGCGGCAATGGATCAAGTCTGACGATGGATCAATGCCTGCGGTTGATCTTCCGGCCGGGATTTTCCACGATGTCGGAAGTGTCGGACTTGTCGGGCCGGGGCATCGGCCTTGATGTGGTTGATCGCGCGATGGCGCTGGCCGGCGGCGAGGTGCGGGTAGCCACTGACCCGGGAGTTGGAACGACGTTCGTCATGATGCTGCCGGCGGGACTGGCGTTGGTCCGGTGTCTGACGATTCGCTCAAACGGCCGCTGCTACTGCATCGAATCGGCGCGGGTGACCGGTCGTCGCTCGCTTAACGCCGATGAATTCGAGAGGCTTGAAGGCGCGAAGACAATCGATTGGGAAGGAGAAGATCTGACTCTCTTCTTCCTGTCGAAGCTGCTGGGCGAAACCCCTGTGGGCGGGCCGGCTTCAGCGGACTTGATCATCTGGCAGGCTGATGATAATCGCCCGACCCACGCCGGGGCCCCTGATCGCCTGGCGTTGGCGGTCGACGGCCTTGAGGGCGAACATGAAACGCTGGTACGGAGCCTGGGCCGCCACGCGGCGCGTTGGGCCGGAATCTCCGGCGCCGCGGAATTGAGTGACGGTAACGTCGCGCTGATGCTGGATCTGGAAGAGTTGATTAAGGCGCGAAGCGACGGCTGAATGTCTTCACGCTGAAGGCGTGAAACATAGTAGCCAGGGTAAGCGCGAAGCGCGCCACTCTGGGGAAACAGGCAAAACCTGGTCTTAGCCCTGTAGGGGCGACACAAGTCTTCGATCAAGCTTCCCGAGGTATTTAGCACTTTTTACAAAATGGATTCACCCTGCCGCTTGAAACCCGCTTCCGAATCCGCGCACGGATTTTTCTGCGCCTTGGCCCTTACGTTTTGCGGCCTCGCCTTTGCCATTACCGCCTTTCCCCAGACTCGCACCTATCCGAAAGAAATCCGCGGCTACAAAGTCGAACGGGCCGTTGTCGAAGTTAAGAAACCGGAGACGAAAACCGGAAAGCAGGCAAGCACTCAGACTCAAACCCAGAACCCGGGCCAGAATTCCGCCAACTACCCCGGACAAACAAATAGCGCGACCTCCTCTGACTCAGATGCGGACGCACTCATCAAGCTGGGGAAGCCGGAATTGGCAAGTGTGACGCCCCTCGGAATTACTTTTGAAGTTCCGATCGTGGTGGCTCCGGTCAAGCAAAGCGGGCACATCGACTTTCTCGTATTCGAGGACATGGTGGTAAACGGCCGCTCGGTAGAGATCGCCGAGTATCATCGCGCGTTCGACCTGCCCAACAAGCAACCCCTGACGTTGAACGAACCGCTGCGGTTCTACATCTATCTTCCCAGCGCGCTGTTGGCGGCGGTTGATGAATGGGGCAACTCGAAAGAGACCTGGCCGGTTACAGGCCGGGTTTATGTCTTTGCGAAATTCAAGAAGTTTGGGTTCAGCTTCAAGCGCTGCATTCCCGTGGAACTGAACGCTACGATGCGGAATCCATTAAGAGGACGTTAATGAGCGCTCACGTCGCCATTGCTGCCGCCATCGCTAACGCTATTAAGGCAAGTGGCGTTTTCGTGCGCGTGCGACCTGAGGATTTTGCGAACATCTTTCGCCGGGTTGAAAAGCCTCTGGTCATCTACAACCAGGGTGGCGTCTTCAAGACCAAGCACCAATACTTAATCAGCTACAAAGGTTTCGTTTTCTACACTAAAACCTCTGAGCAGATCGATTTTCCCAAGTCAGTAGAGGTAATCATCGCGGAGAGTATCTGGATTCCTTCGTGATGTGTTTGGGGTCAGAAGCCCGACCGTAAGGGAGGGCAACGCATCGGGAAGTTGCCCTTGCTTACGCGCGGGCTTCTGACACCTTTCACTTCGCAAACGCATACACCTTCGAGATCTCCGTGAAGTAGATCTGCTTCGAATCCACGGCCAGGTACTTCATCCAACCCCCTTCACCCTGATCGATCGTCACCGGATTACCTCCGGCTTTCGAAATCTGCTTTAAGGCAATCGGACCAAAGGAGCCGGTGCCCGGGACGTCGTCAAAGTAGTAAACGTTCCGGTCGTCGAGAATGAACTCCATCGTGTGACTCATTGAAGGGTCAAGTTGTATTACTTCACCGGTCTTTTTCACCAGTTTCATCAAAGCGGAGTGTCCCCTGCCGTCCATCTGGGCGAAATAAAAATTCTCGGCGTCCTGCGCCAGGCCCAGACTCGGCTTTGGCGATGAATTGTGATAGACCTCAGTTACCTCGCCGCCCGTCTTGGCAATCTTCTTGATTCCTTCACCCGTCATCCAGTAAACGAAGTCGTGATCAATCGCGAGTCCGGACGTCGGACGTTGCCGAGGCGTTAGTTCCGCCGCCACGCCGCCCTTCTTTGGCGCGATCATCAGCGGGGTTGGAGGCGAGCCTTCGCCGGCCCAGGGTACCCAGTAAATGTTGTCGTCATCCACCAACATCTCGTCAGGATCCGGCACGGACGGAATTATCTTTTCACTGGGCCCGCCGGCCTTTGGCACTCTCATGATGTTGCCCCCGTCGGACCAGTAGAGGAACTTCTCGTCAACCGCGAGCGCCGGGCTGGGGATCTGCTTACCACCTTTGACCAGCACAGTCGAGCTACCATCCTTGAGAGAGATGCGTTTGATGTTGTTCGTTCCGTCTTCCATGCTGGCGACCGTGCCGCCGGTCACAAAGTAAACAAACTGTCCGTCTGAGATGATTTTTGACGGATGATCCTCATTGTCGGAAAGCACTTTGCCTTTCGTCCACGACGGTCCGTTGGATTGTTTCGTGGATCGACAACCGAGGATCGCGAAGAGGAGAAGAGCGAGCGCACAAATCAAGGAGATCAGAGTTCGATGTTTGGCCATGATGTCAGAACCGCCTGCGGTAGCGGGCGGTTAATCGATATCTATGCAGATCGGTAACATCACCGATCAACCGCCCGCTACCGCAGGCGGTTCTGACTCTTTTAAGCCCAATCAACCTTAGGATGCATCGTGTGCCACTTCGTCGCTTGCTCAAACGCGAGCGCAACACGCAGCGGCGAGGCTTCGTCATACAGGCCACCGGTGAACATGATTGCCTGCGGCAGATGTTGCGCGGGATTGTTGTTGCCGGCCGGAACGTCAAGAAAACCACAGGGCACACAAACCGCCGGATGACCGGTGAGATTTGTCACCAGCAGGCTCGCACTGCCCGGCGCCGGTGAGACGAACACATCCCACCGCATCATCAGCTTGTCCATTTCACGCATCAGCAGGGTGCGCGCGCGTTGCGCCCGCAGATACTCAACCGCAGGAACGAAACGTGAAGTCCGAAACGAGTTGGGCCAGTCGCCTGCGTCCTGGCCAGAGAGTTGATTGACTCGCCCGTCCCGCGTGATGTCGTCGAATGCCGTCGCGGCTTCCGCCGTCAGAATGAAGCGAATGTTATTGCTGGGAAACTTTGGCATTTCGATTGGCGTCATTTTCGCGCCGGCCTTTTCCAACGCGTCCAAAGCTTCTTTGTACATTGCCTTTCGCTGCTCTTGCTGCTGGCGTTGCTGTTCGTTCTGGGGCGTGAATCCAGAGCCTTCGAATTCAGTCTTTATGAAGCCGATCCGCAGGCTACTCAGCGGAGTATTGGCTGACCAATTGAAGGGCGCGTCGCCAACCGTCTTGTCTCGATCGTCAGGTCCGTAGATCGCGTCCAGGGCCGCAGCGCAATCTTCAACGCCGCGACAAATTGGCCCAATCTTGTCCATGGTCCAGCTCAAGCCCATCGCTCCATAGCGGCTGACGCGGCCATAAGTCGGACGCAAACCGGTGACGCCGCAACGCGACGATGGCGAGACGATCGACCCCAGAGTCTCAGTGCCAATCGAGAATCCAACCAGTCCCGCCGCTGTCGCCGACGCGGGGCCGGCTGATGAACCGCTGGAGCCCTGACGATCTTCATTGGGCACCCAGGGATTACGCGTGACACCGCCGAACCACTTTGGCCCCTGAGCCAACGCACCCATCGAAAGCTTCGCGACTAGTACTGCGCCCGCGTCACGCAGACGTTCGACCACGGTAGCGTCGTAATCGATTACTTGATCGCGATAAGGCTCAGCGCCCCAGGTGGTTTTGATTCCTTTGGTCGCGAACAAATCCTTTGCGCCCCAGGGAATGCCGTGTAACGGCCCGCGATACTTGCCGCGCTTCAGATCGGTGTCGGCGTCCTGTGCCTGTTTCATTGCCAGATCTTCGGTGAGCGTGACGATGCACAGCAGCTTCGGCCCATAACGCTTTAACCGGCCGAGATACATCCTGGTAAGTTCGACTGAAGAGACTTTCCTGGTGCGAATCAGTTCCGCCAGTTGTGGCACTGTCGCAAACGCAAGGTCCTCGACTGACTTAAATTGCGCGGGTGCGTTCTTGCCAAACTTGAATTTGGTCTTTGCGCCCGCGCGTTTGATGTGAAATCCGGGTTGCGCCGGATGAAAGACGATGGCCGGCTCAGTGTCGAGCGGCACATCGATCTTGCGAACCGCCTCGTAACTGTCCAGGTTGCGATTGACGCCGCCCAGCGCCATATCTTCCTGCTTATCATTCAGCTCAATGCCGATCAGTTTCTCAGCGTTGCGCACCATCTCTTTAGTGATGCGCATGGGCGTCGGCGACGGTCGCGGTGAAGGCGAAGGCGTGGGCGTCTGAGCCACGGCCGGTAGAGGTACGCCGGAGAGTGTCAAACCAGCGGCGCCGGCGGCCGGCAAGAGTTTGACGAAAGTGCGGCGATTGATTTTTGGTTTCTTTGAGGCTTCTCTTTTCTTCATTTGGATCCTCTGGCGGCTTTGCCCAAAACTCTTATTTCGTGCTCTTTCATATAGCTTAGTGTGATTTCGTGGATTGTATGGCTGCAAATCGTAAGCGAACGATCCACGAAATCACACGAAGCAACACGGACCAATGCTGAGCTACAACCGTAGCTACATGGCCTATAAACATTGCGCTCCTATGGAGCGCCACTAAAGACAACCCCTTACCGACTTGGAGCTGGACTCGGAGCTGGACTGGCAATCGCACTGCCGTATCTCATCTTCACAATTTTCACTTTGCCGGTGCGATAGGCAGTCACCACGTAAAGGTGATCGTATTCGGATTCAGGGATTGTCGGATAAGTCGGACCACCCAGCGCCGCAATGATCTCAGGTACAGTGCTGTTGTGTCCGGCGACGAAAACTACTTGCCCCGCATGTTGGGAACGAATCTGGTTTAGCAACTCGGCCGTGTTTTTGGAATTGACCTGATTGATTGGCAGGCCCAGGCGATCCGCCAGCGGCTTTACTGTCTGTTGCGTGCGCTTGTACTGCGTCGCAAAGATCGCATTGATGCCGGCGTCGCCGAACATGCGGACGAGTTCCTGCGCGCGGGCTTGTCCGGCTGGGCTGAGATCAGGATCAGGGTTGTTGGGATCGATGATCTTCTCGGCATGCCGAATCAGAATCACCGTGGTAACCGGGCGCGAGAAGGTCGAGATGATTCCCAGGACCACTACAGCGCCCAGCACCGCGAAGAGCATCAGGAATACCAGCGCGGTCTTTAGGCCTGGCCGTCGTTCGGGAACCTCGTCGGTCATCCGCAGTCTCCAATCGCCTGGGTTAATCTGTCTCGAATGGCCGCATACAATACCATTGGTCGCACCTGAATTCGAGCTAATTCTTGAACCTACGCGCTGGATGCAACGCGCCACGGAAGGTGATAGTCTATTCTTCTTCCGAGAGGACTGATTATTGAGCAACGTGAAAACCGATCTCTCTGAAGTCATCGCCGAAAATTTCGGTGCGAATGCGACTTATGTCGAGACTCTGCTGGCCCGCTGGCGGAGCGACCCTGCTCTGGTTGATGAGTCCTGGCGCACTTACTTTGAAGAATTGCTCGGTGAATCTGCGATTGGTGAAGCTGCGAAACAGACCGGCCGCAACGTCACAATGGCGCAAGCAGACGGCAGCGGCGCCGTGGCCAAAGGCGATGGGCATCACGATGGAAGGGGGGATGGCGCCGGAGCGGCTGTGACCCCAGCTCCAAAAGCCAGCGCGACAAAACCAGCGCCGGAAGCCTCGACTGAATCCCAATTCACGGCCCAAAGCACGCCGATTCGCGGCGCGGCGCTCAAGATTGTCGAGAACATGGAAGCCAGCCTGGCGGTTCCGACGGCGACTTCGCAAAGAAGAATTCCGGTAAAACTTCTGGATGAAAATCGCCGCGTGATCAACCGCCACATGCAGGAACAGGATCGCGGCAAGGCTTCATACACACACCTGATCGCCTGGGCGATTCTGCGCGCGCTGGAAGAGTTTCCTCAACTCAACGACGGCTTTGAAGTGATTGAGGAACAGCCGTCTCGCGTTAAGCGCGAATCAATTAATCTGGGAATTGCAATTGATTTGGAAAAGAAAGACGGAACCCGGACGTTGTTGGTTCCCAACATCAAGAACGCCGGCTCGCTTAACTTTTTGCAGTTCCTCGAAAGTTATGACGACATAATCAAGCGCGCGCGCGCAGGCAAGCTACAGATTGCCGACTTTCAGGGAACCACAATCTCGCTGACCAATCCCGGGACCATTGGCACCGTCGCGTCGACACCGCGTTTGATGCCCGGACAGTCTTTGATTGTCGCCACCGGCGCCATAGAGTACCCGGCTGAATACCAGGCAATGGCGCCTCAAATTCTGCCGCAGCTCGGAATCAGCAAGGCGATAACCATCAGCAGCACTTACGATCATCGAATCATTCAAGGCGCTGAATCCGGAGCGTTTCTTGCACGCGTGCACGAATTGTTGCTCGGCAAAAACAAATTCTATGACGAGATTTTTGCCGACCTCGGCATCCCTTATGCCCCTTTGCGCTGGAATCTCGATCGCAATCCGTTCTTTCTGGGCGCGGATCAGATGCACGAGCAGTCGATCCGGCAGGCGCGCGTGATGGAATTGATAAATGCTTATCGCGTGCGCGGCCACCTGATCGCGGACATCGATCCTCTGCACGCGATGCCGCTCCTCTATCACGCCGAACTGGACATCGAGACCTATAACCTGACGATTTGGGACCTCGATCGCTTGTTCATCACCGGTGGTTTGGCGGGCACTGAAAGCGCGACCCTGCGCGAGATCCTCGATATCCTCCAGCGCGCCTATTGCGGCAAAGTGGGCACTGAATACCGCCACATTCAGAGCAAGGAAGAAAAACTTTGGCTACGCGAACAAATTCGCGGCGAGTTTGTTGAGCCCGAACCAATCGACGCGGAAATCAGGAAACGAATCCTCTGGAAGCTGATTTCGGCCGAGCAGTTCGAACGCTTTTTGAACACCAAGTTCCTGGGCCAGAAACGTTTTTCAATCGAAGGGTGCGAAACGATCATTCCGCTGCTGGATCAGTTGATCGAGCGCGCCGGTGAACTTGGGATCGAAGAGATTACGATGGGAATGGCCCACCGCGGCCGTTTGAACGTGCTGGCAAATGTTATCGGTCATTTCTGCGAACGTATTTTCACGTCGTTTGAAGGCTCAGTGCATCCGTCGTTTCCAGCCGATGAAGGCGACGTTAAGTATCATCAGGGGGCCGTAGGTGAACGCGAGATCGCCGGCGGCGGTAAAGTTAAGTTGACCCTTTCACCGAATCCCAGTCACCTGGAAGCCGTGGATCCGGTGGTCGAAGGAATGACGCGGGCCACTCAGGATGCGATGATCGATCGCGCCGCCATCGATCGCGAAGGTGCGATGAACCGGGCGCTGCCGGTGCTGCTGCACGGAGACGCAGCTTTTGCCGGCCAGGGCATCGTGATGGAAACGCTGCAGCTCGCGCAGCTTCGGGGATACCGGACCGGCGGCACGATTCACATCATTATCAATAATCAGATCGGCTTTACGACATCGCCGGAAGAAGGCCGCTCGTCGATTTATTCGACCGACGTGGCTCGGATGACGCAATCGCCGATCTTCCATATTAACGGCGACGATCCCGAAGCCGCCTTTCGCACCCTGCGCATCGCCCTTGGCTACCGGCAAAAATACAAAAAGGACGTAGTTCTGGACGTGGTTGGATTTCGCCGTCTGGGACACAACGAAACCGACGAGCCGAGTTACACCCAGCCGTTGATGTACCAGCGCGTGAAAGAACATCCGGGTGTGCGAACGTTGTATGCAAAGCGACTTGTGCGTGAAGGCGCAATCGACGAAGCCGGAGTGAAGGAACTGATCGATGAACGCGTCCGCCGTTACGAAGATGCTTTGGCGCGCGCGAAACAGATTGCCGCGACACAGAAAGCGGCTGAGCACGTTACCGCGCCGGTAGTTGAACTTGACGGCTCAGATGTAATCGATACCAGTATCAAGGCGGAGGTCATCAAGCGCATCGCGCACGACATCTCAGTCGTTCCGGAAGGTTTTCATCTGAACCCGAAGATGGTGAGTCAGTTGGCACGACGGGCGAAGATGGGCGAAGGCACTCAGCCAATCGATTGGGCGTTTGCCGAAGCGATTGCCTTTGGCTCGCTCGCCCTTGAAGGCACGCGGGTCCGCTTGAGTGGCCAGGATTCCGGCCGTGGAACCTTTAGCCAACGTCATGCCGTCTTGTATGACACGCAGACCGGCAAGTCCTGGACGCCGCTGGCTGAATTGCGCTCGGAAGAGAATCCCCGCGGACGCTTTGAGGTACTTGACAGTTCGCTTTCTGAAGCCGGAGTGCTCGGCTTTGAGTATGGTTATTCAGTGGTCGCGGTGGACGCGCTGGTCATGTGGGAAGCGCAGTTCGGCGATTTCAACAACGTGGCCCAATCAATCATCGATCAGTATGTCGCGGCCGGCGAAGACAAGTGGCAACAGACTTCCCGTTTGACCTTGCTGCTGCCGCACGGGTACGAAGGGCAGGGCCCGGAACATTCCAGCGCCCGGCTCGAGCGCTACCTGCAACTCTGCGCGGAAAACGATCTACAGGTCTGTTATCCGACGACGCCGGCGCAGTATTTCCATCTGCTGCGCAGGCAGGTTCGGCCAGGTCTTGAGCGCCCGCTGGTGGTAATGACGCCAAAGAGTCTGCTTCGGTTGCCGGCCGCAGGATCATCCCTGGATGAGTTAACCAATGGCGGATTTCAACCAGTCATCAATGACGCCGAAGCGAGTGAACCCGATCGCGTCGAGCGCATAGTTTTGTGCAGCGGCAAGGTCTTTTACGACTTAAGCGCAGCACGGGGCAGTAGCCCGACCGTAAGGGAGGGCTCATCTAATCCGGATGCCAGCCGGGTGGCGATTATCCGCATCGAACAGTTCTATCCGTTTCCACAGCGAGCTTTGACCGAGGCACTCGCCGTGTATCCGAACGCGAAACAACTCGTTTGGTGTCAGGAAGAGCCAAAGAGCATGGGCGGCTGGACCTTTATGGAATCGCGTCTGGAAAATCTTTTGCCTCGCTGCGAACGGCCGCGCTATGTCGGCCGTGTGCCCTCCGCCAGTCCGGCGACCGGCAACTACAAAGTCCACGTGCAGGAGCAGGAGAGTCTGGTGAAAGAGGCGTTGACGATTGATTGATGCTGAGAGCGCGGAAACAGTGGCACAGTTCGTAATGGCTGTGCCACTCTGATGCGCGGCAAGTCTCTGACTTGCCGAGATTCGCTCACTGAACAAAGTGGGTCTTAGACCCTATGAAGACAAATGGCACTCAAAAACGTCGGATAGGGACCGATTAGTGGCCGCCAATGTTCATCGCGATCTTTTTCTTCAAGATCAGCGCGATGATCGCCGAGAAGACCGCTCCAAAGAGCGCGAAGGAAATCGATACTCCCAGAAAAGCCTTCAGCATGCTGGTCTCACCTTCCTGCTGCATTAGCTTCGGCCCCACAACGGCCAGGAGCAATGCAAAGTAAAGGCTGGTCAGGACCGCGTACGTCACGGCGATTGAGATCCCAGTCTTCCATCCGTCGAGGAAGGTCAACCAACCACCATTCGCCGCGCGCTTCGATCTTATTCCCAAGGTCAATCCAACGATCGCCGCCAGATTGAAGATCACCATGTCTACCGTCTGAGCCGCCGGCCCTTCGAGATGCAGCACAAAGTGCTTCAGCGCCACCCAGCCGGCAATGACGAGCGTAACGAGGATTCCGTACTTGAGAGCTATCTTCATGATCAATACGAACAGGGCCGCGGTACAGAACCGCTCGCGGTAGCGAGCGGGTTAAGGGCGCACCAAACCAACGCGCTTAATCAATGAAGACGTTACTACAGAGCGCCTTGAAGAGTTGATGCCTGAACCCGCTCGCTACCGCGAGCGGTTCCGTATCTTTTCTTTTCAAGGTTTACCGTTTTGTACAAAGGCGCTTCGGCAAAATACTCTAATCCAAGTTTGACCGCAAACTTCGGATAGATCGACTCGCGGGCCTGGCCTATTATCGCCCTCATCAAATCCGAACGAGGTGAAGTAAGATGTTACAGTTAACCATGAACATGCCGGCCGTAATCAATAATCCTGAACTTTGGGACGCCGTCTTGTCGCGGGATGCTTCGCGCGACGGCAGCTTTGTGTTTGCCGTCCGCTCAACCGGAATCTACTGCCGGCCGTCGTGTCCGGCGCGCCGTCCCCGTCGCGAACACGTTCGTTTCTTTCAATTGCCGGAAGCAGCAGAGCAGGCGGGATTCCGGGCCTGCCTTCGTTGTCATCCTCGTCGGGCGAAGACTGAGGATCCTCAGATCGAACTGGTGCAGAGGATCTGTCACGCGATTGATGAGCACAACGAAGAGCCCCTGACATTGAAAACGCTGAGCGCCGAAACTGGAATCAGTGCGCACCACCTGCAACGCACCTTTAAGGAAGTGATGGGGATTACGCCGCGACAATACAAAGAGAACCGGCGTTTGACTGACTTCAAAGCCAGGATCAAATCCGGCGCGAAGGTCACCGACGCGATGTACGATGCGGGCTATGGTTCCAGTCGCAGTCTCTACGAAAAGTCATCCGAGCGCCTGGGTATGACTCCGGCAACCTATGGCCGCGGCGGACGTGGCATGCGAATCATTTACACAATTGCTGATTGCGGTCTCGGCCGCGTGCTGGTAGCGGCGACTGAGCGAGGTGTCTGTTCAGTTGCGCTGGGCGACACGGATTCAGAATTGATCGCAGCGCTGTTGACCGAGTATCCCAATGCCTCGATTGATTCGCAGGACACATTGATTAGTCCGGCGCTAAATCTCTGGCTGGATAAAGTATTGACTCAAATCAATGGCCAGAAAGCGAGCATCGATCTGCCGCTCGACATTCAGGCGACTGCGTTTCAGTGGCGGGTGTGGGAAGAGCTGCGACGCATTCCTCTCGGCAGCACGCGCTCGTATCAGGAGATCGCCGCCGCGATCGGCAAACCAAAAGCGGTACGCGCGGTTGCCGGCGCCTGTGCGAGCAATCACCTGGCAGTAGTCATTCCCTGCCATCGCGTTATTCGTGAAGACAAACATCTGGGCGGGTATCGTTGGGGACTGGAACGGAAGCGAACTTTACTTGAGCGGGAAAAGAAAGTCGGGTAGCCGCTTAGCGTTTCATCGTTTCTTCAATCAAGGTGAAAAGCGATCCACGAAACAACACGGAACTCCACCAGGGGTTCGTGTTGATTGGTGTGATTTAGCGGATCATTTCGGATTCGCAGCCTACTTAATCCAGACCGTCTTGATGTTCACGAACTCGCGAATTCCAAACTCGCCGAGTTCCCTTCCATAACCTGAATGCTTCACGCCGCCGAACGGCAAGCGCGGATCTGAGGCGACCATTCCGTTAATAAAAACGCTCCCGGCTTCGATTTCATCTATGAAGCGCTCGCGTTCCGCCGCGTCACCGGTCCAGGCTGCGGCTCCCAAGCCGAAGGGCGTGGCATTCGCCAGCTCAATGGCTTCGTCGATGTTTGCGACACGAAACAGCGAGGCGACGGGACCAAAAATCTCATCGCCATAGGCAGGCGAATCTTTGGGAATATCGGCCAACACGGTCGGCTCGAAAAAATTACCACCTGCCAACTTGCCCGCAGCTTTGAACTTTTGCCCGCCAGTGAGGATCTTTGCTCCGGCGGCTACACTTACCTGCACCTGTTCTTCCACGTCCTTTAGAATCTGTTCGGTGGCCAGCGGTCCAATATCCGTGGCCTCATCCATGGGGTCGCCGACGCGCAAAGCCTTCATCACATCTACGAACCGCTTTTCGAAGTCGTCATAAACCCGCGCGTCGACAATGAATCGTTTCGCGGCGATGCATGATTGCCCGTTGTTAATTGTGCGTGCTTTTACCGCAGTCGTCGCGGCCGCCTCCAAATCAGCCGAAGGCATCACGATGAATGGATCGCTGCCGCCGAGTTCCAACACGACCTTCTTAATCTGTTTGCCGGCGATACTCGCCACGCTACGGCCGGCAGGTTCGCTGCCGGTAAGTGTGACCGCGGCCACGCGGCTATCTTCGAGCAACTGCTCGACTACATCCGCTCCGACCAGTAAAGTTTGGAAAGCTCCCTCCGAAAAACCGGCGCGGCGAAAAATGTCTTCAATTGCCATCGCGCACTGCGGCACGTTCGACGCGTGTTTGAGCAAGCCTGCGTTCCCGGCCATCAATGCCGGGGCGGCAAATCGAAAGACCTGCCAGAAAGGAAAGTTCCAGGGCATAATCGCCAGCACCACGCCGAGCGGTTGAAAGCGAACGTAACTCTGCGTCGCGTTTGTCTCGATAATCTCATCGGCCAGATGCCGCTCGGCGTTCTCGGCATAATATCGACAGACCAGCGCGCACTTTTCCGCCTCAGCCACCGCGGCCTTGATGGGCTTTCCCATCTCTGTGGTCATGAGTTTGGCGAAGTCGTTCTTCTCGGTGTCCAGAATCTCAGCCGCGCGCAACATCATGGGCACGCGTTCGGCCAGACTCGTCCGCCGATGGTGCGCGAACCCCTCAGCGGCCCGCTCCAGGCACTCTTCGATTTGCGTCGCACTAAGCGCGTCGAAGGTCTTAAGTGTCACGCCGGTGGCAGGATTAATTGATGCAATGGCCATAACAGAAATTATAGCGACTAGCCTCAGGGCTTTGGTATTAACCCCGGTTCATCTTCACTGGTTGACACATTCTTGTGCCTTTTGCGCAACACAATCATCCCGAGGCCTGAGATGATGCAAGCGCCGCCGGCCAACAGACGCCAGTTAAGCTTTTCGTGCAAGACAATCATCCCGAGCATAACTGCGACCACGGGTGTGACCAACGCAATCAGCATCGTGTTGGTGACGTCCATATTACGGACCAGCCAATAATACAGCGCGAACGCGATTACGGAACCTACGACGACGAGGTAGAGCAGGCAGATAACCGCCTTCGCCGTCCAGTGATAACGGAGTGGATTGCCCTCCATTGGGATTCCGATTGCGAGCAAGGGGACGAACCCAAAGACCATCTGACCGGCCGCCATAATCTGTGGATCGATTTTGGAGCCGTAGGCCTTCACCAAAACATTTCCGTACGAGCCAAAGAAAGCACTCAGGACCAGCGCCATGCTTCCCAGCAGAGCCATGTGTCCAGCGATGCTCAACTGATCTGAAAAGATCACCGCCACGCCAAAGCATCCGAGCAGAACGCCGAGCACTCTCTTCACAGACAGTCGTTCCTGCGGCAGATAGAAGTGGGCAAACACCAATCCAAAAGCGGGAAAGGTTGATTGCAGCACCGCCGCGAGGCCGGAAGAAATATGCTGCTCTCCCCAAAATACCAGACCGTAGTTAAGCGTGAACTGCAACACCCCTACGGCAGCGATCAGGGCCCACTCACCGCGCGTTCGCGGCCATCGCGCGCGACGTGCGAGCACCATCAAAGTCAGGATTATCGAGGCGAGGACAAAACGAATACCGGCGAAGGTAAGCGGTGGCAGATCGCCGAGACCGATCTTTATGAACAGCCAGGTCGATCCCCAGATGCCGCAGAGGATCAGCCAGACGATGCGCGCCTTCATTTATTTATTTGTACGTGAGGGTAATCGAATGGTCAAACGCCGGCGCAACCTTCAGTAATTGTCTGTCGACCTTGCTTGATTCAGTTCGCGAAGTAGTGGATGTCCCTGATCAGCGTACGTGAGTGTTTTTGAAAGTTCAGCTTCAACCTTTCGCGCTTCGTCCACGCGACCGAGCTTTCGGTAAAGCTGCGCCAGCCGCCATTGGACTCGCAGCCAGTACTGTCCCGTTGAGCCAATGTTATCGTAGGCGATGGGCTTCGCCTGGGAAGCGCTTTCCAGAGCTCTAACTGCCTTTTGCAGATCACCCTGCCGCTCGAGAGCATCGGCTAAGGATACTGAATCGATGAAGAAAGCCGAACTACTATTCCAGCGAACTAAGGACACGGATTCCTCAAGCAACGAGACCGCCTCTGCTGTGCGTCCCCGAGACAAAGCGATCTCTCCTCTCACAATCCTCATAAAGATTTGTACATTGGCGTCTTTGGGACCTGGTTCCTTCTCTCTTTTGGAGACCAGCTTTTGAGCCTCATCCGGGAAACCTGCCCTGGCCAGAATTGACGCTTTGCCAAGGCCAGGCTTAAGTTGATCCACATATTTCCTGAATTGTGCTCGGTTGCCTGTGGCGAAAGCGGCTTCGACGTGGAACCCAATTCGATTTGGATTGTCCTCAGGCAGCCTGTCAAGAAACTCCCCAGCGGCCTTGAGCTTGCCGAAAGCCAGGTAGCAGTTCCCGACATAGGTAGCAAATATCTCTCTTTCACGGCCCACCCGCGAATCAACTGCTTGCGCCCAAAGGTCCAACTCACGGAGGGCCGACTCCGTTTCGCCACGCACCCAGAGGTCGTGGACCGCGAATAGTTGAATCCAAGCGACCTCATCGGGATAAGCCGTCGCCGCCTCCGGCGTAATTACCTGGGCGGCGCGTTGCGCAACGCGGCGGCCCTCGGCCATATCCTGTTGAATAAGGTTCCAGGCGGCCATACGATTGATCCTACAGTCATTGGGCCGCAATTCAGCTGCTTGCGCGAATTGAGTGACCATCTCCTGGTATCCTCCAAGGGAGTAGTACGTCCATGCCAGGTTCCAATGGCCCCAAAAATAATCGGGATACTGCCGGACGAGTGCCTGGTAGGACGCGACCGCTTTCTCGGGTTGTCCTCGCATCGAGTAATAGCTGCCTTGAATGAAGTACCTCTCGCGTTCAGTGGCTTTCTCCGCCAGGTCAAACGCGCGCTGCGAAACTGGCTCCCATTCCCGCTCAGGCTTCTGCTGATTTGTTATTGTCCAAGCAAGCATGATGTTTGCGCTGGCAAACTCCGGGTCTTCGGTCAGCGCCTGCTTCAGGACTTGCTCTGCGGGTCCCCATTTGAACTGATTTACCAGCGGCATGGCTTGCGTATAAAGCTGCAAGGCGCGCAACGAGGGCGTCGTTACTTTTTCTAAAGCCGCGCTACTTTGCTGAATGCTCGGGAGCGTTTCGCCGAGAGTTTCTCGAGTCCAGTTGGACAAGCGACGAATGGCTGGCCAGATGCTTTCCTGATTTGCCGCTTCTTCACTCGCGCTCGCAATAGGTTGATTCCGGTACGGGTCAATCAAGCTCACGCTCATGACGTAGGTTGCTCCGAGCTTTTCAACGCGGCCTATTATCAACGCGCGTGTGCCGCCGTCGCGGAGACAGATCTCACGCCCCAACTGCGCGTCTATTTTCGTCTCGGGCGGTTTTCTCATGAGGCGCAAAACGTCTCCCGACCGCTCCGAACTAATCACATTCACAAAGCGAGAGTTGCTCAGCTCCCTTTCCAGTGCGCTCTCAATCGTGCCGTCGAAAAGTGGCTCTCCCGTGCGGTTGTCGAAACCAGCGATGAGCACCCAATCCCGCTCGCCAAACGCCAGCGGCGCTTTCGGAGGGCGGGAAAGCCTTGCCCGGAGCATCCAGCCGCCGGTTATGAGCAGAAGGAACGCAGCCGCAAAGATTACCGTCAAAAGAATCCGGCGCCCTTTGGTAAAGAGTGGAAGCCGTTTGCTCTGGTCATCAGCTACCGATTGAGATTGGTCAACTGCGGCCACAAATCGGTAGCCAAGCCTTGGCACCGTCTTGATATATTGCTGACCTTCAGAATCCTCGCCCAGTGCTCTCCGCAAAATAGAGATGTTGTTTGTGAGGTTCGCTTCTTCAACAAACGTGTCTGGCCAGAGCCTGGTCAGCATCTCCTCTTTCGTCAACACGTGACCACTGTTTTCGACCAGCAACAGCAGGATGTCGAAAGCTTTCGGGGTTAGAGTGATTTGCAGCCCGTCACGCAGAAGTAAACGTTCTTTCCCGTCAACGAGAAACCGACCGAATTGATAGCGACCGTTGTTGGTGGAGTTCATAGGCGGCGTTGAACCCTCTTTGAATTCAGTTGGGAAAAACCTGCAAGTAAATTAGCGAAAACTTAGGACTTAAAGGCCGGTTGGTTTGCATTGTCTGCGGCGATGCGTTTCGTCGCAATCGACATCCTGTTTGCGGGCCGATTCTACGCCGCCCGGCCGACGTTATCAACGAAAGGGCGAGTCTTGCGTGGCGCAAGGCTGCCCGGCACACTGACGAGGTTGGCGCTGGCGCTGTTGCTGGGATTCAGCCTGCCTGGGTCTCCGGCCTCGGCACAGAGTCAACGTGAACAAGAGCCCGAGATTGCGCGCGTGGAATCGTGGTTCATGGGAAAGTCGCTCAACGAGATAAAACTGAAACTTGAGGCGATACGTCCTGCAGCCGTCAGTCCGGCTGAAAAGAAATTGCTTATGAGCGAACTCCCACTAATTACAAGTGCAAATCGAATTCGCGACCAATACCAGCTAGAGCGTCTACGTGCGAGGGCCCTGCCGGTGCTGAAGTTCTATAAGCGGGAAGGGATCGTTGATTTGATCATATTTGAGGACACGCGTCCGATTGTATACAGCAAGGCCGGTGTGATGATCGCGATTTCAACCGAGGTCCTGAAGATCGTCGGACCAGATGACGCAGCCTTAGCTGGAATCATCGCGCACGAATCGGCGCATGAGTATGTCGCGATGCAATTCCTAACTGCGGTGCAGACCCAGGATCTGGAAAAGTTTCGAGAACTGGAACTCTTTTGCGATGCCGTTGCGGTAGTCGTTCTTCTGGATCTGGGACTAGATCCTTCCCGCTACGCGCAAGTGGTCAGCCGCATCGCGAATTATTCAACGGCTGCCGTGATTTTGAATGATGGCTCCAATTCGCATCCGGCAGTCGACGCACGCTTGAGACTGATCCTGGACATAACCACCTCGCTTAAAGGTAACCCGAGCGATACGCTCAAGAAGCGTGTCAGAAGCCCGACCATAAAGGAGGGCCTGGTTCTTCAGCTTGCCCTCCCTCACGGTCGGGCTTCTGACACACGGCTATGAACGCCTACTTCTTATCTTCTTCGTGGCGAGGGTTCAACTTAATAATCGCAAACACCGCGCCCTGTGGATCACTTAGGGTTGAAAAGCGGCCCACGTTCTCAATGTCCATCGGAGGCACAAACGCCCTGGCACCTAACGAGGTCGCCTTTGCGAAAGTGGCGTCGCAATCGTCAACGGCAAAATAGATTCCCCAGTGCGGCGGCATCGGCCCCATCTGGGGTTGAATCTGCATCATCCCACCAGCGTGCTCGGCGCCATTCTTCCACTCGGTGTACGGCATCGGACCGCCGTGCGTGTCGGCCGTCCAACCGAACAGCTTCGTGTAAAAATCGATAGCCCTCGCCGTGTCCGTCGTCAACAGCTCGTTCCAGCACACCGAATTCGCTTCACCTTTTGTGCCGTAACCGGTGTGTGTGCCCGGTTGCCAGATGCAGAAAGTCGCGCCGGTAGGATCGGTAATCACCGCCATGCGACCAACATCCATAACATCAAACGGCTCTTTCATTACTGTGCCGCCGAGTGACTTTGCTTTGGCGGCAATCTCGTCAGCGTTGGCGACGCTAATGTAAGAGGCCCAAACTGTAGGCACGTCCTTCATCATCTCGCCTTTTTCGTAGAGTGCGCCGACGTCTTTTCCGTCCAGCTTTAGCATGGTATAGACCATGCCCGGCCCGACCGGGCTGTCATGTGTGGTCCAGCCAAAAAGTTCCGAATAAAACTTCTTCGCGCCGGGGCCATCGGTGGTCGCCAGTTCTGCCCAGCAAAAAGTACCAGGCGCGTGTTCCGTTTGTGTTTGGGTTGCGGCTTCGCTCATCTTGAATTCTCCTTATTCGATTGAGGCGTTTAGAGGCCGGCTATCGCCGCCGGCGGTTCCCAAGGGCGGGCAGTAGCCCGCCGCTAAACAAATTTCAATGATTGCCAGGGGCTGAGACTCTATCAACAGGATGAGAAAAATTCTAGTCGTGAAGGCCCAAAGGATTGTTAAGAATTGTGAATTTTGCGCCTGTGAATCGCAAGTGAGGTTTCCAAAAGCGAAATTGCGCTGCTCTCAACCGA
>Ga0207646_10000547_pt1 | contig 49465 bp, 50 predicted proteins | sample KBSK5502metaG_FD_184343 | JGI IMG/M metagenome (GOLD analysis project Ga0207646, IMG submission 184343) | Corn, switchgrass and miscanthus rhizosphere microbial communities from Kellogg Biological Station, Michigan, USA - KBS K5-50-2 metaG... | ecosystem: Host-associated > Plants > Roots >...
CGAAGGTGTTCGAGACCCAGATTCACGGGCGTAAGTTCGAGATGTACAACGACACGGTGCTGGCGTTCAACAAGTCGGGCAAGGAGATCGTGCGCATCCAGGTGGAGGAACCGATCTACGTCCGGCCGGCGGAACGCGTCACCTGGCTGTAAGGTAAGAGGCAGGGGAGGGGAGGGTGTGACCCTCCCCTCCGTCTGCTTTCTACTTTGGAGGCCGGGCGATGGAATGCCGACGCTGAATGGGCTTCATGGTGAAAGAAGTGTTTGAGGATGCAAACTTAAAGAATAGAGTCGAGCGCCCCTTGCCGTTTTCGACTCGGGCGCGCAAGAGGCACTTAACTATACCGACTTGAGGGTTCATCCAACCAACCTCTTCTGATCGGTGCCATGAAACTGCTCTTTCCCCTCTTGGTATCTTGTTTTCTTGCTCTCAGTCTCGCGAGCCAACCTGCCCGGGGCGTGCTTCTCCAGGACGAACCCAGCGGGTTTCGCGGCAATTACTGGGGAGCTTCTCCGGCTGACTGTCCTTCCCTGAGGTTCGTCGGAGACCTGGGAACCAACCGGTCCGGGAAGCTGATCACCCTCTATGATCGTTCGACTGCAGGGCTTGTCATCAACGGCGTGTCGTTTACCAGAATCCGATACCGCTTCATCGAAAATCAATTGGAAAGCGTGCAGTTGAGCTTTGAGGGACGGGCGAATCGCGACAAGCTGCTGCAGGTGGTCGAAGACCGATACGGCCGCCCGGCTCCGGGCGAACGAAAGCACCTCGGTCGCGTGGAATGGGACGGCAATGAGACCACTGTCGATTTGGACTACAGGACGGACGTCGAACAGGGTTGGCTGTGGTTTATGTCCACTAGGCTGAATCGGGAATTTGCATGGTGAGGCGTTCGGGGGCGTCGTGTCTTCGAAGAATACTCCTGACAGCGGCCATTCTGATGCCGGGAATCGGCTTTTTCGATCTGCCGGCGGCCGTCGCCAAAGAAACCTTCAAGGACGAAGCCGGCCGGGTGATCTACACTGTCGACGACGACGGTGTGGTCACGATGTTCGAGAGCAGTCCCGGGATTGATTTTACGCTTTCCGTCACCCGGGGGACGCGGGAGGCGATGCAGCCCAAAGTGACCGAAATCATCCCCTCGTCCATTCCGGCCGGTACGTCGCCCGTCCTCAAGATCAAAGGGAAAAACTTGGTGGGAGCGACGGTGAAATTGAGTCGGTCTGGAATCGAGCTGGGACCCTATGCCGGAAAACCAACCTTGATAGAGATCCCGGTCACGGTGGCCCCGAATATGGAACCTGGCGAGGTTGTTCTTCGCCTCACGACGCCGATCGGCAGCACGCAGGCCAGCTTCAAGATCACGGAGTTGCAGCTTGGAAGCATCAGTCCATCCAGGCGGGAGAGAGAGAAAACCCAAACAATTTCTACCGCCGCCCCCTCTTCCTGCCCTGCAGGGATGGTCGGGGTCGCTGCGGAATCGGGTGGATTCTGCATTGAAATCGACCGGTCATTGAGTGGAGACATACGGAAGGCTGAAAAGGCCTGCGCCATGGTCGGGAAACGGCTGTGTCAAGCGACGGAATGGCAACACGCCTGCGAACAGTCACAGTCCAACGGCATTGCCCTGAAGAACATGGTGGGCGAATGGGAGTGGACCGGTTCGTACCACAAATATGATGTGCGAGGGCAGACTGGAGACCAGGATCTTTCTGACGAGCTGAAATCAATCCTCCTCGGCAAAACCGACTGCCGGTCCCAGTATCTCTACCCTTCATGGAGGCCAGGACCCTTTCCGGGACGGTGCTGCAAGTAAGCCGGAGATCTCTATGCGGCTGCCTCCCTCTTGCCTGCGTTTTCTTGTCACGGCCTGTCTGAGCGGAGTTGCCTCGTCGGCTGTCGCCGGACAAACCTTCACCGATGAGGCCGGGCAGCTCCTCTACTCCATCGATGATCAGGGCATCGTCTCGATGTTCGAGAACAGCCCGGGGACGGACGTCACCCTTTCGGTGACGCGGGGCACGCGCGAGCAGATGCAACCGCAGGTGACCGAAGTGGTCCCCGAGACAGTGCCCGCCGGTTCGTTCACGGTGTTAAAGCTGAAAGGCAAGAATCTCGTCGGAGCGACTGTGAAGCTGAGCGTGCCGGGCATCGAGGTGAAATCCTATCTGGGCAAACCCAAGGAGCTGGACATCCCCCTGCAGGTGCCGCTGGACTTGTCCCCCGGGGAGGTGACCATCGAAGTGACGACGCCGATCGGCCGCACGACGGCCCGCTTCAAGACCTCCGAGGTGCAGATCGGAGGCTCGGGGCCGCGCCCGGACGTGATCACGCATCCGGGCATGGGTTACGGGGCAGATGAGGGGTCCGGCGCGATCGCCACGACGGCGCCGTCGTCCTGCCCGCAGGAAATGGTGGGGGTGGCGGCGGAGGGGGGCGGGTTTTGCATCGAGGTGGACCGGACCTTCATCGGTGATTTCAACAAGGCCGATCGGGCCTGTGCGCTCACGGGGAAACGGCTCTGCATGCTCTCCGAATGGCGGACGGCCTGCGAGCAGGCGGCGACCGGCAAAGTGGCGCTGAAGCGCATGAAGGGTGAATGGGAGTGGACCGCCGGCTTCGATATTCTCCAGGATGATACGCAGCAGGACACGCGCTATTTCCTGTTGGGCAAGTCGGATTGCACGACGCAACTCGGAACCATGCGCATCAATGCCGAAAAGTTCGTCGGCCGGTGCTGCAAAAACCCGTAATGCCCATGAGGCCTACCCGCCTGGCCGGAGGTTTCGCCAAGGGCGCGCTGGTGCTGTGCGTTGTGATCGCCGGGCTGTGTCCGCGCTCCGCCTGTGCAGCTCCGATTAATGACAATCAGGACTCGTTCAATAGCTATGTCATGACGGCGCCGCTGTCGCAGTATCCTTCCTTGAAGCTGGTCAAGACCTGGAGCGCCGAGATGGTGAAAGAGGTGGGCTTCTATGAAAATCCCGGCGAGGCGGTGATGGTCAACGGCGTGTCGCTCACCGGGATCCGCTATCGGTTCGCGGATCAGCGGCTGGAAAGCATATACGCCACGTATGAGGGACGTGAGAACCGGGACCGGTTGATGCGCTGGCTGGAAGAGCAGTACGGCAAGCTCGCCCCGGTCGAACGCCGGATAGTCAATCAGGTCGAATGGCGCGGCGACCGCATGGTCATCACTCTGGATTTCGACATCTATACGAAGCGCGGGTCGCTGTGGTTCATCTCCCCCGAACTCAACCATCTCCTTAACGACAGCAGTGCCTCCCTGCCGAATTGATCGCGGGCCTGCCTGCCTTCCGTTCGAGCAGCCGCTGCTCTATAATCCCACCCGTGACCCGTCGCGATCGAGCGTTCCGGCATTTCCGTTCCACGGTCGGTGGCCTTCTGCAGGCCACCGCGCCATTGCATCTGCACCCGCTGGCCTTGTTGATCGCGGACGCTGCGGAAGAGGCTCCCGTCGCGGTGGACCTCTGGGAGCATGTGAGAGACCGGTGCGAGAAGGAGCTTCGCGGGATTCGGTCTGGCTCCGGCACCCTCGCGCATGCGGTGGAGTGGGAGCTGATCAAGCTCCAGGCCCGGATCAAGCCGGAGCCTGATTCAGGCTGGCCGCCGCTGTTCCGCGACAAGCACGTCCACATCGGCAGCTTAATCCATCTCTGGCGCAGCGTGGCGCGCGCAACCGAAGAAAAACTGGCCGGGCAGGACATCGAGACCTTCTTTGACGCGGGGCCATGGGGCGGGTTCAATTTCGTCGTGAACCAGGACGGCTACACGCGGATGAAGTTCGCGCGCCTGACGCTGGGAATCGGCAGCCTGGCCACGACGCCCATAGAGGAGAACGGCGGAGTTTTTTTCGATACGTTCATGCCGCTATACAAAACCCGCCTGGCCGATGAGGGCCTGATTGTGCCGGAGGAATGGCAGTATAAGAACCCCAAGCGCGACCCTTCAGAGCGCTTGCTGGAGATCTCCCATACCTACTATTTCCCCCACCATACCTACGAGAACCGGACGTTCGTGAAGGTCCGTCTCTCGCGTGAGTTCGAGACCTATGAGGAGATCATGGTGTGGGATTTTCTGGACTTGCTGGCGCGGCTGTACTACACGTCCGACTGGGCGGTCTTCAAGCAGGAGACCAAGGACGTAGACATCCGGTTTGACCTCCAGGATTTCGTTTCCCTTAGCCATATCATGGAAGGGGTCTACCGGAGGACGGAGAAGGAAGAGCAATTGCTGCTGGAGATCAAGGAGGCGTTCCGGGGGGCGATCCGCGAGCGATCGGTGCTCTACGATTACCTGGACCGGACGGTTAAGTCCAAATGGATCGAGAACCTGTTCTGGGCCATCGCCGGCGTGGTCCTGGGCGTCCGGAAATTCGAGCGGCCGGTCAACTTCCTGCGGGAGATCCATACCTACCCGCTCCCGCCGCAGCTCTTGATCCCCGTCAAGCGCCACGTCCAGGCCTACCACGAGCGTATCGGCGCGTATCGACCCTAGGACGGGTCCTGCCGCCGGTTTCCCCCGCCGGCTTCACGAAAAGATGCAGGCGGCGGGGGCCCCCTACCGACGTCACCCGTCCATCGCATTTATAGCTTCGTGGCTTCGAGTGTGCCGATGTCGGGCGTGACGGTGTGGCGCTTGAAGCGGCCGAACCCCAGCTTCTTCAGCATGTCTTCCATCTCGCGCCAACTATAACAGCGGCCGCTGGCCGTGAAGAGATACATCATCAGGGAAAAGACGGAAGATTTGGCCGGTCGGGTCCTGCTGTCGTCCAGGAAGAATTCCACGATGAAGACCTTCCCACCAGGACGCAACGCCTCGCGTACGCGCTTGAGCAGAGACTTGTTCTCCTTCTCGTTGAACCCATGGACGACGTTGGAGACCAGCACCGCGTCGTAGCCGGTTCCCAGCTCGTCTCGAAAAATGTTCCCGGCCCGTGCCTTCAGGCGCGCGCCCAACCCCTGCTCAAGGATGAGCCGTTTGGTGATCACGACGGTCTGGTCCATCACCACACCTTCCAACCGCGGGTAGCGCTTCGCCAAGGCGATCGCGTAGGAACCGGGCCCGCCGCCCAAGTCGAGAAGCCGCCTGGCCTTCGGAGGGAGGCGGATTGTGGCCACGGTGGGCGCGGCGAGGAAGTGGCTGCGCTCGTGCATCGCGAGCGAGAACCGCCGGCGGAACGCCGACGATTTGGTGAGAGGGGCCCAGCCCGGCCGGCCTTCCCGAAGGGCTTCGGGAAGCCTTGCCCAATCGTGCCAGTGATGCCCCAGGAGCCACAACAGATTGCCGATTGATTCGGAACTGCGGCGATCGAGGTAGCGGCGCCCCAGCGCGGTGTTGGAGTAGCGCCCGTTTCGCAGGGCCAGGAGTCCCAGACCGACGAGGGCGTTAAGCAGTAGGGACACGCCTTCCGGGTCGACTTTACACCGTTTGGCGATGTCGCCGGCGGTGCGGCCGGTCGAGCCGACGGCTGTAAACAGGTCCAGATCATTTGCCGCCAGGAGCGACTGGGATTCACAGAAGGCGTTGGCCAGTGTCATGAGCTCGCCATACGTTCTAGCCATGCAGACCTCCGAGCGCCAGACCATAACGTTTTCCGGCACTTAGATCAAGCGGTTGCGGCGCAGGATAATCCCTACATCTCCAGGTTATTGGAAATCAATCACATCCGTCTAATCTAGTAGAAACCCTGAATCCTGATCCCTACGACCTACCTTATTTCGATGCCAGAGCATAAGCGTAAAAACCCTTTATAGATAAGAAGATAGATGGTTTTAAGTTCTTTTAGCCGTTCGGCATGCCCCTTGCTCAATAAGTAAAGCATGTGCCTAAAGGCTAACCTGAAAAGTTTGTGGGGTTCGCAGTAGGAGCCAAGGAGGTGGGTATGAAACGGTATATGGGAGTGAGCGTTGTGGTCATCGCCATGGCGTTCGGATTTTGCGTCTCAGCTTATGCTGACGGGCCGGGAAGGCCAGAGACCGGACCTATAAGCCCAGCTGAGATAAAAGGAAAGATATCGAAGATCGACGGAGACCACTACGTCGTGAAGGATCTTCGCACAGGCAAGGACGTTGAGTTTGCGATTGAAAAGGACGTGAGAGCTCAGTTGGAGCGCCCACTGAAGGTCGGCGATCAGGTTGAAGCCCAATTGACTCCCGAAGGGTATGCGAAGGCCGTCATGCTAGATACGCAGAAGGATAAGGACGCGAAGAATAAATCCGGACCCAAGGACATCGGCACTATTCAGGCTCCTGGCCCCACCGTGCCTAGCGAGAAGTAAGGCTTCTCAATAAGGAGGTGGATATGAAACGGTATGCAGGAGTGATCGTTCTGGTCATCGCCATGGCGTTCGGATTTGGCGTCACGGCTTATGCTGAGGATGCGGTCGGGAGGACCGATAGCGGACCTGTCAGACCCGCTATGGTAAAGGGGGAAATCTCGAAGGTAGAGGGGAACAACTACACCATCAAGGATAGCCTCAGTGGGAAGGATGTGAAGTTTGCGATTGAAACTGACATGAAAGTGAAGTTGGAACGCCTGCCGAAGGTCGGCGATCAGGTTGAAGCCCAATTGACTCCCGAAGGGTATGCGAAAGCCGTCGTGTTTGCGAAGCAGGGTACGATGGATAAGGGAGCGAAGGAGAAGTCCGGAGAGAAGGATAAATCCGCACCCAAGGACATCGGCGGTATTCAGGCTCCCGGACCCATCGAGCCCGGTAAGAAGTAAGACTGCTCTCTCTGGAAGCCTAACGGCAGAACGTTGAGTGAAGAAGACCGTGCCGGACAGAACTGCCGGCACGGTTGGTTTCCAAATTGACAGACTGCGCTCCCCTCGGTACAATCCGCTGGTTTCAGGCCGGCCGGGATCCCACACACGTTGATCTGCATCGAACACAACTCAGAATTGTCTGATTCATCGTGCCGGAGACATCTTCATTGAAGCGCACTCCGCTGATCGAACATCACCGGAAATTGGGCGGCAAGCTGGTGGATTTCGCCGGCTGGGAGATGCCGATCCAGTACGGCGGCGTGATCGAGGAGTACCAGGCGGTCCGGACGGCCGTCGGGCTCTTCGACGTGAGCCACATGGGCCGGCTGACGGCCGAGGGCCTGGAGGCGGAGGCCTTCCTCCAGGGCGTCACCACGAATAACGTCGCCAAGCTGGCGGTCGGCGACGCGCAGTATTCGATGGTCTGCAACCCCGCCGGCGGGATCAAGGACGACATCTTCGTCTATCGCCTGGGCGCGACCAGGTTCCTCCTTTGCGTCAACGCCTCGAACCGCGAGAAGATCGTCTCCTGGCTGTTCCAGAAGGCTCCGCAGGGGGACGTGCGCCTGAGTGACGAAACCATGGAAATGGCGCAGATCGCGCTTCAAGGACCACGGTCGCAAGCGGTGCTGAAGGCGGTCTGTCCCCAGGCTGCGGAAATGCTGAAGCCAAGACAGTGCATGGAGACGCAATTGCTCGAGGTGCCGGGGATCGTCTCGCGCACCGGCTATACCGGTGAGGTTGGGTTCGAGCTGTACGTCCAATCCACCTATGCGGGCGTCGTCTGGGCGCGTCTGATGGAAGCGGGCGCAAAGGCCGGCATCAAAGCCTGCGGCCTGGGCTCGCGCGATCTCCTGCGCCTGGAAGTCGGTTACCTGTTGTACGGCAACGACATGGACGAGCAGACCACGCCGCTCGAAGCGGGCGCGGCCTTCGCGGTGGACTTCACGAAAGGCGAGTTCATCGGCAGCGCCGCCCTGCTCGAGCAAAAGCAGAAAGGTTTGCCGAGGCAATTGGTGGCGTTCGAGTTGCTCCAGAAGGGCGTGCCGCGTCATGAAATGAAGATCCTGGTGGACAAGCAGGAGATCGGTGTCGTCACCAGCGGCAATTTCTCGCCGCTCCTGCAGAAGGGCATCGGGATGGGCTATGTCCTGCCGAAGTTCAGCGCGCTCGGCACGCCATTCCAGATCGACATCCGGGGCCGCCTGCATCAGGCCTTGGTGGTGAAGCTGCCGTTCTACCAAAGGAAGCCATGACGAAGAACATTTACAAAGGCCGGATCGTCAACCTGAACCTGGAAACCGTCACGCTCCCCAACGGGGCTACGGTCGAGCTGGAAGTGATCCACCATCCCGGCGCGGCGGCCGTCGTGCCGATGAAGGACGAGCGGACGGTGATCCTGATCCGGCAGTACCGGCACGCGGTCGGGGGCTACATCTATGAGATCCCCGCCGGCAAGCTGCATCCCGGCGAGGACCCGCTCGTCTGCGCCCAGCGCGAGCTGGAAGAGGAGATCGGCTACAAAGCCGGAGTCCTGGATCCCGTCATCAGCGCATTCACGACGCCGGGCTTTACCGACGAAGTCATCCATATCTACAGGGCGACTCAGCTTCAACCGGGCAAGCAGAACCTCGGCCATGATGAAGTGCTGGCGGTCGCGGAGTTTCCGCTGGAGAAGACCATCGCCATGATCCGAGAAGGGGTCATCCAGGACGCGAAGACGATTGTCGGCCTGCAGTGTGTCTATATTCAGCTCCTCGGCGAAAACATCGGAGGAGAGTAGGTCGAACGACGGCGAGTGGCGCAGTCCGGCGTTTTGCGGTACCCTTGAATGCTCAGGACTACAACCCGGGAGGCCAACATGAAAAAGGCACTGCTCTTCGGCGCAATCGGCATCGTGCTCCTGGCCGTCATCGGCCTGGTGGTTTTCGTGGCGTACCTGGATGCCATGGTCAAGGCTGGGATTGAAACAGTGGGTCCCAAGATCACCGGGACGACGGTGACTGTGGAGTCCGTGAAGTTATTGTTCCTGACCGGCGAAGGGCGGATAAAAGGCCTCGTCATCGGCAATCCCAAGGGATACCAGTCCCTAAGCGCGTTCAAGCTCGGCGACGCCCGTATCAAAGTCAACGTACCGTCCGCGCTGACGGACAAGCTCATCATCGAGGAAATTGTGGTGGACGCTCCCGATGTCACGTATGAGGTGGTCGTCGCGAGGAGCAATATCGCCCAAATACAAGAAAACGTCAGCGCCTTCGGCAGATCCCTCGGAGGAGGAGAGCCTGCCCCGAAACCGGCCCCCCAGGAGGCCAATGTCCATCAGAAAAAAGTCCAGATCAACGATTTCATCGTGAGAAACGGGCGCGTCAACGCGAGCACTCTTGGACAGAATGTGACGCTCCCTCTCCCGGACATCCATCTTCGGGATATCGGGAAGGAGTCAGGCGGGGTGACGGCTGAGAAAGCCGCTGCGGAAGCGTTCGCGGCCCTCAACAGGTCGGTGGTTCAGTCAGTTGCCGGGGCCGGCAAATTCTTGGAGAAGGGCGCCGCGGCGGCAGGGGAAGCGGCGAAGAGCGCCGGCGGCGAGGCGGAAAAGGCCGGGTCCAAGGCTGTCGAAGGAGTCAAAGGACTCTTCGGCAAGTGACAGAACGATGTCTTTGAGTGACCGGTTATCCGACGATTTGAAGCTGGCCATGAAGGCCCGTGACCAGCTCCGCATGGATGCTATCCGCATGGTCAAGGCGGCTCTGAAGAATAAAGAGTTTGAACTGAAGAAGGAATTGGATGAGGCCGAGATGAGCCGGGTCCTGCTGACGCTGGTCAAGCAGCGGAAGGAAGCGGCAGAGCTCTATCAAAAAGGGAAGCGCGAAGACCTGGCCGACAAGGAGCTGAAAGAGATCGTCGTCATCGAGGGCTACCTGCCGAAAGCGCTCTCGCAAGAAGAAATTGTTCAGGTGGTTGAGGGCGCCATCCGGGAATCCGGCCCCGTCACGATGAAGGATATGAGCAAGGTCATGAAGACCGTGATGGCAAAGCTCGCCGGCCAGGCCGTCGACGGCAAACAACTCTCCGACCTCGTCCGTGCCCGATTGCAGCAGAGCTAAAGCGATCAGGCTGAATAGCTCTCCATCGGCGGGCAGGTGCAGATGAGGTTGCGGTCGCCGTAGGCGTCGTCGATGCGCGCGACCGCCGGCCAGAACTTGGCGTCGCGCACCCAGGAAGCGGGAAACGCCGCCTGCTCGCGGCTGTAGGGGTGCTTCCAGTCCGTGGCCGTCACGGCCTCGGCCGTGTGCGGGGCGTTCTTGAGCACGTTGTTGTCCCGCGGCACGCGCCCCTCGACTATCTCCTGAATCTCCCCGCGAATCGAAATCAGCGCGTCGCAGAACCGGTCCAATTCAGCCTTCGACTCGCTTTCCGTCGGCTCGATCATCAGGGACCCCTGCACCGGCCAGGACACCGTCGGCGCGTGAAAGCCATAATCCATCAGGCGCTTGGCGACATCCATCGCCTCGACGCCCGCGCTCTCCTTGAATTGTCGCAAGTCCAGGATGAACTCGTGTGCCACGAACCCCTGTGTGCCCGTGTACACGATCGGGAAGTGCTTCTCCAGGCGCTTGGCCATGTAGTTGGCGTTCAGGATCGCCACCTGGGTCGCCTTGGTCAGCCCGTCGGCTCCCATCAGCGCGATATAGACCCAGGAGATCGTCAAGATGCTGGGGCTGCCGTAGGGCGCGGCGGAGATCGGTCCAATGGACTGCGCGCTGCCGAGCTTTGTGACCGGATGCCCCGGCAGGAACGGCGCAAGGTGCGTCGCGACGCCGATCGGGCCCATGCCGGGCCCGCCGCCCCCGTGCGGGATGCAGAAGGTCTTGTGTAGGTTTAGGTGGCAGACGTCGGCGCCGATATCGCCAGGCCGGCAAAGCCCGACCTGCGCGTTCATGTTGGCGCCGTCCATGTAGACCTGCCCGCCGTGGGCATGCACGATCTGGCAGACGCGGCGCACGCCCTCCTCGAACACACCATGGGTGGAGGGGTAGGTGATCATCAGCGCGGCCAGCTTGTCCCGATGCTCCTTAGCCTTGGCCTCCAGGTCGGCGAGATCGATGTTGCCGCGGTCGTCGCAGGCCACCGGCACGACTTTCAGCGCGGCCATGGCGGCGCTGGCCGGGTTGGTGCCGTGCGCCGAGGTCGGAATCAAGCAGACGTCGCGGCGGCTCTCTCCCCGTGACTTGTGATAGGCCCTGATGACCATGAGTCCCGCGTACTCCCCCTGCGAGCCGGCGTTCGGCTGCAGTGAGACAGCGGCGAAGCCAGTGATCTCCGCCAGCCAGGCCTCCAGTTGCGTGAAGAGCTCCGCGTACCCGCGCGTCTGCTCGGTTGGCGCGAACGGGTGGATGCGGCTGAACCCCTTCCAGGTGACCGGGATCATCTCGGCGGTACCGTTGAGCTTCATCGTGCAGGAGCCGAGCGGGATCATCGAATGCACGAGTGACAGGTCCCGCGACTCCAGGCGATGCATGTACCGGAGCATCTCGTGCTCGGAGTGGTACCGGTTGAAGACCTCGTGGGTCAGGAACTTGCTAGTGCGCGCCAGCGGAGGCTGGTAACCGCGCGTGATCGTGCCGGCCAGTTCTTCGACAGTGAAGGGAACCGGCCGGCCGCCGGCGAAGATTTCAAAGAGCGCCTGGACCTCCGCGGCCGTCGCCACCTCGTCGAGCGCGATGCCGAGCGAGCCGTCGTCAAACGGCCGGAGATTCACGCGGCGCTCGTGCGCGCGCGCGAGGATGCGGTCCATCGCCTGGTCGCGCGACCGCACCCGCACCTGGTCGAAGAACGGTTCCTGGCCGAGATCGAAGCCCGCGCGCCGCAAGCCCTCCGCCAGTACCAGCGCCAGGCCGTACACCCGCTTTGCGATCCGCCGCAGTCCCTCGGGGCCGTGATACACCGCGTACATGCCGGCCATGACGGCCAGCAACACCTGCGCGGTGCAGATGTTGCTCGTCGCCTTTTCGCGGCGGATATGCTGCTCGCGCGTCTGCAGCGCCATACGATAGGCCGGCTTCCCGCTCGCGTCCCGCGAGACGCCGACAAGGCGTCCCGGCATCTGGCGCTTGTACTCGTCCTTCGTCGAGAGGAACGCCGCGTGCGGGCCGCCGAAGCCGAGCGGCACGCCGAACCGCTGGCTCGACCCGACCGCGATGTCAGCCCCGAACTCCCCGGGCGGGCGCAGCAGCGTGAGCGCCAGCAGATCGGTGGCGACGACGGCCAGCGCGCCGGCGGCGTGTGCTTGCTCGACGAGGCGGCTGTAATCGCGGATCGAGCCGTCCGTGGCGGGATACTGGAGCAGGAGGCCGCAGAATCGCCGGCTGGCAAAGTCGATGGCGTCGGGGCACCCGATGTGCAGGGCGATCCCGAAGGGCTCGGCGCGCGTCTGCAGCACCGCGATGGTCTGGGGATGACAGTCCTGCGCGACGAAGAAGTCGTTGTGCTCGAAGCCCTTGATGCGCAGGCACATGACCATCGCTTCGGCCGCGGCGGTCGCCTCATCCAGCAAGGACGCGCCGGCGAGGGGCAGTCCGGTCAGATCGGCGACCATGGTCTGGAACGTCAGGAGCGCTTCCAGCCGCCCCTGCGCGATCTCCGCCTGATACGGCGTGTACTGGGTGTACCAGCCGGGGTTCTCCAGGATGTTGCGTTGAATGACCGCCGGCGTGACGCAATCGTGGTAGCCCATGCCGATGAACGAGCGGAAGACCTGGTTCCGGTCATGCAGCACGCGCAACTTCGCCAGCGCGTCGAACTCGCCGATATGCCGGTCGAGCGCGAGGGGCTTGCGCATCCGGATGTCGGCCGGCACCGTCGCGTCGACCAGGGCGTCGAGCGATTGCAGGCCGAGGGTCGCCAGCATCTCCTGGATGTCAGCGTCCGTCGGGCCGATGTGCCGGTGGACGAATTGATCGGTTCGAGGGAAGGGTTGGGGGGATTCCATGTGTTTCGTTTTAGCATGGCCGGGAACATTTGCCAAGTGGGTGTTGGGTAGGGTAATCATGTGGCGCACACGATGGGGCCACTCGAGAAAGTCCATGATGTTTTGATCGTCGGCGCGGGATTAGCCGGCATGCGGGCGGCCGTGGCCGCGCTATCCGGTCCCGCTGGTCCGGCCGGACTCGACGTTGCCATCCTCTCCAAGGTCCACCCCGTCCGCAGCCACTCCGTCGCCGCGCAGGGTGGCATCAACGCTGCGCTGGGCGCGGACGACTCCTGGGAAAAACACGCTTTCGATACCGCCAAGGGCGGCCTCTGGCTCGGCGATCAGGACGCCATCGAGGTCATGTGCCGCGAGGCGCCCGACGACATCCATGAACTGGAGCGGATGGGGGTGATCTTCAGCCGCGACGCCGAGGGCCGGATCGCGCAGCGCCCGTTCGGCGGCGCCGGCTTCCCGCGTACCTGCTACGCGGCGGACCGCACGGGGCATGCGCTCCTGCACGCGATGTACGAGCAGCTCCTCAAGCGGAACGTGTTCGTCTACGAGGAATGGTACGTCACGGCGCTCATCGTCGAAGACGGAACCACCTGCCGGGGCGTCATCGCGTGGGACGTGCTGAACGGCGGCCTGCACGCCATCGGCGCCAAGGCCGTCATCCTCGCCACCGGCGGGTGCAGTCGGATCTATCTCACCAGCACCAACGCCGTCATCAATACGGGCGACGGCATGAGCATGGCCTACCGGGCCGGCGCGCCGCTGATGGACATGGAGTTCATCCAGTTCCATCCGACCACGTTGAAAGACACCGGCATCCTGATCACCGAAGGCGCGCGCGGCGAGGGCGGCTATCTGCTGAACACCCGGGGCGAGCGGTTCATGGAGCGTTACGCGCCCGAGCAGATGGAGCTGGCCACGCGGGCCGTGGTCTCGCTGGCGATCGGGACGGAGATCGCCGAAGGACGTGGTGTGGACGGCTGCATCCTGCTGGACCTGCGCCATCTGGGCCGCCAGCGCATCCTGGAACGGCTGCCGCAGATCCGCCAGCTCGCGCTGGACTTCGCCGGCGTGGACCCGATCGAGTCGCCGATCCCCGTACGGCCCGGTGCCCATTATGTGATGGGCGGCGTCAAGACCACGGTGCGGGGCGAGACCGCCATCGCCGGCCTGTTCGCCGCCGGCGAATGCGCCTGTGTCAGCATCCACGGGGCCAACCGGCTGGGCGGGAACTCCCTGTTGGAGACCATCGTCTTCGGCCGGCGGGCCGGCCAGCGGGCGTCCGAATACGTGCAAAGCGTCCGCCTCCCGACAGGAGATGGAGGCTTGCTCCAGCGCGAGGAAGCGCGGATCGCCCGGCTGCTGAAGAATGAGGGGCCGGAGCGGCCCTGGCAAGTCCGTGAGGAGCTGGGCAAGGTCCTGGCGCTCCATCTCGGACTCGTCCGCACGCGGGACACAATGACTGAGGCGCTGACGGCCGTGCAGGCGCTGAAGGTTCGCGCCGAACGCGTCCGAGTGGAGGATAAGGGCCGGGTCTTCAACACCGACCTCATCACCGCGCTGGAGCTGGGATCGCTGGTCGAACTGGCCGAGACCGTGGTGGCGGGAGCTCTGGCGCGAGAGGAGTCCCGCGGCGCCCAGTACCGGTCAGATTTTCCCAGACGCGACGATATGCGCTGGCTTAAGCACACACTCTGTCACTGCACGCCAGAAGGCCCGCGTCTCGACTACCTGCCCGTCACCATCACGAAATTCAAACCGATCTAATGTATTGGCGGGTGACGTCGGTAGAGGGCCCCCCAGCGCCTAGAGGCTAGTATTCGCAGCCGAAGCCGCTGGGAGAAACCGGCGGCAGGACCCGCCTCACCGCATCCCACCCCAGCGGAAGCCCTTCACATCCTTGATCTGCGGCTTGGGCGGCGACGCCGCGGCGGGCTTTTCCAGCAACAGCACCTTGAAGTCCCAGAGCCCGAACCAGGCCGGGTCGGAAATCTCGTGGTAGTGATGGCCGAGCAGCCGCGGCAGCATGTCGCCGAGGGTCCGCTTGAACTCCGATTCCGTGTAGCAGCGGATGGCGAACGGCTTCCCTTCAGCCTCGCAAAAGCGCCGGATCGCGTAGGCGGCCCCCGTGCAGAGCACGCGCGTGTCGGGCTTGATGCCGAGAAACTGCGGCAGCGTGCCGTACTTTTCCTGAAAGCCCAGCCAGCTGGCGGCCTGCCGGAGATGGCCGAAGTGCGTCTCATATTCCGTATGCCCGGGCAGTTTCACGGGCGCCGACCACCCCTCCTCGATGCCGAACTCCACGAGGAACGCATGCCCGCCCGGTTTGAGGACGCGCCACACTTCCCGGAGAAAGCGGAGAGGCCCCAGGTTGAAGATGAACTCCGCCGGCATGTCCGCCCCCAGCGTGAGCCCCGCCCGGCGAATCCAATCCAGCGCCTCCTGGTGCAGCGGCCGGTCCCCCTTGCCGGATTCCGTTTCCTGCCTGGACAGCTTGACCGGCGTCATGTCCGCCATATTTTCATTGTCCACGATCAGGTCCACGCTCGAATCTTTCAGCGGGAGGAACTCGCCGTTGGCCTGCACGGCGCCGGCGGCCCACCCGCCTTCCCTGCCCAGCGCGAGCTGGGATTCCAGAAAGGGGCGGGTAATGTCCACGAAGAAATACCGCACCTCTTTGCGCTCTTCCGGCGAGAGCCCGTGGGCCAGCTCGCGCGCCACGTAGCCGAGCCCGCCGCCGACTTCCAGAATGGTCCGAGGCTTGCGCGTCCACCAGCCGATTTTCCGGAAGGCATTGGCCAGCAGCCGTCCGTAGGTCAGGCCCTGAAGCGCCTCGGTCGGTTCTCGAAACAGATGCGACACTGTCGTTTCGATCACCTCGAAATGATCCTTTTGTGTCGCGATGTCATGCTGGTGGAATTCCGAGAGATGCCCTTCGCCTTCAAACTCCGTCGAGCCGGACCAACCCTCCCGGATCTTCAGCAGCAACAGGTCCCAGCGGGCCTCGCCGCGGTCTTTCGCCGGGACTTCTGCGCCGTAGTAACAGAGGGAGTAGCGGGGGAGGGACCAATGCTCGAGGCACCAGCGGCCGGTCTCGCCATTGGCGCCGCACAGCTTGTTGCCGAACTTCGCCAGCAGCGCGCCCACAGTCGCCTGTCCATCCATGGAAGAGAGGAGCGTCGCGCCCAGGCGGTTGACGCGCATCAGCGGGATGGCGTCGTCAAGCGGAGTCAGCCACCATTCGTCATCTGCATGCTGATAGACCACCATGTCCGGCATTCGCCAGGCGCGGAGGGCCAGCACGTCGTCCGTCAGCGCGAGCGTATCCATCAGGCACAGAATAGAAACAGGCTCCGGTGCTGTCAAGGTTTCCGGTGTTTAACCGGCCGCCCTTGTGGTATCCTACACTTCGTCGTGGTGATTGCGGGGTGGGCGTATGACGGAAGAATTCGGCTGGAATGTGTTTGGAGTGGCAGTGGCAGTCCTCGGAATCGTGATCGCCTACGCGATTCATCAGAAGAACAAAAAACCCACCAGCACCCCAAAGACCGACGGGCATTAGAAATCGACTTGCAGATTCCCGACTTCTTCGAGCGTTTTCCCGATCCCCCGGCGCTTCATCGTCTCATAGACCTTTTTCAAAAACACCGTGTCCTCGCCGGTAAAGACGGCGCGGAAGTCGGTTTCATCCCATCTGGCGAACAGGGAGATGTAGGGGAGCTCGCCCTTCCGATCCGGCTCGATCCATTTCACCCTGATGAGATCGCCCCATTCCCCTCCCGGATGGTATTTGTCCCAGAACCCGTGCGGTCCCTCAAAATTGGGGGGCCAGAGGCCCTGCATTTTTTCGTGATCGCGCAGCTTCACCATGACACGCGGAGTATACCCGATGCGAACTGAGTTTCTCCAGACCACCCGTCCGACTTTCGTCAGAAGCTTAGGCCTGCTGGATGCGACCATGATCGTCGTCGGTTCCATGGTGGGCTCCGGCATTTTCATCGTCTCCGCCGACATCGCGAGACAGGTCCAGCGCCCCGGTCTCCTTCTGGCGGTATGGCTCGTCACGGGTTTCATGACCGTGGTCGGCGCGCTCTGCTACGGGGAACTGGCCGCCGCCATGCCCGCGGCCGGGGGCCAGTACGTCTACCTGCGCGAGGCGTTCGGGCCGCTGTGGGGTTTCCTCTACGGCTGGACCCAGTTGCTGGTGATCCAGACCGCCACCATTGCCGCTGTGGCGATCGCCTTCGCCAAGTTCACCGGCGTGCTGCTGCCCTGGTTCTCGTCCACGGCCTGGCTCTGGAAGATCGGCATGTTCGGTCCGTACCATCTGTGGTTCGGCGACCTCGGCCCCTACACGGTCGGGTTGAACCGGCAGAATCTGCTGGCGATCCTCTCCATCGTCCTCCTGACCTGGGTGAACCTGCGAGGCATCCGTCTCGGGGTGCTGGTGCAGAACGCCTTCACCCTCACCAAAACCGGCGCCTTGGCGGGAGTGATCGTGCTGGGTTTCGCGTTTGCTACGGACTCGGCGCTCACCGCCAACTTCGGGCGATTCTGGGAGGTGGCCGGGACGACCGGGTCAGAGGTCGGCTGGATGAGCGTTCTGACGTTGATTGCCGTGGCCATGGTGGGCTCGCTCTTCGCCGCCGACGCCTGGAACAACGTGACGTTCGTGGCGGGCGAGGTGAGAAACCCCGAACGGAACCTGCCGCGCTCCCTGGCGCTGGGGACCGGCCTGGTCATGGTCCTCTATCTCCTGGCCAACCTGGCCTACCTGTGCGTGCTCCCCCTCGCGGGCGTTGTCACGGGAGCCACGGCGATGGAGCGCGGCATTCAATTTGCCGCGGAGGATCGGGTCGCCACGGCCGTGGCGGAGGTGGCCTTCGGCTCGGCCGGGGGCGCGCTCATGGCGCTCGCCGTGATGGTCTCCACCTTCGGCTGCAATAACGGCCTGATTCTCTCCGGCGCGCGGATCTACTACGCCATGGCGCATGACCGCCTCTTCTTCACGAGCGTGGGCACGCTGAATCGGCATAGCTCGCCGGCCCTCGCGCTGGTGGTGCAGGGGGTCTGGGCGTCGCTCCTGTGCCTCTCCGGCACGTACGGGCAGTTGCTGGACTTTCTGATCTTCTCCGTGCTGCTGTTCTATATCCTGACGATCAGCGGGATCTTCGTGCTGCGCCGGACCAGGCCGGACATGGCGCGTCCCTATAAGGCGTGGGGCTATCCGGTCCTGCCAGCCGTCTATATCGCGATGGCGTTCTTCATCGAGATTCAGTTGCTGCGCTATAAGCCACAATACACCTGGCCAGGCCTGCTGATCGTGTTGCTGGGCATTCCGGTATACTGGGTCTGGAAGAAGGCGACGGAGTCGAGATGATCGGCAGATTGCTGCCGTCAGTGTTCGCGGGATTGATATCGGTTGCGGCCGTGGCAGGAGACCTCCAGGCCCCATTTCACTTTGCGCTGTTCGGCGACGTGCCCTATACCGACTATGAGGAAGGGCAGTTCCTGGAACTGCTCAAGACGCTCAATGCCGATCAGTCGCTGACATTCGTCATGCACGTCGGCGACTTCAAGAACGGGCACAGCCCCTGCACGGATGAACTCTTCCAGCGGCGGCACGCGCAGTTCCAGAGCGTGGCGCATCCCCTGATTTTTGTCTTCGGCGACAACGAATGGACGGATTGCCGTCGCGAGGAGGCCGGTCAGTACGATCCGGTCGAGCGGCTGGACAAGCTGCGGGAGATTTTTGCGTCAGGGAGTGAGAGTCTCGGCAAGCGGACTCTTCGGTTGAGCCGCCAGAGCGACGATGCCCGCTATCGGAAGTTCCGGGAGAACGTTCGCTGGTCCTATGGGGACGTGCTGTTCGTCGCGTTGAACGTCCCCGGCAGCTACAATAACATTGCGCAGAAACGCGAGTACGAAGAGCGGAACGCGGCCGATGTGTCGTGGCTCAAGGATTCGTTTCGACTCGCCGCAGACAGCGGCGCGCGCGGGGTGCTGGTTGTCATTCACGCCAATCCGAAGTTTCAATCGTCGTCCAAACGTAACCCATACCGTATACTCCTGACCGCGCTGGAGCGGGAGGTCCTGGCGTTCGGCAAACCGGTGGTGCTGGTCCATGGCGACACCCATGAATTCCGCATCGACAAGCCGTTGCGTGACTCGAAAACCGGACAGCCGATCGACAATTTGACGAGGGTGGAGACCTTCGGCTCACCCGACGTTCGCTGGATCAAGGGCACCGTGGACCCGCACGATCCCAACGTGTTCAGCTTTTCACCGGCAGATTAGCGGAATCGATCCGCCACCACTGGCCGGCCCGTTTTCCCGCAATGACCGGCGCACATGCGCGGGGTGGTGTGGCGGATTGCGAAACGCCCGTCCGGCGCCAGCACGAGCGCGCCCGCCGCGCCTCCTTCGATCCGCGTGACGAGCTTCTCCAGCGTCAACCGCGTCGCTGTTGCCGGACTCGCGCCGCCTGTCATCCGGTCCACGATCTCCTTGGCCACCGCCAGACGGATGATGATTTCGCCCAGGCCGGTCATGGAAACCGCACCGGCTTCACTGTCCGCGTACAGGCCGCAGCCGATCAGCGGGGTGTCGCCCACGCGGCCCGGCAGCATGAAGGCAATGCCGCCGGTAGACGAGCCTGCCGCGAGATTACCATGGCGGTCCAGCGCCACGGCGCCCACGGTTTCCAGCCCCAACATCTTTTGATAGAGCTGAAGCATGCGGTGCTGCGGCCCAGTTGCGGTCACAGCCTCGCGAGAGGCATTGCGTTTGGATGGTGAGGCTGGACCGCGTCGGCTAAGCGGCTGGCGCTCCAATTTGAAGTGCCGGGCGAAGCGCGTCGCGTGCTTACCGACTAGGAGGACATGTGCCGTCTTCTCCATCACGAGCCTTGCCGCGCTGATCGGATGGCACACTTGTTCAATGCCGGCCACCGCTCCGGCTCGCAGCGTACGTCCCTCCATGATGGAGGCGTCCATGCGGCGGATGCCGTCGAGTTGCAAGTGCGCGCCGATACCGGCGTTGAAGAGGCCCGAGCTCTCCATGACCTTGATGGTGGCTTCCACCGCCGTTGTGGCCGTCCCCCCGCGTTGCAACAGGATGTGCCCCGTCTCGAGTGCGTCGGCCAGGCAGGCGAGCTGGGCCGGCGTCACGATCCGCGCGCCCGCTCCGCCGTGAGCCAGAATGAGAGGTTTCGGAGAATGGCGCCGGCGCGTCACTGTGCGGAGAGGCTTCTTCGCCTTTGCCGTCGTCGGTCCAGCCACCAGGCCAACAGGGGAAGAGTGAGGGGCGCACCGGGGAGCACAACCACCACAAGATAAGGGCTCAGGTGAGAGAGACGCCGGAAGTGGGCGCGGAGTTCGGCACGCTCTTCGCTGGTCCACCGCTGTCCGTTCCGGTACTTCATCAGAAGGGGCATGAGCCCTTTGGTTTTGAGGACTTCAGCTAAGAGATGCTTGCGTTCGCGTTCTTCCAAGTCTCGGAGTGAGGTGAATGCGCCGACGAAGCGGGCACGGAGTCCGCCACTCACAAATTCTTCTCGGCCGCTGCGGTTAGCCTGGCCCGATAGCGCGCGATGAGGTGGCGCTGCAGCCACATCCCCCCGGCCACGAGCGCCATGACGAAGATGATGACCGCGATTAACCGGCCGTCGCCGGGAGCCGCGTTCGCATACACTTTGCCGTCGGCGCCTTTGACGATCTGCAGTTCGTTTTGGTTCTTGTGAACTTGTCCGGAGGGGTCGCCCAGGTTGATCCATTCCTTGCACAGCCGAATCGGCTCCTTCTCGCCGACTGGTTTGTACCAGGCCATGCGGAGACACACGTCCTGGGCGGGATCGAAGAAGTCTTGCTCCGCGAAGATCCGGTCTAGGTCCACGCCGCTGCCCCAGAGGATCAAGAGGAAGAGGGCGTTGACCCCGATGATGAAGCAGATGGCCATGCGGACGGCATAGCGCCTGACCCGCGCCGCCGCCCGCTCATCGACGGCACCCTGTGCCAGTACATCGGTCGCCATTCAGGCCACGATCTCCGTCCCGATGCCTTTGTCCGTGAAGATCTCCAGCAGGATCGCGTGCGCGGTGCGGCCGTCGATCACGTGGGCCTTTTTGACACCCCCTTCGAGGGCGGTCAGGCACGCCTGCACCTTGGGCAACATCCCTTCGCTGATCGTGCCTTGCTTCACCATGCGAGCCATGTCCTTGCGTGCCAGCGTCGATAGGAGCTTGCCGTCCTCGCCTTTGATGCCACGGACATCCGTGAGGACGACGAGCTTCTCCGCGCCCAGCGCGGCGGCGACCGCGCCGGCGACGAGGTCGGCGTTGATGTTGTACGTGCGCCCGTCCTTGCCGACGCCCATCGGCGCAATCACGGGAATGGCGCCGGTGGCCTGGAGGTTCTTTAAGATCGAGGCATCCACGGCCTGGACATCGCCGACGAGTCCGTAGTCCTCATCCTCGCCCCAGCTGCCGAGGTCTGCCCCCAGCTTTTTGGCCCAGTCGGCTTTCGTGAAGGGTTTGGCTTGAATGAGCCCGCCATCCTTGCCGCTCAACCCGACGGCCTTGGCCCCGTGCCGGCTGATCAGGGAGGCGATCTCTTTGTTGATGGTCCCCCCGAGGACCATCTCGACGATCTCCATTGTGGCTTCGTCCGTCACGCGGACGCCCTGGCGGAATTTGGGCTCGATAGCCAGCCGCTTGAGCATCTGGTCGATCTGCGGTCCGCCGCCGTGCACGACGACCGGGTTGAGCCCGACATATTTCATGAGCACGACGTCAGTGGTAAAGCCTTCTTTCAGCTCCGGATCGATCATGGCCTTGCCGCCGTACTTCAGCACGATGGTCTTGCCGGCGAAGGCCCGGATGTAGGGCAGGGCCTCCACCAGCACGTGCGCTTTCCTGATCAATTCGTCCATCGTCGCCCCACTATAGCGGGAGGAAGCTACAAAATGTACCGGCTGAGATCCTGGTCCTTGACGATGTCCTTTAGGCGGTCCTTCACGGCCTGAGCGTCGATCGTCAGCTTCCTCTCGGTGAGCTCCGGGGCTTCGAAGGAAATCTCCTCGAGGAGCCGTTCCATGATGGTGAAAAGCCGCCGGGCGCCGATGTTCTCCGAGCGCTCATTGACCTGCACGGCGGTGGCCGCGATCTCCTCGATGCCCTCGCGGGTGAAGTCCAACGTCACGCCTTCCGTCTCGAGCAGGGCCGTGTATTGCTTGAGCAGGGCGTTCTGCGGCTCCGTCAGGATGCGGACGAAGTCGTCCTTGGTCAAGGGCTCCAGCTCGACCCGGATGGGGAAACGGCCCTGCAGCTCCGGAATGAGGTCCGAGGGCTTGGCCGTGTGGAACGCCCCGGCGGCGATGAACAGGATGTGATCGGTCTTCACCGGTCCGTACTTGGTCGTGACGGTGGAACCCTCCACGATCGGCAGGAGATCCCGCTGGACGCCCTCGCGAGAGACGTCGGGACCGAGCGTCCGCTCGCGCCCGGCGATCTTGTCGATCTCGTCCAGGAAGATGATGCCGTGCTGCTCTGTTTTGGCGACGGCTTCCTTGACGACCGCTTCCATGTCGATCAGCTTCTGAGCTTCCTCCTGGAGGAGCAGCTCAAGCGCTTCGGGGACCTTCACCGTGCGGCGCTTCTTCTTGCCCGGGAACATGCCTCCCAGCATCTCCTGCAACTGGTCCTGCATCTGCTCCATGCCGCCGATGTTGGAGATCACGCCGATCGGGAGCGTGGCCTTGTCCTTGACCTCGATCTCGACCGACCGCTGGTCCAGCTTCCCCTCGCGCAGCAGCAGCCGGAACTTCGAGCGCGTCGCGTCGTAGCTCTCGTTGGACGGCTGAGGCTGTGCTTCGAAGCTGGCCTGGTCGAAGATGCCCGGCGGCGCCTTCGGCGGAGGCGGGGGGATCAGGAGATCAAGGAGGCGCTCCTCGGCCTGGGCCGCAGCTTTTTTCTGGACGCGCTCGGCGTATTCGGTCTTGACCATGTTCACGGCCTGCTCCGCCAGATCGCGGACCATGGACTCGCAGTCCCGCCCGACGTAGCCCACCTCGGTGAACTTGGAGGCCTCCACTTTTATGAAGGGAGCCTGCGCCAGCTTGGCCAGGCGGCGCGAGATCTCGGTCTTGCCGACGCCGGTCGGTCCGATCATGATGATGTTCTTCGGCATGACCTCGTCACGCAGGTTCGCGGGCAGCCGCTGGCGCCGCCAGCGCGTGCGGAGCGCGATGGCCACCATGCGCTTGGCCTCCCGCTGGCCGATGACATAACGGTCCAGCTCCTCCACGATCTGGCGAGGCGTGAAGCTGTCGAGGCTCGGCGGTTGTGGCGTCGTGTTGTCCATTATCGTTCAGCGTTCCTCATTCTGCGTTACTTCAGTTCTTCGAGCGTGATCTCCACGTTCGTATAGATATCGATGCCACCGGCAATCTTCATGGACTCCTCCACGACGGCGCGGGCGTTCAGCGTTGAGTGCAGCAGCAGCCCGCGCGCGGCGGCCAGCGCGTAGGGGCCGCCCGAGCCGATCGCCAGGATGCCGTCTTCCGGCTCGATCACGTCGCCGGTGCCGGAGACGATCAGCGAATGCTCCTGGTCGGCGATGGCGAGGAGCGCCTCCAGCCGGCGCAGCGCCCGGTCCATCCGCCAATCCTTGGCCAGTTCCACGGCCGCCCGGGCGAGGTTGCCCCGATACTCCTCGAGCTTGCCCTCGAACTTCTCGAACAGCGTGAAGGCGTCGGCGGTGGCGCCCGCGAATCCCGCCAGCACCGTATCATTATACATGCGGCGGAGTTTTTTCGCGTTGTGCTTCATGACGGTGGTCCCGAGGGTCACCTGGCCGTCGGAGCCCATGGCCACGCGGCCGTCCCGTCTCACGCAGAGGATCGTGGTGGAGCGAATGACCATGGGATTATTGTCCGTCATCCTTGGCTCGCGGGTGTGCCTTGTCATAGGTCTCCATCAGCCGGTCCAGCGCCACGTGCGTGTATTGCTGGGTGGTGGAGAGGGACGCGTGGCCCAGCATCTCCTGGATCGCGCGCAAGTCCGCGCCGCCGTCCAACAGATGTGTCGCGAAGGAGTGGCGCAGCGTGTGCGGCGTCATAGTCGGAAAATTCGGGAGCGCCCGACATTGCTCCGCGACGATGCGCTCCACGCTGCGGGTCGTCAACCGGCCGCCGCGGCTGTTTCGGAACAGCGGCGCCGGTTCTCGGCCGGCCCATGGAGGGGGCGAAGTGAGATGCGTCCGCAGGGCGGACACGGCTTGTTCGCCCAGCAGGACGACCCGCTCCTTGCGGCCTTTGCCCATCACGGTGGCGGCGCCTGCCTCCAAGTCCACATCCTCGACATTCAGCCCCACCAGCTCGGCGACCCGGACGCCCGCGGAGTAGAGCACTTCCAGGATCGCCTGGTCGCGGGCCGACCGTGGCCTGGCGGTTCCGGGGTCCTCCATGAGCCGCTTCGCGTCATCGGCGGAGAGGATGCGCGGCAGGCGCTGTTCCTTCTTCGGCGTGACCACCGTGGCCGCAGGGCTGTGGGGGACGATTCCTTCCCGGCCGAGGTACTTGAAGAGACTCCGGACGGTCGCCAGTTTCCGTCCCAATGAGTTTTTGGCGTCGCCCACGCCGGCGCGCGCCGCCAGGAAGCTGCGCACCGCGTAGGAATCAATCGCCGCCGGCGCTGGAACCGATCCACCGTGTGATGTCCGGAGGAACTCCAGGAACTGGCGCAGGTCCGCCTCGTAATTGCGGAGGGTGTGCGGCGAGGCGCCCCGCTCGACTTTTAAATATGTCAGGAAAGACCGGACCGCTGCATCCATGCGGCAAAGTCCTCCAAGGCGCGCTGTCCGATCCGGCGTTGCCGTTCCTGCTTATCGCGGACGCGCGCGGGGAGCGGGGGAAATAGGCCGTAGTTGGTGTTGATCGGCTGGAAGTGCCGCGGATCGCTCGTCGTGATGTACTTCAGGAGTGCCCCGTGCGCGGTGGTCTCCGGCGGGACCACGAGGTCCTTGCCCTGCAGGCCGCGCGCGGCGTTGAGTCCGGCCAATCCGCCGCTGGCGGCGGCTTCGGTGTAGCCCTCCACGCCGACCAACTGGCCCGCCAGAAAGACCGTGCCCTTGCTCTTTAATTGCAAGGTGTCGCGCAGGAGGGTCGGGGAGTTGATGAAGGTATTCCGGTGCACGCTGCCGTAGCGTAGGAACTCGGCGTGCTCCAGGCCGGGAATCATCCGGAAGACGCGCTTCTGGGCGCCGTAGGTCAGCTTGGTCTGAAATCCGACGAGGTTGTAGGAGGTGCCGTGCCGGTTTTCCATGCGCAACTGCACCACGGCATAGGGGCGCGCGTTCGTGCGCGGGTCTACGAGGCCCACAGGCTTCATCGGGCCGAACATCATCGTATTGCGGCCGCGGTCGGCCATGACCTCGATCGGGATGCAGCCTTCGAAGTAGGGAATCCTCTCGAAGTCCTTGGGCACTACCTTTTCGGCTGCCACCAGGGCCTGATGGAAGGCGTCATACTCGGCCTCGGTCATCGGGCAGTTGAGATAGTCCCCCTCGCCCTTGTCATAGCGCGACGCTTTGAAGACCTTGCTCATATCGATGCCGTCGGCGTCCACGATCGGCGAGATCGCGTCAAAGAAATAGAGGTGCTTGGCATGCGTCAGGTTCTTGAGATGCTCGGCTAGCGCATCGGTTGTCAGCGGCCCTGTGGCCACGATCGCCAGGCAGTCGGGGGGAATCTCCGACACCGGCTCGTGCAGGATGCGGATGTTCGGATGGCCCTCCAAGGTTTGCGTAATCCTTTGCGCGAAGAGGTCGCGGTCCACGGCCAGGGCCGCTCCGGCGGGGACCCGCACCGCGTCCGCCACCTTAATAATGAGCGAGCCGAGGTGGCGCATTTCCTCTTTGAGGATGCCGGGAGCACTTTGGATCTCGGTGGAGCCGAGCGAATTCGAGCAGACCAACTCAGCCAGATGGCCGGTCTTGTGGGCGGCCGTCTGCTCCTTGGGACGCATCTCGTAGAGGGTGACCTTGGCGCCCCGATTGGCCGCCTGCCAGGCCGCCTCGGAGCCGGCCAACCCTCCGCCGATGATGACGATATCCTCGCGCATGCCGGCCCGCCCTCAGGTAGACCGTCATCTTAGCACACTACTCTTTGTAGCCGCACTCGCTGTTGCGGCAGACGACGGAGGTGCCGGCCTGCTTGGAGTATTTCTCCAGGAGGAAGGGGGCATGGCACTGGGGGCAGGGTCTTGCGACAGGGCGGTCCCACAGGGCGAACTCGCACTTCGGATAATTCGCGCAGGCGTAGAACGTGCGGCCTTTCTTGCTGCGCTTCTGGGTCAGGTCGCCGCCGTCCTGCGGGCACTTGACGCCGAGCGGGATGGGCTTCGTGGTCTTGCAGGTCGGGTACGCCGAGCAGGCGATGAACTTGCCGAACCGGCCGGTCTTGATCACCATCGGCGAGCCGCACTTCTCGCACTTCTCGTCGGTCGAGGCGTCCGCTTTTGCGACGATCTTGATGGTGCCGTCCGGCAGCTTCTCGAAGTTCTGCGTGTTCTTGCAGGGCGGATCCTCCTTGTAGCCCGGGCAGGCCAGAAACTTCCCGTTCCGGCCCCATTTGATTTCCATCATCCGCCCGCATAGCTCGCAGGCAATGTTCGTCGGGGGCTCGACCGTGTCTTTGGGTCCGGGCAGGCCCTTGGCCTTTTCGATATCCTTGCTGAAGGGGATGTAGAAGTCGCGTACGGCAGTGACCCAGAGCTTCTCGCCCTCTTCCACCTCGTCCAGTTCTTTTTCCATCAGCGAGGTGAAGTCTACGTTGAGAATGTCTGGAAACCCCTTGACGAGGAAGTCATTGACGGTCAGCCCGGTCTCCGTGGGTACGAACCGCCCCTCCGTCTTTTCAACGTACTTGCGCTCCTGGATCGTGGAGGTAATGCTGGCATAGGTCGAAGGCCGGCCGATGCCTTTCTCTTCCAGTTCGCGGATGAGGAGGGCCTCGTTGTAGCGGGGCGGCGGCTGGGTAAAGTGTTGCTTGGGCGAGAGGCCAGGCGCGGGTTGGCCTTCCTGGGCGATCAGCCGCAGGCGCTCTCCTTCGGTGAGGGCCGGCAGTTGCCGCTCCGTTTCTTCCTCGGTCTCCTGATCGGTTTTGCGGTTCTGGGCCGCGAGCTCAGCGTCCCTGCCTTCCTGGTACACCGCCGTATGGCCGGCGAACTTGACGACGGTCCCGTTGGCGCGGAACACGTAGGTGTCCGGCGTCTGCCCAGGGCTACAGTCCACGCGGGTGACTTCCAGTACGGCTGGCGACATCTGGGAGGCGATGAAGCGGTTCCAGATCAGCTTGTAGAGCTGATAATGATCCCGATCCAGAAACCGCTTGATCGATTCGGGATCACGATGGGCCGAGGTCGGCCGGATCGCCTCATGAGCCTCCTGAGCGGCCTTCTGCGTCTTATAGATATTGGGGGTCGTGGGCAGGTACTCGGCGCCAAAGCGCTCACGCACCAGTTGCCGGGCTTCCTCGGCGGCCTCCTTCCCGATCCGCGTGGAGTCGGTCCGCATGTACGTGATCAACCCGACCGGTCCCTCCTTGCCGATCTCCATGCCCTCATAGAGTTGCTGGGCCAGCATCATGGTCTTCTTGGGGGTGAAGCGTAGCTTGCGCGCCGCCTCCTGCTGGAGCCGGCTGGTGATGAAGGGCGCCACCGGGTTGCGTTTCTTTTCCTTGCGCTCGATGGACCGGACAGTGAAGTCCTTCCCGCCCACGGCGGCCACGACGCGGTCGGCTTCCTGAGCCGACGAGATGACGGCGTCTTGGCCGTTGATGCTATGGAGCTTGGCCTCGAATGGCGGCGGGTTCTTGCCGGCCAGGGTCGCCGTGATGGACCAGTACTCCTCCGAGCGGAAGGCCTCCCGCTCGCGCTCGCGGTCGCAGATCAGCATCACGGCCACCGACTGCACGCGGCCCATGCTGAGGCCGCGGCGGACCTTCTTCCACAGCAGCTGGCTGCCCTGGTAGCCGACGATGCGGTCCAGCACGCGCCGGGCTTGCTGCGCGTTGACCAGCTTCATGTCGACCTGGCCGGGAGACTGAAGCGCGCGCTTGATGGCCGACTCCGTGATCTCGTTGAACAGCACCCGGAAGACCTTCCGGTTCTTGCCGGCGGCTTTGCCGTCGATTTCCTGGGCGATGTGCCAGGCGATGGCTTCGCCTTCCCGGTCAGGGTCGGGGGCCAGGAACACCTTGTCGGCTTCCTTCGCCTTCTTCTTGATCTCGGCGAGAATCTGGGCCTTGCCCTTGATGGTCACGTACTGTGGCGTGAAGTCGTGCTCCAGGTCCACGCCCAGCTTGCTCGTGGGGAGGTCTTTCACGTGACCGACGGACGCCATGACGGTATAGCCGCGGCCGAGGTACTTCGTGATGGTCCGGGCTTTGGCCGGTGATTCGACGATGATCAGCGATTTGGACATCAAGGCTCCGTTACAGTAATTCTTTACTTCAACCGACAGTACCGTTGGCCCGGCAATTGACGGACCACGCCTTTCAGTTCGAGACCCAGGAGAATGCCAGCCACCCCGGCCGACGTCAAGTGGCTTCGTTCCGTGAGGTCATCCAGGTGCAGCGGCTCGCGGCTCATCAATGCAAGCACGGTTTGTTCTTCCGATGAAAAGTCAGGCAATTCAGGTACAGCTAACACCTTTCCGGAAGTATTCGAGGCCCTTCTCGGCCTCTCGATCTGCGGCAATAACTCTTCCACGATGTCATCGACTGTCTCTACCAATTTCGCGCCTTGCTTGATAAGACCATGTGGGCCGAGACTCAACGGCGCGTCGATAGGGCCGGGCACGGCAAAGACTTCGCGACCCTGCTCCAAGGCCAGGCGCGCCGTGATCAGCGAGCCGCTATTCTCGTCGGCCTCGACTACGACCACGCCGAGGGACAAGCCGCTGATGATCCGATTGCGTTGCGGGAAATGCGATGGTCGCGGCGGCGTGCCGTGAGCAAACTCCGTGAGCACGGCGCCGTACCCGGCGATCTCTGCCTGCAGGGGCGTATGCTCGGGCGGATAGGCGATATCCAACCCGCACCCCAAGACGGCAATCGTCCGTCCGCCCGCCGCCAGGGCCGCCCGATGGGCAGCCGCGTCGATGCCGCGCGCGAGCCCGCTGACGATCGTGAAGCCCATCAGGCTCAATTCGCGGGCGAGAGTTTCGGTGACCCGAAGTCCGTAGGATGTCGCCTGGCGGGTGCCGACGATGGCAACCGCCTGCCGGTCTTGCGGCTCCGGGAGGCCATCGCAATACAGGACGGCGGGAGGATCGGGAATCGCGCGCAGCCACGCCGGATAGCGCTCGTCCGCGAGGGCAATGGTGAGTTGTGCCTGAGCTGTTGTCACGCTCGGTTTCATGCTCCGTGTCTGTCCTGGGTTGCTATCGAGGTGCGAAGCCGCCGCGCAGGACTACCTCTTCACCATATCCAACGGTACAGCATCCCGTCAAGTACACTGACATTCCACGTCGACGTTTGAGGTTCCAAATTGGAACCTCAAAGCGACGAAGGGGCTCTTAGATCATCACGATATCGTACTGCTCGATGTGCAGGGTCGGGTCGGGCTTGACGACGACCTTGACCTGGCGCTCGCGCTCCAGGTCGGCCAGGGACGCGGCTTCTTCATCCGCCAGCAGCGAGGCGACGTTGGGGTGGGCGCTGATGACGATGGCGTGCTCGTCGGGTGTGGGCTCCAGGCGCCGGATGTCGCGGAACAGCTCATAGCAGATGGTGGTCGGATCTTTGGTGTAGGCGCGTCCCTCGCAGTAGTGGCAGGGCTCCGAGAGCGCACGGTAGAGATCCTCCCGCACGCGCTCGCGCGACATCTCCACGAGGCCTAGTTCCGAGACTCTCAGGATGCGTGTGCGGGCCTTGTCGTTGGCGAGCGCGTCGTTGAACGCCTGAAAGACCTTCTCGCGGTTGCGCTCGCGCTCCATGTCGATGAAGTCAATGATGATGATTCCGCCGATGCTCCGCAGCTTGAGCTGGTAGGAGATTTCCTTGACGGCCTCCAGGTTGGTCTTGGTGATCGTCTCCTCGAGGTCCCGCTTGCCGACGAAGCGGCCCGTGTTGACGTCGATGACGGTCATCGCCTCCGTGTGGTCGATCACGATGTGCCCGCCGGACTTGAGCCAGACTTTGCGGGCGGTGGCCTTGGCGATCTCGGATTCGAGGTCGAAGTAATCGAAGATCGGCTCGTCTTTGGTGTAAAGATGGATGCGCGACAGCAGATCGGGCAGGTAGCGGCCCACGAATTCCCGGATCGCGTCGTAATCAGGTTTGGAATCCACCCACAGGTGCTGGACCTCTTTGGTGAAGTGGTCTCGGACCGTCCGGAAGACCAGATCCAGGTCGCTGTGCAGCAAGGCCGGCGCTTTGAGGCGCGACTTCTTTTCCAGAATTTCCTCCCACGTGGCCTGGAGAAATTCGACGTCCGAGCGGAGCTCCTCGTCCGTCACACCCTCGCTGACGGTCCGGACGATATAGCCGGAGCCCGGCTTGCGGATCTTCATCATGAGTTGCTTCAGGCGAGCCCGCTCCTCGTCGCTGCCAATCCGGCGCGATATGCCGATATGGTCCACGTGGGGCAGAAAGACCAGATAGCGGCCGGGTAACGACACGTAAGACGTCACCCGCGAGCCTTTGGTGCCGATCGGCCCCTTGGTGACCTGGACCATGAGCTCCTGACCCTCGTCCAGGAGGTCCTCAATGGGCTTCCCGCTATGGCGCTTGGGCTTCGGAACCTCGGAGGCTTTGTCCTCTTCCTCCAGGAGTGTTTCCTCCGCGCCGATCCCTCCGGCCAGTTCGGAGACGTGCATGAACGCGGCCTTCTCCTGGCCGATATCGACGAAGGAGGCCTGGAGACCCGGGAGGACCTTGACGACCTTGCCCTTATAGACGTTGCCGACGAAGTCCCGCTGTTTAACCCGATCGATATACAGGTCCGTGAGGATTTTTCTGTCGAGCACCGCCACGCGGGTTTCCTCCCGCGCGACATTGATGATGATCTCCAATCCCATGCCTACTCCTTGGCAGACCGGTGACCCGGGTGTGGTCGGCTGTCATGTCGTCCACCTCTTGTCCGTTAGACCCGCCTGCCGGTAAAAGGTTTAAAACCTACACTCAGTAAAACAGTGTCAACCGACGTCGTTTCACATTCAGCAACAGCCCTAGCGCCGCCATCGAGGTTACGGTGGTGGTCCCGCCGTAACTCATCAGCGGGAGCGGGATGCCGACGATCGGGAAGATGCCCATCGTCATGCCCACGTTGACCATCAGGCAGAAGCCCAGCATCGAGAGCATGCCTGCGGCCAGGAGCAGCCCCAGCGGGTCCTTGGCCTTGAAGGCGATCTCCGCAGCCAGGAAGATCAAGGCCGCGAACAGCGCGAACAAGACGAGGACTCCGATGAACCCCCATTGCTCGGCGAATACCGCGAAGACGAAGTCCGTGTGACCTTCGGGGAGAAATTTGAGCCGGCTTTGGGTGGCCTCATCGAGCCCCTTGCCGAGGAGGCCGCCCGACCCGATGGCGATACGGGCCTGCAGGGCGTGGTAGCCCTTGCCGGCCGGATCGATCATGGGGTCCCAGAAGGTTAGGATGCGTTCGCGCTGATAGTCGTGCAGCGACGTCCAGATGAGCTCCCAGACAAAGGGGAACAGCATGGAGGTGAAGAGAATCCCCATGCCGAGCGCTTTGGTGTGTAGCCCTCCGACCAGGACCATCGACACGAAGATGAACGTGAAGCTCATGGCGGTTCCGAGATCCGGCTGTTTCAGGATCAAAATGAGACCGGGCAACATCAACAGACCGGGTACGATCACCCGCTGGATCCAGCCGGACCGCTGCACGTCGGCGAAGTATTTGGCCAGCACGAGGACGAGCACAAGCTTGGCCACTTCCGATGGCTGAAACGCAAAGGGGCCCAACGCGAACCAGCGTTGCGCGCCGCGGGTGGACCGCCCCATGACCAGCACCAGCGCCAGGAGGAGCAGCATAGCCCCGTACAGGACATAGGCGTGCCGTGCCAGCTTGTGGTAGTCGATGGCGACGGCGGTCAGGAACGCCAGGGTGCCGATCAGAATCCAGACCAGCTGCTTCGCATAGAGGGGGACATGTCCTCCCGAAGCAGGCCCCGAGGAGACGCTGTAGATGGAGAGCACCCCCACCGCGAGGATGCCCATCGCGACGAGGACAAACCGCCACTCAAAGTTGTCCGGTGTTCTGACGTCGATCATCGGTTTCCAAGGTTTTCAAATATTCTTCGATCAAGGCTTTGGCGATCGGCGCGGCGAACGTGCCGCCGTGCCCCATGTGCTCCACGATGACGGCCACCGCAATCTTGGGGTCCTCCGCCGGCGCATAAGCCACGAACCAGGCGTGGTCGCGAAATTGCTTGGGGAGAGCTTCGTGACTCGTACCGGTTTGACTGGGGCGCGCCCCGACCGCTTGCGCCGTGCCCGTTTTGCCGGCGATCTCGACCATCTTGGAGCGGGCGCGACCGCCGGTGCCGGACGTGACGACCCCGCGCAGAGACTCATGGAGCAGCGCAAACGTCTGGTCCTTGAGCGGGATGGTTCCCCGGTCCTGCGGCGGCATCTCTTGGAGTCGGCTGGTTGTTCGCTCGCGGATGGCGCGGACCAGACGCGGCTTATACAGAGTCCCGTCATTGGCGACGGCCGCCGTCGCGACGGCCATTTGAAGGGGAGTGACCGAGACATAGCCCTGCCCGATAGCCGCCGAGATGGTTTCGCCGGCGTACCACTGTTCCTGCCGGACGCGCTGCTTCCATTCGGTGGAGGGAACGATCCCGATGCGCTCGGAGGGCAATTCGATGCCGGTGGGCTGGCCGAGCCCGAAGAGGCGCGCCATCTCCGCGATTGTATCGATGCCCAGCCGATGGCCGACATTGTAGAAATATACGTCGCACGACTGGACAATCGCCTGGTACATGTCCATCACGCCATGTCCGCCTTTCTTCCAGTCCCTGAAAACATGGTTGCCGGAGGGGAAGGTGCCCGTGCAGCGGACCTTGGTGTCGGCGGACCACTTGTCCGATTCGAGGGCGGCGGACGCGACGATGATCTTGAAGGTAGACCCGGGCGGGTACTGGCCCTGCAGGGCCCGATTAGTTAGCGGGTGGCGCTGATCCGAGGCGATCTGCTCCCATATTGCGGGGGAGAGGCTGCGCGACAGGACGTTGGGATCGAAGGCGGGGCTGCTCACCATTGCCAGCACGTCGCCGTTCGTGGGGTCCAGCGCGACGACTGCACCGGATTCCTCGCCCAACAGCGATGCCGCTAGGCGCTGAAGGGGCAGGTCGATGCTGAGGTAGAGATCGTTTCCCGGCGTCTGTTCGACGATCTCCACCGTTCTCTGCTCGTTGCCCCTCGCGTCCACCTCGATAGTCTTCTCCCCAGGTGTCCCGCGGATCACGCGATCATAGGTCTTTTCAACGCCGGCTTTGCCCACGATGCTGCCTGGGACCAGGCCCTCAAAGGCCGGTTCGTCCAGTTGCTCGGGCGACACCTCGCCCACGTAGCCCAGCAGATGACTCGCCAGGGGACCATGGAGATAATATCGTTGGGATTCTGCTTGAATCTGTAGGCCCGTCAGGTCGAGCCGGTGTCCTTCAATGAGCGCGGCCTCACGGAGCGTGAGAGCGGCTTTCAGCAGAATCGGAACGTAGGACTTGGCTTGTTGGGCCAGGCGTTTTTTCGTCTCGTCGCGCGGGAGGCCGATCAAGTCCTCAAGCGCGGCGGCCAAGCTGTCTTTGTCCCGAATGTCTTCTACGGTCAGATAGAGGTTGAAGCTGGGAATGTTGTTGGCGAGGAGCTCGCCGTGCCGATCGAAAATCAATCCACGAGCCGGTTTGAGCGCCACCGTTCTGACCCGGTTCTGCTCCGAGAGCGCGCGGTAGTATGTGCCTTTGACGACCTGCAGGTACCACAGCCGTGCGGAGAGCAGGAGCAGCCCGATCAGCAGGCCCATGCGCAGGTACAGCAACCGACGCTGCAGGTTTTTGAAGTCCTCGTGCTGGGTGGTGAACTTACTCATAGGTGAACGCGGTCAGCGATGTACGGTGCGGCCTCCGGAGCTGGAGGAGTTTGAGGAGCGCGAAGCCAAGAAGCGCGTCGTAGCAGGCCTGGGGCAGGATGATCCCGCGGGCCGCCTCGAAGAAGTTTACGCTGCCGCCGGTGAGGGACTTCAGCATATACAGGATCGTTCCGGAGAACGTCGAGAGGGTGAAGAGAACCCCCAGGAGGAAGACCCACGTCAAATGCGCCAGATTACGGCTGGCCAGTCCGGCGATCAGGCCGATGATCGGTTTCAAGCAGAGATTGCCCCAGTGGGCCCCGCCCGAGAAGAGGTCCTGGGTGAGGCCGAGCGCGAAACCTGCCAGCAGCGCTTCCATCTCGCCTAGATAGAGACCGATCAGGCAGACGGCGATCAGCGCCAGGTCCGGATGGATCCCGGCGATGCTGATCCGGTCGAGCCACACGATCTGAAAGGGAACGATGAGCAGGACCAGAGCGGCATAAGCGATGGGCTTCATCGCGCTTCTCCCGCGTTGCGCTTGCCCGACGCCGGTGGTTGTAGGGGGAACGGCGTGTCGGGAAGCTGAGCGGTCTCCCGCGGCGATGTGATGATCAGCACTTCCTCAATCTTGGCAAAGTCGCTGTCCGGCGCGATCTCGGCGGACAGGAAGAGCTCAGCCTCGCGTCGCTCGATCTTGGTGATGGTGCCGACCGGCAGGCCTCGCGGGAATCCCCCCGCTAATCCGGACGTGACGACCTGATCGCCCACCTTGACGGTAGAGAGGAGGGGAAGATACTTGATGCGGGCCAGGCCCTTCTCCGTCCCTTCCACGATGCCCTCATCCCGCGTGCGTTGCACCAACCCCGTGACCGCGTTGTTTTGGTCGATGATCAACAGCACGATCGCAAGGTGGTCATAGACCTTCACGATCCGCCCGATCACGCCCGCCGTCGACACGACTCCCATGTCGGCAGTCAGGCCTTCTTGGGTGCCCTTGTTGATGATGATGCTGCGATACCAGTTGGTGGGATCCCGGCCGACCACCTGGGCGGCGAGCGAAGGATAGGGGAGGCGCTCCTTCAGCTCGAGCAGATCGCGCAGCCGGCTGGTGGCGGCGGCCGACTCGCGCAGACGAGCGTTCTCTTGCTGCAGGCGCCCGATTTGCTGACGGAAGACTTCGCTTTCTTCGCGCGCATGCTGCAGTGCGAGGTAACGCGTCCAGAGCGTGTCAAGCTCTTGATTCGCCGCGTCTACGACGCGCAACGGCACGGCGACGGCGGCGGCGACGTGCCGGCCGACTCGCAGGAGCGATTCCTGGCGGGATTCCGGAAGGAGCAGGAGCGCGGCCACAAGAAGAGCGAGGAGCAGAAAAGCGGCGCGCTTGCCGCCAGCGATCGATTGCAGGGAGATCATGGGCGCCGGCCGGTTCGCCGCGTTACCGCGTGCTGCTGTACTGGGACATGACGCTCACTTTGCGCAAGAGATCCAGTTCGTCGAGAATTTTGCCGACGCCCAGTACCACTGAAGTGAGCGGATCGTCGACGGTAATGATGGGCAAGCCCGTTTCCTCGCGCAGGCGCGTGTCCATGCCCCAGAGCATGGAACCCCCACCCGTGAGCACGATCCCGCAATCGATGATGTCGCCGGCCAGTTCCGGCGGCGTGTTCTCAAGCGCTACCTTGATGGCATTGACGATGGTGCTGATCGGCTCGTGCAGGGCCTCCCGGATTTCGGAGTCATCGACGACGAGGGTTCGGGGAATGCCTGAGATCAGATCGCGCCCCTTGACCATGATGGTTTTCTTCTCCTCGAAGGGATAGGCGGACCCGATTTCGACCTTGATCCGCTCGGCCATATGGTCCCCGATAAGGAGGTTATATTTCTTTTTCACGTAGTTCATGATGGCGTCATCCATGCGGTCCCCCGCCACCTTCACGGATTCGCTGTAGACGATGCCGCCCAGCGAGAGCACCGCGATGTCGGTGGTGCCGCCGCCAATATCCACGACCATGTTGCCGGATGGCTCCGTAATCGGGAGGCCGGCGCCGATGGCGGCGGCCACGGGCTCTTCGATCAGATAGACTTCGCGGGCGCCGGCCAACTCCGCCGAATCGCGAACCGCGCGCTGCTCCACCTGCGTGATCCGGGACGGCACGCCGATGATGATCCGCGGCCGCACGAAGGTGCTCCGGTTGTGCGCTTTCTGGATGAAGTGGCGCAGCATCTGCTCGGCCATCTCGAAGTCGGCGATCACGCCTTCCTTCATGGGACGAATGGCCAGGATGTTGCCGGGGGTCCGCCCCAACATCTTTTTGGCCTCAGTGCCGACGGCCAGCACTTTCTCGGTCTTTCTCTCGATCGCGACGACCGACGGCTCGTTGAGGACGATGCCGCGGCCGCGCACGTACACCAGGGTGGTGGCGGTGCCGAGGTCGATCGCCAAATCATTCGAGAACCACCCGAGGACCTCTGACATGATACTCACGTCCGTGCTCCTTTACGACTGGGACTCCACGTCGAAGATCGTCTCGTCGACGACCTGCGTGTGGGCCAATTCATCGCCGATCCTAAGACCACGCTCGTTGCCGATCATCAGGAGGACCTCGATGCCGAGGACGGCCACGGTCCCCAGCCACCCCACGTAGGGAATTTGGAAGGCGACATAGCCGACGGCCAGAGGCACGTTCCTGACGATCGAGTCTTTAAAGCCGGCCGGGGCGTGTAAATCGGGTACCCACACCTGGAGCCCAATGAGACGTTTTCCGATGCTGCGCCCGGAAAACCCGTCTGCAACCAACACATACCACAGTGCGATCCAGAACCCATAGGGCGGCGCCAATTCCCCGACCCCCAACACAATCAGCACATCTAAAGACTTCGCGATAAAGCGGTGCAGAATCGTTGCCTTGGGAAAGACCCGGAGAGCCGCGTGTTCCTGTTCGCCTGCGAGGCTGCCCCCTCTATCCGGCAAGTGTCCTGCTCCTGTTTCGAAAGGCCATTGTATCAAAAAACATATGAGATGACAACTAGTTGGAAGTCGTTGCAACCAGGCGTGGAGGTTGTTTAGAATAGGCCTAGATTTTGTCTATGAAGGAGAGAACGGCATGTTGAAGGTTCTGAGAGAAAGCGCGATCGAGCGCCCGTGGTTCTATCGGACCATTATGATCATCATTGCGGTGGTCTTTGTAGTCACGATGGGCTGGTGGGGGTTTGAGCAAAACAAGGAGGATGTCATCATCAGCGTGGGAGAGGATCGGGTCTCGCGGGATGAGTACCAACGGGCCTATCGGATCGCGTACGAGAATTATCGTATGTATAAGGAACGAGGTCTTATCTCAGACGATATTCCCGATGAGCAGCTCAAAGATCAGCTCAAGCCGATGGTGGTCGAGGACCTTATCCAAAGCCATCTGTGGATGCAGGCCGCACGGGAAATGGGCGTGCTCGTGACTGCCAATGAGGTGCGGGATTCGATCATGAAGATCCAGGCTTTTCAGACCAACGGCAAGTTCGACCCGGAGTTGTATAAGCGTCTGCTGGCCCAGAATCGCCTGACGCCCGAGCTCTTTGAATCTGCCCAACGGGCTGAACTGGTGCGGGAAAAAGCGCGGATGTTGGTCCGCGAGTCCGTGGCGCCGACCGCGGATGAACTGTCCGAAGTCCAAGCGATGCTGGCCGCCCAGCCGATGCCGACCGTTCCGATGCAGGCTACTCCTGCACCCGACCGCGCGTTTCAAGCTGTTCTTATGCAGAAGCAGCAGCGGGCGGTGATGGCCTATCAGGAAGCGCTGAAAGCCGGGACCAAGATCAACATCCATCGAGAACTGTTGTAAGGGGGCGCGATGGCCATCAAGGCGGCAGGAGCCGGTGGTGGTGGTGGGGGGGGAGGGAGCAGGGGCCGGAGTCTCGCCGTGATGGCCAAGGAAATCATGGAAGGCTATGTTTACTTGAATCCGCTGGTGCTGAAGAAATTTGACGCGGCGTCGTTTAAGGAACTCTACATGCAGCTGCGCAGACTACAGATAACCATCCGGTCCGAAGGGGTTGACCTCACCAATCAGGAAGCCACCCGCCACCGCAATCAGAAACTCCAGCGCATGCATCAGGCGATGTCCGTTCTCGAGAATCAAGCGAAGGCGCAAAAGATCGTCCTGGCCTGATTCAAGCCGTTCCGCTCGGCCCGCCCGGCGCCTCCGTTTCTTCCTCCTTTTCGTCTTCCCGCACTTTCCCGAACCCCAAATCGAGAAGCTGTTTCTCATCGGCGAGCGTGAGCGCATGTCCGCAGCACTCCATGTGTTGCAGGCCCTGGCCCCCGCCGACGATTATCAGGCGCAGGCCGCACGCGTCCGGGTAGCTCTTCCTCTCGTCGATGATGAAGCCGACACCCTTCTGTCCCATCTTCCGCCCGTGTTTCTTGAGCGGGCCCGGTACGACGTCCTCCGCGGTCAGGTCATGGCCGCAGCAGACGATTTTTTGGAACCCGTCTCCGCCGCTCATGACCTTGACGACCAACCCGCAACTGTCCGGGTACCGCTTGAACTCGTCGATGATGTCGCCCTTCTTCAACGCCATGGCCGGTCTCTATCAGACGGTCGCCTGCTCGGCGGCTTCCCGGATGGCGTGGGCGACGTCGCGGTGCTGTTTCGTTCCCACCCGCTCGGCGGCGCTCTTGGGGTCTACCGGTGAGTAGGGCAGGAGGCACCGGTCCTTGGCCTCCAGGATCCGGAGCACGGCATGTTCGATCCGCAGCTCGGGGATGTCCCCGTTTTGAACCGCCCGATGCACGGCCTCCATCGCGGCCACCTGCCGCTCGTGGTCTTTGCAGATCAGGAGGATATCGGCGCCGGCCTGGAGTGCGCGGATCGCCGCCTCTTCGATGCCGTAATGGTCCAGGATGGCATGCATCTCCAAGTCATCCGTCAGAACCAGGCCCTTGAAGTGCAGTTGGGTGCGGAGCAGGTCGGTCAGGATGGCCGGGGAGAGCGTGGCGGGAGAGTCTGGGTCCAAGGCGGGATACCGGACGTGGGCCGTCATAACGGCGGCCATCCCGTTCTGGAAGCAATGGACAAAGGGACGAAGCTCAATGTCGCGCAGCCGGTCGAGACCGTGAGAGACCGTCGGCAATTCCTTGTGTGAGTCCGCGGCGGTGTCCCCGTGTCCGGGGAAATGCTTGCCGCAGGCCAGGACGCCATTGTCTTGCAGCCCGGCGATCACCGCGAGGCCGAGGGTTTCCACCAATTCGGGATCGTGCCCGAACGACCGGTCGCCGATGATCGGGTTGCGCGGGTTGGTGTTGACGTCCAGCACCGGAGTCAAATCCATGTTCACGCCGATCGCGCGCAGCTCCAAGGCCGTGACTTCCGCGAAGGCGTACGCCAGATCCGTGACATCGGCCCGTCCCAGCGCGCCTTGTCCCGGGAAGAGGGTGAAGCCTTTCGGGAGCCGCGCCACGCGGCCGCCTTCCTGGTCGATGGATACCAGCAAGGGCATCTTAAGGGCCAGCTTTTGGAGCGCGTTGGTAAGATGGGCCGCCTGTTCGGGATCCTCCAGATTGCGGCTGAAGAGGATCACGCCGCCTGGGTGGTAGGTCTTGAACAGGTCGCGCAGTTCCTTGGAGGGCTCGGTCCCATGGATCCCGAGCATAAAGAGTTGGCCGATCTTCTCCCGCAGCGTCACGTCATCCACGCTTTCCATTGGCGCGATTGCAGAGGAACTGGATAAGGAGGCGTGTCCCCACGCCAGTCGCGCCTTTCGGGATGTAGGCCCGTTCCCGATCGCTCCAGTCGGTGCTGGCGATATCGAGATGCGCCCAGACGGCGTCTCCTACGAACTTGCTGAGAAACGCCGCCGCCGTGATGGTCCCGCCGGGCCGTCCGCCCGTGTTCTTCACATCAGCGATGTCGCTCTTGATCTGGTCGTAGTATTCCTCCCAGAGCGGCAACTGCCACGCGCGCTCGCCGCACTGCTCGCCGGCGATCTTCAATTCGCCGATCAACCGCTCGTTATTCCCCAGTACACCGATGGCATGGTTGCCGAGCGCCACGACGCAGGCGCCGGTCAGGGTCGCGATGTCGACGAGAACCGACGGCTTGTACCGCGTCGCGTACGTCAACCCATCGGCCAGGATCAGGCGTCCCTCGGCATCCGTGTTGATGACTTCAATGGTCTTGCCGGACAGACTCTTCAGAATGTCCCCGGGCTTGGTCGCGCGTCCCCCCGGCATGTTCTCCGTGGCGGGAATCACGGCGAGGATATTGAGAGGAAGCCGCAGCTGCGCGGCCGCGCGGACCGCCGCCAGTACGGCGGCGCCTCCGGTCATGTCGGCCTTCATCTGTTCCATGTTGTCAGCCGGTTTGAGTGAAATCCCGCCAGAGTCGAAGGTGACCGTCTTGCCGACGAGCGCCACCGGGCGTTCGGAACGGGGTCCGCCCCGGTATTCAAGGACGATGAACTTAGGCGGTTCATGGCTCCCTTGCGCGACCCCGAGGAGCGCCCCCATGCCGAGGCGCTGCATCTGCGGTCGGTCCAGTACTGTGCAGCGGATACCCCGCTCCTTCGCCGCCTTTCGAGCCTCCGTCGCGATATAGGTCGGCGTGACCACGTTCGCCGGATGGTTGCAGAGGTCCCGCACAAAGGCCGTGGCTTCTCCGACGATCCGGCCCTGACGGACTCCGTGCTGGACTTCGGCCAGTGCCCGCGGGTCGCTCACGACCAGGGTCATCTGCCGAATAGGCTTCAGCTCATCATTGCGTTCCGTCCGGTATGTGGTGAATTGATAGAGCGCCAGCAGCGCGCCTTCGACGAGCGACTGCGCGGCGTCGCGCAGTCGACTTCTCGAGGGCAGGGTCGTCAGGTGGGTCGCCGGATCAAGAGCAGGCATGGCGAAGGACTTGGCGCCCAAAGCGCGGGTCGCTTTGGCGGCCGTGCCCGTGGCTTGGCGCAGCTTTTCCAGGGACACGTCCTTGCGCTTGCCGAGGCCAACCAGCACTGCGCGTTTGACACGCAGACGCTCGCCGGGGGCGACATGCAGGACCGAAACTTGCCCCAAACGGCCCGTGAACTCACCGCTTTTAACAAGGTTCGCCAGACGTCCCTTGAGTTTCGCGTCGACCGCGGCGGTCTCTCCGATCAGCTTCGGCTCGCCTTCGTAGTGGAACAGCAGGACAGCGTCCGCCGGCGCATCCTCGACGCGCCCTTTTCGAACCGTAATCTCCATGGTTCTCGTCAATGCTCCTTACACCCCGCGCATCGCGGGGTCCCAGATGTGCTTATGCAGTTGGAGCTGGAGGCGAACGGGCAGCCGGTCGGCCAGCACCCACTCGGCCAGGGCCCGCGGGTCCATTTCTTCGAAGACGGGGCTGAACAGCACCGTCTGTCTGTCCGTCAGCCGGTACTCACGGACCTTCGTGACGGCCCACTCATAGTCCGCCCGGTCCTTGATGACGAATTTGATTTCGTCCGTGGGTTTGAGCCGCGGGATGTTGGCCCACAAGTTGTGGTCGGCCATCCCGCTGCCGGGGCATTTCAGGTCCATGATCAGCGTGGCCCGCGGGTCCACCGGCGTGATATCGAGCGCGCCGCTGGTCTCGATCAAGACGGTGTGGCCGAGGTCGGCCAGCGCGGTGATCAGCGGATGGACCTCCTGTTGGGCCAGCGGCTCGCCCCCCGTGATCTCGACCAGCCGGCACCCGTAGTGCTCGACTTCGGCGACGATGCTTGCGAGATTGCGATTAGTCCCTCCGTGAAACGCATAGGCGGTGTCGCACCACGTGCACCGCAAGGGGCATCCCGTCAGGCGGACGAAGACACAGGGACGACCGGCGTGGGTGGATTCCCCTTGAATGCTGAAAAAAATTTCAGTGAGGCGCATGGCGGGTTGCGAATTAATCCCAACGCAGGATAGGCCAGCCGCGCTTTCGGGCGATGCGGTGCATGCCGCGGATCGGGTTGACGATGCGAGGATGGCCGACCGCTTCCAAGATCGGAAGATCGCCGGGACTGTCACCGTACATGTAGCTTGCGCCTAAGTCGACGCGCTGTTCGGCGGCAAACCGTTCGGCCGCCAGGCGCTTGCCCTGCCGGTACGGATAGGGTTCCACCATGCGTCCACTGAAGAGCGTACCGAGGCGCTCCAACCGGCCAGCCAGCACCTCGTCGATCTTGAGGTAGGTAGCCAGCGGCTCCACGATAAAATCAGGCGACCCCGTGAGCAGGACTACCCGATGCCCGTGGGCACGGTGCTCCTCGATGGCCAGGCGCGCCTGTTCCGAGATGCGTGGGCAGACATGGTCCCAGAAAAACCCCTGGGCGGACGCTTCAATGGGGGCGACCGGTTTTTCCGCCAGGTAGGCTTTGAACCGGCGGAGCGGATCGAAGGTAAACGGCGGAACGTTCTGAAAGAGAATGGCGATACTCCGCGTGAGATCTCGCGGGCCGACCAAGCCTTGCCGCCAGAGCAAGCGGAAGAACGGATGCTCAATGGCAGAGCCGGGGACGATTGTGTTATCGAGATCGAAGAATGCCGCGATGCGTGAACTCATGGCTGAACCGGATTCTACGAGGGACACCGATGGCTGTCAACTGCGCGGTGATGGAGAGATGAAGAGATGAAGAGATTGCGAGGTCACGCAGACAGGACGTCTGTGGAGTCGGAGAGGTTCCCCCGGACGCAATAAACGCCCGGGGGAATAGTGGATATTCTGCTTACGGAAGCGGTTGACCCGGCTGGGAACGTCCGGCCAATTTTATGAATGTGGCTGCACCCATGTCAGAGATTTCAGCCTCAACTTTATCGCCGGCTTTAAACACGCAGGCTACATTCGCGCCTGCGCTCGATTTCGTGCCGGGCCCCACGTCAGAGTCCTTCTGCTCCGCCGTGCCCGCTTGATCTTGTGGTTGTCCTGTCGCCTCCGGCTTATCGCTCGCTGAAGGCTCTGGCAGCAAGCCTGACATTGAGCCGGACTCAGGGCCGCACCACATTCTGGTATTCTGGTTGATCACCAGACGCACTTCACTGCCATGGTGATCTCTGATCACGTATTCCTTGCCCTCGGCCTTCACGACCTCGCCTTTCACCGCCTGCTTCGCGCCCCCCAGGGTGACGTCTTCGTCCCTGACGCGGCCGCTTGTCGCAGGGTTCACTGGGGAAACCGCGCTTGATAGCTCCTTTATCTCAGAAGGAGAGAGTTTCCTGATCTCGCTAGCATGCTGGTTGGGGTCGGTGACTGAGACCCTAAGGGCCGCAATCTTGTCGCCGATTGAAAACGTGCAGGTGCCTTTAAAGTCAGGGCCGCAATCCAGCTTCGTGTTTTTGTCCACATGCAGGCGTACCTGCTTCCCTTCGATATCCTGCACAGTATAGAATTCCCCCTCGATCTGCATCAACTCACCTTTGACGAGCGGGAAAGCCGGCTTTGGAAAATCTCCCGGCCCGGCTTTTTTCTCGCCGCCGATTTCCGGCTTGAATCCAGGGGGATACTGAAAGTCAGCCGCGTACGTCCCTGTCCCAAACGTCAGGATGGCTCCAATCACCAACAATCCTATTTTGGTTGGCGTTTTCATCGAATCCTCCTTAGTCATAGCTGTTTCGTGACACGCTTGTCTCATGAAAGATGCAACGAGAATGCCAAGCACAAGACATTCAGAAGGTATTGATTTCACTTATTAATCGGTGATTTGACGGGATAGATAGACCGGGGTCGACTGAAGGGATCAGCCTATAGGGTTTACCCCATTTTTCAGACAAACTATGATTTTTCAAAGGCTTGACATGAAGGCATTTTCCTGCAGTGGGCGCGATTATGACGGCAGCCGGCACGTTGACTCTCTGGACACGCGCTCCTATAATTTTCTTCCAACGCCGAAGTGGTGGAATGGCAGACACGCACGTTTGAGGGGCGTGTGGGGAAACCCGTGCGGGTTCAAATCCCGCCTTCGGCACCAAACAGAGCTAGCTCGACCCGGAGCCTATTGAATTGAGGCGACGGGATAAAACCTCAATATGATTTCTTTAGCCGGCTACGCTATTTCCCGGCTGGAATCACCCCATGTCTGAATGGACCCCCAGACTCAATGTCTTTGCCGCGGGCGTCGTCGTCACGTTCGGCTTCACGATGGCGTGGAACCCGATTCCGCTCTCCTGGGCGGTCGCGGCCGGGCTCGGGTTCACCGCGCTGCTGGTCTGGCTGGGCCCGACACCGAAACACGTCTGGGCCTGGGCCTCCCTGTTTCTGGGGCTGGAGAGTCTGAGCTGGCCGGCCCTGCAGATAATCAAGCTGCAACTAAGCGGGGTGGCCGAGCCGAGCGAGGATCAGATGATTGAGCTGGTCCGCACGGGAGTCTTCGGCGTCATCTTCGCCACCTTCTGGCTCTCCTTCGCCTACGGCATCTTTCGCTGGATCAAGCGCGCCGAGCCGCCGGACGAGCCTCCACCGAAGTGAAAGAAAAGGGACAGGTATCATTCGAAATGGAGCCCGTCCCCGTGTCACATCAGGCTCTGCGGATCGACGTCGATGTCGTAACGCAGGCCGCCGGCCTTGCCGGCCTTTTCCAGATCAGCGAAGGTGACCCGAACGGTGTGTCGCAGCGCGATTGCATCGGCTCCCTTCACGACTAATTGCCAGCGGATGCGTCCCCGCACTTTGGCGGGTGTGGCGGGGATCGGCCCAAGCACTTCAATCTTGTTCTGGGAAGAGCTCTCCGCGGTCCGCAACAAAGTGGCCCACCGGATCGCGGCGGCTTCCACGAGGTCTGCCCGCGTTCCGCTCACGCGCAGCCCGATCAGCCGGCCGAACGGCGGGTACCCCAGTGCTTTCCTGGCTGCCAGTTCGTTTTCATAAAAGATCGAGGGGTCACGTTGCCCGAGCGCGCGGATCACGTGGTGCTGCGGTATGTGAGTCTGCAGCATAATCGCTGCGTCGGAATCATGCGGATCAGCGAGCGTCATCACTTCGCTCAGCGTGTGATAGGCCTGTTCGGCGGCGTGAAAATCAGGAAGATGGAGGGTTGCGTCGGGATGGACCAGGCCGACCAGCGAGGCGACCGGCCGGGGAGTTCGCGTGATGACCAGCTGGGTTCCGATCAGGATGTCCAGTTCTCCCGCTTGCCAGAGTGACAGGATGGCGGTGTTCGCGCGATCCCCGCCGGCGCGTTGCCGTTCCAGACGAGCGACTCGTGCGGCCGGGAAACGGAGGCGCACCGCTTCTTCGAGGGCCTCGGTGCCCAATCCGGTCTGGAACAGACGAGTGCCCGTGCAGGCCGGGCACGTTTCGGGGGCCTTTCCGGTTCGTCCGCAGTAGCCGCAACGGAGCATGCCATCGTGCTTATGGAACGTCCATCCTACCGAGCAGGCCGGGCACTGCATGGCGTGGCCGCAGTCGCGACAGATGAGGACCGACGCATAGCCCTTGCGGTTGAGAAACAGGAGGACACTTTTCCGAACCGCAAGATGAGCCTCCATCGCTTCAATCAGGGGCGTGCTCAGGATTTCCCCGGAGGGGACGTCTCGCAGGTCCACCACCGTGATCGTCGGCGCATTGGCTGAGGCCGAGTGGAGCGCGAGCGCATCCTGATCCCAACCAGTCGCATGCACGGTTTCCAGCGAGGGGTGTGCGGAGGCCAACACGAGCACGGCGCCCGCGCGCCTCGCGCGTTCGGCCGCGATCACGCGCGCATCGTATCGCGGGACGTTTTCGGCTTTGTACGCGGGATGGTCTTCCTGATCAATCACGATCAAGCCCATGCCGGAGAGAGGAGCAAAGACGGCTGATCGGGTTCCGAGGACGACGGCGGCCTCACCTTGCTGGATGCGAGCCCATGCTCTTCGACGGTCACCGGGGGGAAGTGCTCCGTGATACGGTTGGCACCGCTCTCCCCAGCGGGCCGTGAAGAAAGCCTGGGCCGCCTCCACACCGGCGGCCTCAGGAACCAGCACGAGCGCCGTTCGTCCCCGGTCCAACGTCGCCTGGATGGCCTCGCCGTAGAAACCCACGAGAGCGTGGGTCGCGGCGGGCACCAGTACGCTTTCGTGAACGTGGCCGGCGATGGCATCGAGCACCCTCTTGCGCAGCGGGGCCAGCTCTTCGTTTAACGTTGCACGTTGAACGCTGAACGGCGATTGATCGGACACGGGCTTGGCAGCGACCGAGAAGATCTCGTCCGTGTCCTGCGTGCGTCTAGTGGAGCGCGTCTGCTCAGGCGCTCCGGGAAAGGCCAGCCGGAGGCACTGGCCTAACGGGGCGAGATACCGTTCCGCCGCCCACTCTGTGAGCGCGAGGAGATCGGGCGAGACGCTGGGCGTCTCGTCCAAGCGTGCTGTAACTGTCCGGATGTGGGCGGGCTTGCCGCCGGTTTCCGGTTGAGGTGTGACGGCGACGATATAGCCCGTCAGCGCGCTGCTGCCGAAGGGCACCCGGACACGCATACCCGGCGTCCAAGGTCCGGCCAGACCGGAAGGAACGGCATAGGTGAAAACTCGGTAGAGGCGGCGGGGGACGGCTACTTGAAGATACAGCGGGGAATCGGCAGACAAGGCATGAGGATGCTACGGTGTGGAGATCCGTGAGGCCGTGTATTGGCCGCCGCTGGTCTGGAACTCCACGGTGACCTGGTCGCCCTTGGCTAAATCCTGGAGAGATTTCCGGTTGCCTGCAAAGGCCGTCTTCGCGTCCACGACGAACGTAAACCGGTTGCCGTCCGGCTTCTTGACCGTCAGCTTGTGCGCCGCGGTGTCGACTTTCAAGACCTCACCGGCGAATTGCTCTCCGGCCAGGGCTCCCTCGATGGTGGCCAGGCAGAAGATGAGCGCGAGTGCTACACGAAGCAACATGGTGTCATCCTAACAGGGCCAATCAGTTGCCGGCAAGAGCCAGATGGGCGCGACGATTCTTCGAATGACAGGATTCGTTGTCGTCGGTGCAAACCGGCCTTTCTTTGCCAAAGCTGATCACTTTGACGGTGTTGCTGACCCCCAGGCCGGCGAGGAATCGACGGACTTCTTGCGCCCGTTTTTCTCCCAGGGCGAGATTATACTCACGACTGCCTCGCTCGTCGGCATAGCCTTCGATCGTCAGGGTCGTGGTGGGGTTCTGCTTGAGGACTTCCGCCTGCGCCGTGAGGGCCTTCTTGGTTTGCTCCGAGAGATCCCATTTGTCGAACTCGAAGTAGACGTCCTCGAACTCTTTCAGCAAGCGCTTTGCAGAGGCTGGTGGCTCCGACGGAACGGCTTTCGCAACCACTTGGGGGGCTGGCTGGGCTTGGGATGGCGGGAGCGGGAGACGATTGACGATGTCTCCCCGCTCGAGGGCCTCGGTGCTTTTCACCACATAAGCCGTGGCTGTATGCGCCTGCAACCCAACGACCTTGACCTCGCCCACCGTCAGATCAAGAGTCTTGGCCGTCGCGGATTGCCGGCGGCCGGGACGGATGACGCTGAAGCGATCGCCCAGCGCCACCCCATCCAGTTCTCCCTTATCGATGTAGACGACATCCAACGTCGCCGTGAGTTGGCGCTGTTCCTTGAAATCAACGATCACGCCTATGAGCGGGTCGCTGGTGACTTGCTGTGCGGGCACCGGAGAGGGGACCTCGAACATCTTCAGGTGATCGCCTCGAGTCAGGGCGTCAAAGGATTGCACAACCCGGACCTCCGCCACCCCCTCGTCTGATTCTCTGGTGATCTCGACGACGCCAAGGATGCGGATCATCTGCCCCATATACGCCCGCGTGAGGGGATGGTAGACCTGTTTGACGGGTCTGAGGATGGTGAGCTGATCACCGACTTTGACGTCGACCGTCGGCTTAATCTTGAGGAAGGCGATATCTCCGTAGCTGAACAGCGACTTCACTTCGCGTAGCGCGATTACGGTGGCGGCGAGAGGTTCCGGAGCAGACAGGATATAGCCGCCTTGAAAAACGATGGCCTGTTCGCCCACCAGCTTGGTCGCGGGCACAATCGCGGACGGAGAGGGAGCGCTTTCGGCGAAGGCGAGAGTGGCGGACCCCCACCAAAGGCCAGCGCCCAGGACGAGAACAAAAACTCGGACCCATTCCGGCTTACGCAGTGTTTTTCTCATGCTGCCTCCGCATTTACAGTGGAATCAGGATAGCAGGTCTCGCGTGGAAGTCAAGATAAAAACCTTGATTGACGAGGGGTTAGGATGGTGTTACTGTGAGTGAATGAAGCCTGTGTCCTTCACCGTCGGGTTTGTGCTGGGGCTCGGGCTCCTCATGGGGACGCCCGAATCGGCCTGGGAGGAAGCCCGCGGTTCCCTGCCGGAGAAGTTTGTGCTGCCGGTGGAGCCGGATGAGTTCGATCGCCGGGAAGTGGAGGCCTATTACGATTGGCGCAACAACATGTTCTTCCGCGTGTTCAAGCTCAAGAGCCAGGAAGGCAAGCCGGATTTCATGACGGCCCGTCGAACCTATAAGGCGTCCGTGAACCAATACGGATATGAGGTCGCCATCACGTTCGCGCACCCGCTGTTTTATTGGGTGGATTTGAACGGCAACGGGGAGTTCGAGCCCGCCCTAGGCGAAATGTGGATCGACATTGAAGAGGACGGCGTCAACGGGAACGAGCGGCTCTATGATCCGATGGCGCTGGGCGATGCGCCCCGTGGGCCGGTGCCGATTCCCCCGGAGCCCCGCGGAAAACCGCAGCCGCACTTGTAGAAGAGGACGCCCCTCGTGGCCAAACTTGATCGCAGGACTCTGACCAACCAGCCTGACCCGCCCGACTACGGAACGGCCGCCCCCAAGCGGGTCCGCACCCAGATCCATCGGCGAATTAAGACCACCGAACCGCTGACCGAACAATGGGATGCGCAGTCCGGGCACGCCCCCGAGAGTCTTCGAACTCCCTCGGAAAAGATGTCTCGCCGGCCTCCGAAAAAGCCGTAAGACCCATAACGATCTAGGCCTTTTGGTCGCTTGCTTGTCGGAAATCGCGATGCTAGACTTTTTCACTTGTCCCAAGTCTTTGTTTTAGGAGGCGAAAGCGTGGAGGGAACCGGACAGCTGCTGTCTTATCTGGCGAATTATTTCCCGATTCTGGTGTTCATCGGGGCGGCCTTCGCGTTTGGGGTAGGCACGCTCCTCGTCAGCTATTTTCTCCAGCCGAGGCTTCCTGATCCGGAAAAGCTCAGCGTCTATGAGTGCGGCAGCGAGCCGTTCTCCGACGCGCGGATGCCGTTCCCGGTGCGGTACTACATCATCGCGATGTTGTTCGTGATCTTCGACATCGAGATCCTGTTTCTGTACCCCTGGGCCATTGCCTTCGACCGGATCGGCGTGATCGGCATGGTGGAGATGATGATCTTTATCGCACTGTTTGTCGTCGGGTACGTTTATGCCTGGAAGAAAGGGGCGCTAGAATGGGACTGATGGAGAAGAGCCCGCCCCAGAATCTTATTCAGGTCTCTCGCGGGCACGACAAGGACGGGGATCTGGGGATCACCCTGACGACGCTGGAGAAGGCGGTGAACTGGGCGCGCAAGGGCTCGCTCTGGCCGATGACCTTCGGCCTCGCCTGCTGCGCCATCGAGATGATCGCCGCGGTCTCCGCACGATACGACATCGACCGGTACGGCGCGGGCGTCTTT
>Ga0207646_10000548_pt1 | contig 49427 bp, 43 predicted proteins | sample KBSK5502metaG_FD_184343 | JGI IMG/M metagenome (GOLD analysis project Ga0207646, IMG submission 184343) | Corn, switchgrass and miscanthus rhizosphere microbial communities from Kellogg Biological Station, Michigan, USA - KBS K5-50-2 metaG... | ecosystem: Host-associated > Plants > Roots >...
CCATCTTCGACCCGTTCACGCAGGTCGACGGCTCGATGACCCGCAAGTTCGGCGGCACCGGGCTAGGCCTGACGATCTCTTCCCGATTGGTCGAAGGAATGGGCGGGCGCATCTGGGTGGAGAGCGAACCCGGAAAGGGCAGCACCTTCCACTTCACGGCGCGCCTGGGCCTGCAGAAGACACCGGTCCTGCAACCACGTCCGGCGGAGCCGGCCAACTTGCAGGAACTCCGCGTTCCGGCCGAACCCACAGAAAAGGCCGCTGAGGCAGTCCTCGACGAGGTCATTCTCCAGATCCGGGTTGAGCGCGACCGATAATCCTGCCCGCCGCGGCGCTTCTGCCGGCCGCGCAGGGCTATCGCGTCTTCGCGGCGGGGCGCTCGAGCGAAAAGCGTGCGGCGCTCGACCAGCTCGCCCGCGAGCGAGGCGTGCGTCCGTAGCCAATTACGCACATAGGGGAAGGCACTGGCTTGAATTTGCCACTCTTTCAGGCAAACTGAAATTCCCCTTCCACCAGATTGTCCTTTGCGGGCAGGTTTTCCCCTCTCGCCGCGGACTGGAGTTCGGTCATCCCGATGCACGGTTTGTCGATACTCACTGATGCGAGTTCGCCTTCTTTCTTGCATCAGTTCCTGGTCTACCGGTGGTGTGCAAATGCCAAGCCAGGTGTAGGGGGTCTGTTCCTATCTGGCTGGTCGTTTGGTCTCGCGACACTAAACCCCGTACTCTCCGGATTCGCCACAATGGAAGCGAATACTGGCCCGGAAGGCTGGGACGAAGCGATTGAGCGTGTCACGCTGCACTAAGGCAGAACTATGACGTCTCCGGATTTGGTCATGGTCGTCTCCTACGACTACCGCCTTGTCGCTCTATCCGTTTTTATCGCGATACTCGCTTCTTACGCCGCACTCGACCTGGCCGGGCGGGTAACCTCTGCGCACGGTGGGACCCGCCTCCTCTGGCTGTTCGGCGGGGCCATCGCCATGGGACTCGGCATTTGGTCCATGCACTACATTGGCATGCTGGCTTTCCGCTTGCCGATCCCGGTGCAGTACCACTGGCCCACGGTTTTGCTATCGCTCCTGGCTGCTATTTTCGCGTCTGCCGTCGCCCTGTTTGTCGTGAGCCGGTACAAAATGGGATTGTTTCAGGCTTTGGTGGGCAGCATCTTTATGGGTGGGGGTATCGCGGCCATGCATTACATTGGCATGGCGGCGATGCGGCTGCCCGCGATGTGTCGCTATTCTCCTGCGCTCTTGATGCTTTCGGTGGTACTCGCCGTCGTGATTTCTTTCGTGGCTTTATGGCTGACATTTTATTTCCGGGGAGAGACCACGGCGTGGGTTTGGCGGAAGGCTGTCAGCGCATTGGTGATGGGCGCGGCCATCCCGGTCATGCACTACACCGGCATGGCCGCGGCCAGTTTTACCCCCTCCCTATTGGCTCCCCAGGACCTGTCGCACGCCGTGAGCGTCTCTTCGCTTGGCATCGCCGGTATTACTGTCGTCACGATGATGGTCCTCGGACTTGTTCTTCTGACATCGCTGGCGGATCGACGGTTTTCTGTTCAGGCTTTGGAACTTGAGGCGAGCGAGCAACGCTACCGTCAAATCGTTGAAACATCCCTTGATGCATTCGTTGGAATGGATTCTAACGGGTTGATTACGGATTGGAGCGCACAGGCGGAGGCAATCTTCGGATGGCCCCGTTCCGAGGCCATCGGACAAGTCCTTTCTCAAATGATCATTCCTGCTCAGCATCGTGACGCGCACACACAAGGTCTTCGGCACTTTCTTGCCTCGGGAGAGGGCCCAGTGCTGAACAAGAGGCTTGAGATAACAGCGCTGCACCGAGACAGAGGCGAATTCCCCGTAGAACTGACTATCTCTGCTATGCGTACAGGTGAAGCGCACCGATTCGTCGGATTTTTGCGCGACATCAGCGAGCGCAAGCAGGCGGAGCAACGCCAGGCCGCCCAGCACGCGGTGACGCGCGTTCTGGCCGAGGCGGGCACGCTCACCGAAGCCACCCCCAAGATCTTGCAGGCCATCTGCGAGGGCGTTGGCTGGGAGGTAGGCGCGATTTGGAATTTGGACCGGAGTATCGGCGTGTTGCGCTGCATCGACGTGTGGCGTTCGCCGATCGTGCAAATGGCCGAGTTTGAGGCGGCCACGCGGTCTACGACGTTCGCGCCTGGCAAAGGATTGCCGGGCCGCGTGTGGCAAAGCGGCAAGGCCACTTGGATTGAAGACGTCCTCGGCGACTCGAATTTCCCTCGCTCTCCGGCAGCGGCCGGAGGCGGCTTGCATCAGGCGTTTGGTTTTCCCATCCTCTTCCGCGAGGAAGTCACCGGGGTGGCCGAGTTCTTCAGCCGGGAGGTACGCAAGCCGGATCACGACCTGATGGCGGTCTTCAGCGCGTTGGGAAGCCAGATAGGCCAGTTCATCGCGCGCAAGCAGGCCGAGGAAAAATTCCGGGGACTGCTGGAATCGGCTCCCGATACCATGGTCATCGTCAACAAGGAGGGCCAGATTGTTCTCGTCAACGCGCGGACAGAAATGCTCTTTGGCTACAGTCGGGAGGAACTGCTGGGCCAGCGGGTCGAAACCCTAGTGCCAGAACGCTTCCGCAGTAGACATTCAGGACACCGTGCCGGCTACACCATGGATCCCCACGTGAGGTCCATGGGAGCGGGTTTGGAATTGTATGCTTTGCGCAAAGATGGCACCGAGTTCCCCGTCGAAATCAGCCTGAGCCCATTGGAGACCGAGGAGGGCGTGCTCGTCACCAGCACCATCCGCGACATCACCGAACGCAAGCGGTCCGAGCAAGAATTAATCGCAGCGAAGGAAGCTGCGGAAGCGGGAAATCGTTCCAAGAGCGAATTCCTGGCGAACATGAGCCATGAAATCCGCACCCCGTTGAACGGGATCATGGGGATGACTGATCTGGCGATGGAGACCGAACTTACGCCGGAGCAGCGGGAATACCTGGAGACAGTTAAGATGTCGGCGGATTCTCTGCTCACCGTAATCAACGACATTCTCGACTTCTCCAAGATCGAGGCGGGAAAGCTGGACTTCGATGCCGTCGAGTTCAGCCTGCGCGACACTCTCGGCGACACAATGAAGACGCTTGGCCTGCGGGCTCACGAGAAACAGATCGAACTCGTTTGCCATGTCCAGCCCGACGTGCCGGACGCGCTGGTGGGCGATCCCGGGCGGCTGCGGCAGATTGTCGTCAACCTGATTGGCAACGCCATCAAGTTCACCCAGCAGGGAGAGGTAGTAATGGAGGTCGGGGCGGAATCTCAGACGGGGGATTGCATTGACTTGCAGTTCGCCGTCACCGACACAGGAATGGGCATTCCACTCGACAAACAAAGGACCATCTTCGACCCGTTCACGCAGGTCGACGGCTCGATGACCCGCAAGTTCGGCGGCACCGGGCTAGGCCTGACGATCTCTTCCCGATTGGTCGAAGGAATGGGCGGGCGCATCTGGGTGGAGAGCGAGCCGGGCAAAGGCAGCACCTTCCACTTCACGGCGCGCCTGGGCCTGCAGAAGACGACGGCCGTCCGACCACGCCCGGTGGAGCCCGCCAACCTCCGCGACCTCCCGGTGCTGGTGGTGGACGACAACGCGACCAATCGCCGCATCCTCGAGGGGATGCTAAAAAGCTGGTGCATGCGACCGACGGCGGTCGAGGGCGGGCACGATGCGCTGGCCGTCTTGGAGCAAGCTCGGAAGGCCGGGAAGACTTTTCCGCTGATTCTTCTCGACGCCCAGATGCCCGGGATGGACGGATTCGGACTGACAGAGCGGATGAAGCAGATCCCCGAACTTGCTGGCGCCACCATCATGATGCTTACCTCCGCCGGCCTGCGAGGCGACGCCGCCCGCTGCCGCGAGTTGGGCATTGCCGCCTATCTGACCAAGCCCGTCAAACAATCCGAACTGCTCGATGCCATTTTGCTGGCCCTGGGGACGCTTCCGCGAGAGGCGGGCCGAATTCCCCTAGTCACACGTCATGCGGTGCGGGAGAGCCGTCAGCGACTCCACATCCTGCTCGCCGAGGACAATGCGGTGAACCAAACGCTGGCTGTCCGCCTGCTCGAGAAGTGGGGACACACAGTCACCGTGGCCGGAGACGGCCGAGCGGCGCTCGCCGCTCTGGAGAAGGCCGCCCCCGGCGGATTCAACCTCGTGCTCATGGACGTGCAGATGCCCGAGCTGGATGGTTTCGAGGCGACGGCCGCCATCCGAGCGAAGGAGAAGTCCACCGGCGGCTACATCCCCATCATCGCCATGACCGCCCACACCATGAAAGGTGACCGAGAACGCTGCCTGGCCTCCGGCATGGATGGTTACATCTCCAAGCCGATCCAAGCCCAGGAACTGTTCGAGGCTGTCGAGAACATCACGCATCGTGCCGGCGTCACCAGGGCGGCCGAACCCGCAGAAAAGCCCGCTGAGGCGGCCCTTCGCGAGGCTATTCTCCCGGCCCGGGTTGAGCGCGACCGATAATCCTGCCCGCCGCGGCGCCTCCGTTGCAGTGTGCCGACGTTTCGTCGGCTCCCGGACAGCAATCCCCCAACTTTACCTGGCGCGCCTTCCCGCACAGAAAATAGGTGAATGCGAACGGCGGCGATCCAGCTCGCCTTACCGGCTGGCGAAGGCCCCAAATGTAGAGTAGGGTTGAGTTTCGCGGAGGCGGAATGGCCGCGCCCGAACAGCTTTCTACCGTACTGATTACTGGCGGCACCGATGGGCTGGGCCGTGCCGCGGCGCTGCTGCTGGCCGCGCAGGGCTATCGCGTCTTCGCGGCCGGGCGCTCGAGCGAGAAGCGCGCCGCGCTCGACCAGCTCGCCCGCGAGCGAGGTCTGCCGGTTGAAACCCTCGAAATGGACGTCTGTGACAACGCCTCGGTGGCGCGGGCGCTTGCCGAGGTGCATGCAAAGGCCGGCCCGGTGGACGCGCTGGTGAACAACGCCGGCATCGGTTACATCGCGGCGATGGAAGAAATCAGCATGGACCATCTGCGGCAACAGTTTGAGACCAACTTCTTCGGCGTGGTGCGTGTCACGCAGGCGGTGCTGCCCGAGATGCGCCAGCGCCGACGCGGCCGCATCCTCAACATGAGCTCGGCGGCGGGCAGGATTGCGCTGCCGCTGTTTGGCCCGTACTCCGGCAGCAAGTTTGCGCTCGAAGGGATGACCGACGCGCTGCGCCTGGAGCTCTATCCGTTCGGGATTGACGTGGTGCTGATCGAGCCCGGCTACATCCCGACGAATTTTCAGGCCGTGTCGCTCGAGCTTTCGTCGCCTTACGCCGCGGCGGCCGAGGCGAGTCCGTACGCGATGATCTATCGAAATTTTCGGAGGTCTTGGAAGAAATCCACCACAGGTGTGCGCTACACGCCGGAAGACTGCGCGCGAGTGATCTTGCGGGCGCTGCGGGATAACCCGCCGCGGCCGCGCTATACGGTGACGCGCCGCGCCCGGCTGGCCAAATGGGCCAAACGGCTGCTCTCCGACCGCGCCCTGGACCGCAGCCTGATCCGCACCTTCCGCCTCGAGCGCCTCTAGCTCGCCGGCTTGCGGAGGAAGCCCGCCACAACCAGACCCAGCACGACGAGCTGCACGCCGCCGCCCACCATCCACTTCAGTGCGAGGGTGTAAGGAATGGAATAGATGGCGTACTCCGCGCAGGCCGATGGAACCACCGCCAGCAGCGTCATCAGGATGCCGTAGCGGATGCCCTGCCCCACCCAGGGCTTGTTCTCGACGCCGCGAGTATAGACCCAGGCAAACATGATGGTGAAGATCAACTGCCCGACCAGCATCACCCAACGCTTGCGCATCATGACTGCCGCGGGGCGCCAGACCGATTCATGCTCGCGATAGACGGGCATGAGCCAGACGTTGTGGATCAGATAGCCCAGCGCCATCATGAGCAGGTACCCAACTACCACGGCCGCAATGAATTTCTTCCAATCCATGGAACTCTCCCTCGCCAGAGTTGGCAGCAACGCGCCGCGTCGCGTCCCCGTTGTGGCGACAGCCTAGCACCGCCGCTGGCTCGCGGCGAGTGCTTTCTCGTCGGCGAAGCGCGGTAAACCGCGGCGCCCGCCCGCGGCCGCGGCGACGCCTCAGTTGCTCACCTGCGGCGAAATGCTGGCTTCGCGGATGGCCAGGAACTTCTTGCTCCACGCCTCATGGGCGGGATCTTCCGCATAGCGGTCAGCCGCCTCGCGGCTCTCAAACTCGATGACGAAGGCGGCGTTGTAATCCCGCGGCTGCACCCGCGCCGCCTTCAGCCAGACGTTTTTGATGCCGGGGATTTGCGCGGCCAACTCCCGGATGCCGTCGAGCACCTTTTGCTTTTCGGCGTCGGGCACATCGGCCTTCCACTTGATCAGCGAGATGTGGATGATCGTCTTCGGCGTGCCGAAATTGTTTTTCGCGGCGGCCTGCGAAGCCTGCCAGCCGCCGAAAAACGATCCTGCACAAAAAACCGCCGCGGCGGCCAGCGCGCCGGTGGCCAAGCGTAGCTTTGAGCTCATGTGGGTCTCCTGGTTCGAGTTGTGCGGACGGAAGTGTACGGGAGGGCGTTTCCTCGCGCAAGCGGGATGCGGCCGCCGGCGAAGTGCGTCAGCGTTTCTCAGCCTCGCCTACGCGCTGATGCGCAAAGCAACCGGACCAGGGAGCGGATCGATCTGAAGCTGCCGCAAGCAGCCGCGTTCCCCAACCACCGATCTAATCTTTTTTCCCGCTCTTTTTCGTCGCCTTTTCGGACCCTAGCCTCTTCACGTTCGTTACTTGAATGGCGTTCTTCTCGGGATCGAAGCGGCCGTTCACCTCGACGCGCTCGCCCTCGTAACCCTTGAGTACGTTGGGGTTTACCACGGTCCACTTCTTATGGCCGGCCGCGCGCGAAGCGGTACCACCTCCGGCGGGTCCGCCACCTTGATCGTCTGTAACAAGGAAAGTGGTGTCGCCCCTGACTGTGACCGTACCTGTGAATGTGCGCCGACCAGCGGGCCCACCAACTGACCTACCAGCCGCGCTTGCAGCGGGATGGGTACCACTTCCCGCGGATCCGCCGCCTTGCTCGTGCTTGGCTGGCTCCTGTTTTTTCTCTTGGTCTTGTTGGAGGGCCAATGCTATCCCGAAGCCATGCGCCAGCGAGACGGCTTGTACTGCGCAGAAAACGCAAGCGACTGCCGTTCCTACGAGTAGGGTGATGGCGTTCCGACTTTTAGGTTTTCCGCTCATAGTTAACTCCTTATGTAAATACATCTTCGATGTAGATATACATGTTTAATGAAATAAGTAGAGTGAGCGACCCAACAGCAAGACCAAAAGTAAGTTCAGTGTAGTACCCGGACCAACGCAGTAAGACGCTGATCAAGTACGTCAAGACTATGGCTGCCACCACCACCAATTCCAACGATCGAGATTTTCTGGCGATTAAGAAAGCGGAAAATAGCCACAGCAGTCCCAGCAGAATCTGGGGCCAAAAGGGGACGAGCTTAAAAACACGACCGTCCAAAAGCGACTCGACATAATTGGCCTGCAAGATGACACCCGGCACCTTACCTATCGGGGTTTCGTGAAGATCTCCGCCCAGGCCTGCGAAGCCGATAAGAACGACCTTGTCAGCAAATATCCTCGGATCGACGTAATGCCTTTCGCTCCGTCCATTACAAACATTGGTCCACTCGTCCGGCGGGTTTGAGCACATGAGATCGATCGCACGCTCGATCGGGAGGTTGCTTTCTTTTATTAAACCGGTGTACGGATGATCTGCCTCGCTGGCTTGTGGAGAACCATCGTCGTGGAGCGCGCCAATTCGTCGCAGAATGGAATGATGAGGATCGACCGCCCGTACCGCAGCGATCGAGAGAGTGTCAAGACGGTGCGGTTGCCCATTACGGCCAATTTGGTCAAAGCCGTCGTACACAGGCCAGCTCAACGGAATTTTGCGGGCATCTATGTTCCTCTCAACGAGACCTTCCTTCATTCTCTCGTTGGACCGGCGCGTCACCGGCTGTAACACTAGTTCTGTAGGTGCCAGACCGGGTTTTCGATTACTGACCTGCGCGAACACAGCTGGCATATCTGCCTGAATGTCGGTTGGATTGTAGGTCGGAAGACCGATTACAACTGGTACCTTTTCCGATAAATTGCTCAAAGCCGAAAACACAGTGGCAGTCACGCTTTGATCTTCACAGAGTTTTGGGTCGAACCAGATGTCTAAAACGACCGCTTTGGGCTTGAATCTTGGGAGCACTTCAAGCAGTTTGGAGATGTACAAACGCCGTTTGCATGACTCTTCCAACGACCCCGGTCCCGCTTTGGCGCTCTTCGTCGCGGCACTTTTCTTTCCCGCCCCGTTGCTCTCAAAAGGGAAATTGGCTGGCATGTCGCGGCCGACCGCAATCACGCCCACGTACTTGGCATGATCTGGCGCACGCGTCACCCTGTCGTACCAAAAGGCTGGAGAGAGGATGTGATGACCTTCTTGTTCGGTGCCAGGAAGAGAGGGCATGTGCTCGATGATCGTAAGCAGGAACACAAGACAAACACCTATAAAAGCGGCCCTAACCGTTATCCGCTTCTCGGTTTTCTTCTCAGTCAGATTCGATATTAGGGGAGCTTCCGACATGTTTACCGTCTCAACTTAGAGAGCCGTGGCCTTCTGCCCCTCGCTCACGCGCGGTTTGGGTTTCTCGATTTTCCGGAGCCCCTGGCCTCGGGAAAGGGTCCTGCCTCAGCGAGCTGGTCCGCGGACCTTTGAACTGGGTCTTCTACGAGGCCAACTTGGCGGGATTCTCTGCGTTAAGAAGTAAGAAGTCAAATCACTAATTGGGTTGGTAGTTTGGCGACTGAGGATTGACTAGCGCAGAAAACATCGGGGCATCCCGAACTTTCGGGACGCCCCTGGGGAAACGAAACGCAGAGTCTGGCCTACTCTACGGCTTCTTTTCGCGTTCTTTCGATTCCGCCGTGACCGGCGCCTGTGTCTGCATGCTGGACTGCCGTGTCAAGTAGGGCATGAACGGCGTCACTTCAAAGGGCATCTTCTCCCGCTCCGAAATGGAGCCGGGGGGCTTGCTCTTGAGCATCTCGAGGCGGTCGCTCCAGGGATCGAGCTTGATGCGCCCGCCGAGCGGGAGGGCAGCGATCTGGTTGGCGCGCTTGGGATCCTTGGGGTCGAGTTGCGCGGCGGCGTTCCGCAGGTCGGCGTTCGCCGGGACGCGGTTGCCCAGGTGGGGGCTGACCAGATTGGGGATGTCCTTGGCCCGGGCGTCCAGCGCCTGAAGGAACAGCCCGGCGTTGGCCAACTGGTCTTTGTACGGAGAATTCTTCAACATCTCCGTAGCCTTCTGGTTGGCGGCTTGCTCCTCGCTGGGGTCGCGGGCGAACAGGAAGTGGCGGAAGGTGTCCTTGTCGTCAAACAGCAGCCGGTCGAAGAACGCGTACTGGGAATCCATACGATGGCCGAGCACGACGTGGCCGAGTTCATGCGCCACCATGGTGGCCAGCGCGGCCTCGTCTGGCAGCACGTCAATCAGGCCGCGGCTGAGGACGATGGTGTGGCCGAGAGCGAACGACTCGAAGGTCGAGGTCAGCAGAACGCGGCAGCGGACTTCCGGCTGGATGTCGAGGTTGTTGGTGACCTCGAGATTGTTGACCACGGTCTCCAGCACCTTGTCCACATCGCCGCGGGGCGCCAGCAGGCCGATGCGCTGGAGGCGGTCAACGACGTTGTCTTCAGCCTGGCGGTCCCAACTGCGCTGGGCCTGCACGGGCGAAGGGTCGTTGGTCACTTCGGACTGGTCGCGGATGGGCGTGGGCGCCTCCACCAGCACGCGGCTCAGCTCCTGCTCCTGGCCGGCATGCCCGAGGTTATAGCCCCACAGGCGGGTCTGCGACTTGAACTGCAGGCGCTTGGTCAGCGCGTAGGCCATGTCGGATTCCTCGCTGTAGATGAACGCCGGCAGCCATAGCCCGGGGCCGGTGTTCACCCGCCAGCTATCGAAATGGAAGTAGAACTTTGAGTTCGAGCTCCCGGTGTATGCGCCGTTAAAGCGGACGATGCTGTAGTCCTGGTCCTCGACCCAGATGCGGCCGAGGAACCGCCCTTTGCCGGCTTTCGCCAGCGGCGTCACGTCGAAGACCAGGCAGCGCACCTCGCCCAAGAATTCACGGCGCACGTAGTCGAAGTTGTAGTGCTGGCGGTCGAAGCCGTTCATATCGAGGTAGATCATCTGTAGGAAGCCGCGGGGCAGGTACTCCACCGAGAAGGAAAAGAAATTCCCGAAGCCGCCGAACAGCTTGTGAACCTTCCCCGTCTTCTCAGTCAGGGAACGCAACTCAACGCCCTTGGCGAGTTCCGCCCGGCCGAGGAAATAGCGGTCGCCGGCGGGCGCCGTGCCCAGGGTGGGGTCATGGCGCATATTCTGGATGTAGGTCTCCACCAGCGGGCTGTACTGGCGCATGCTGGTCATCATCGCGGTCTCGCGGCTGATGATGCGATCCACCACCTGGTCCAGGCTACTCGGCTGGTCTCCGGCGGCTAGCGGCAAAGCAGCGGCCACCATCAGCAGGGCCAAAAAAACCATCTTCAGGACGCGCATAGCTCTCCCCTCATTCTTCAATATGCCAGTTGGAATTCGATGTGGACTGTGGCAGGAAAATCGGCGGGCCGGCCATTGCTCAGCGCCGGCTTGTAGCGGATCTGCTGCGCCGCACGCACTGCGGATTCATCCAGGCCATGCCCTAGGCCCCGGATGACACGGATCACGCGCACCTGGCCAGTGGCTCCGAAAACAACTTCGAGCAGCACCTCGCCCTCGAGCTTCAGCCGTCGGGCCTCCTCGGTGTAAACCGGACGCGGTTTCTCCAGAATCACGACCGGCTGCACCGCCGGGGCAGCCTCGGCTGCACGAGCCTTGGGCGCTTCCGCCTGCGCGCTGGCATTGCTGAAGCCGGTCTGCTGGACTCCGCGGCCGCCTGTTCCGCCCTTGGGCGGGATGGCGACGCCGTTGCCAAAGCCGGCGCTGGCCACGGTGCCGCGGACGCCGTTCGCCCCGCCAGTGCCGTTGCCGTAGCCGGGACCGCCGGGCAGGTCGTACGAGCCTCGCTGGGCGATGTTGCCGCGCTTGTTGGGATCGCCCTTGCCGGGCAGGCCGTTGGGATCGCCGAAGCCGCCAGTCTGGACCTGATTGATCGGGCGGTTCACTGTTGCCGGCGCGGCGCTGCCGGTGGTGAGCACGCCGGTCTTGACCGGTTCACGAGGGCGCGCTGGCTCCGAGCGCGGCGCATTGACCGCCACCGGCTGGAGGACCGGCTTGACCTCCGGCGCAGCCATTTCCAGGGGCTTGCGCTTGGGCGGCACCGGCCGGGGCGGAGCCATCAACTTGGCGACCTTGGGCGGCTCCACGCGAATCTCAGGCCGCGGCTGCAACTTGACGCGCACCTTGGGCGGCTCGGGCGGCAGCGGCACTTCAGTGCGCGGCGCCACCAGCGAGATAACGTCATAATGCATGATAGGAATCAGCTTCTGCGGGAACAGCATGGGTAGCGTAACCAGCAGCGTGACGCCCACGACCTGCAGCATGGCGCCGATCCCGAATGAGCCCAAGCGGGACCTCTGGTCCTCGAGCACATTCAGGCGCGCATTCACGGGCTTCTGGCCTATGAGCGTTTTCCAAGCATCGTTCTTGCGAGGAGAGCCGGGGCTTGCCCACCCGATCTGGAGTCTCCCCTGATATAACTGTGTCACCGTTGTAGTCATGTCCTCAGGCCGCCTAGATAGAAGATTCTTGTAGCGAGATACGAGTTGTCCGTGCCTCTCTCTTTCCGGAGCGAGTCGGCTAGGACGCGGCTGCCCAGTACCAGCGTACTGGCGCGGGCTGGGGGGCCCGAATAGGACTTTTGTACTACTGTCGCCTAAGTGCCACCTAGAAGGTAACCCGAAGCAACAGTGGCGTGCAAGAGGTCAGCAACAAGCCGTTTCCATCTCTCCGGTCAGCCTGTGCGCGGCCTCAACCCATACGCCCGGCCGCTCCGCCTCCCTCCGTTTAGAGCATAGCACCAAATCAGTGCTATGTGGGAGGACTAACGAGGGCCGCGGGGCCGGGGTCAGCTCGCGCCGGCCGTGTAGGCGCGTGAGACCAGCAGCAGAGCGAGGATATAGAAAAGGAACATGAGGGCAAGGAAGGTCCTGGCCTTGCCGCCCGCGCCGGCAAACTCCTTCCAAACGAACACGCCCCACAGCGCCGCCACCATGGGCGCGGACTGGCCAATGGCGTAAGAGATGGCCACGCCCGTGAAGCTCGCGGCGACGAAGTTGAAGACCGTTCCGATGCCCCAGACGGCGCCGCCGAATAGCCCGAGCAAATGGTCGCCGGGGGAGGCGGCGAAAAATCCGGCGAAGTTGACCGGTTGGCCGACCAGCGGCCTCCTCATGAAATAAATATTGACCACGAAACAGGAGAGCAGGGCGCCCAGAGTGAAGAAGACGGCGATGCTGTAGGGCCCGAGCGCCCGGCCGGCGGTCAGCGCCCGGGTGACGAAGGGCGCGAACGAACCCATCAGAACTCCAGACACCACGCAGGTGACGATGCTCTTGCGAGAGACCGAGCGGCTCTGACTACGCAGTTGGGCGTAGGCCTTGCCGTCCATCACCACTGCAACCACCGCGCACAGCACTCCGAGCCCCAGCAGTACGGCGCTGCCCTTCGGCTGGACCAGGTAGCTCAACACCACGCCGACCACCAGCGCGATCCCGATCGAGATGGGAAATGCCACCGCCAGGCCGGCCAATTCGATCCCGGCCACCAGAAGCAGGTTGGCCACGTTGAAGATCGCCCCGCCGAGCAGCGCCCAGCCGATGTTCGCCCTATCCGCCGAGCGCACGTTGGGCAGAAAACTCTGGGCGTCGTGGTGCCAACTGCCGAGGGTGAAGGCCGCTACCAGCGAAATGGCGAAAATGCCGGCGGCATAGTCCCAGTAGAACAGCTCAAAGCGGTAGTTCCGCGTCCCCTTGTAGGTGTTCGCCCAGGAGCCCCAGCAAATGGCGCTGGTGACCATCATCAGCATGGCGACGGAAAAACTCTGCGGCGTGAACATCGGCGCATCCCTTCTCGGAGTTTTTTCTGCCGGGCGGCAGTGCGTCGTCGGCTCAGGCCGGTGCTCCCTCTGCCGCGCGGCCGGCCTGGATGAAAGCCTCGACCTCGGGGCGGCGCGCCATGACGCGGGCCCCGACCTTCGTGCAACAAAGCGCGGCGCAGGCGTTGGCGAATACGCCGACCTTCTCGTCGCTCCAGCCCTGCAACAGGGCGTAGGAGAGCCCGCCCATGAACGCGTCCCCGGCGCCGGTGGTGTCCACGACATTTGCGCGAAACGACGGCACCTGCGTCACCCGGTCCCGCCGGGCGATCAAACAACCCTCGGCGCCCATGGTGATGGCCACCAGCTCCGGCCCCAGCTTCAGCAGGCCTCGCCCCATTTTTTCGTAATCGGACTCGCCGGTCAGCTCACGCGCCGCCGCTTTGCAGGGCTTGAGGACGTCGGCTCGGCGAAGCGCTGCGACCAGCGCCTCCTCGCTGCCCAGGCCGGCCTGGGCGAAGTAGCTCGCGGCTACGTCGAGATCGAATATCACGCGCACGCCCGCCTCTTTGGCGATGCGCATGGCTTCCTCGACCGGGGCGAGCGGAAGCTGCGAGGCCTCGGTGTGAAAATGCCTCGCCTGGCGGATGTGCAGAGCAAACCGTTCGCGGACTTGCTGGGGAGTAATCCTGCCGGTGACGTTCGGAAACATGTAGATGCAGCGCTCGCCCTGCGCGTCCACCGGAATCCAGGTGAACGAGGAGTGCTCTCCGGCCACCACTTCGATCCCGGCCAAGTCCATGCCGTCGTCGGCAAACTCCTTCTGGATGATGCGGCCGTTCTCGTCCTCGCCGATCAGGCCGAGCCATCCGGCGCGCACTCCCAACCGCGCCACCTGGGTCAGGTTGTTAGCCGTGACGCCCCCGGCGTGGATCTCCAGGCGGTGAGCGTTGATTTTTTCTTCGGCGCCGATCAGCTTGGGGACCAGCGCGAAGAAGTCCACCGTACAGCTTCCGATTCCCACCACTTCAGTTTGTGGCGCCATGTTGCCTCCCCGTTTGGACTGCGGCGAGCTCGTCGAGCGCCGCGGCCAGGCGCTCGAGCCCTGCGGCGACGTCTGGGGTCTCGCCGCCAATCCCGATGCGGAAATGTTCCGGCAGCTCGAAAAACCTTCCTGGCACAATTGAGGTCTCATACTTTTCGCGCAGCAGCGTGCTGAGCGCCGCCACGCTGCCCCGCAGCAGCCGCGGGAACGCCGTCGTGCCGCCGGCGGGCCGGACCGCTTGCAAATCGCTGCGGGAGTCGAGGAAGCGGTCGAGCAGGCGGCGATTGACGTCGAGCAGCGCCCGGGCGCGCGCGGCGATGCGGTCGAGATGATCGATCGCAATGACACTCAGCCGCTCAGCCGGATGTGCCGGGATGACCTCGTAGAGGTCTTGCAGGCGCCACATCCGGCGCGCCAGCGCAGGCTCGGCCAGCACCCAGCCGCAGCGCAGGCCGCTCAAGCCGTACACTTTTGTAAGGCTGCTGGTCGAGAGAAAATGTTCGCCGAGATGGAAAGCCGAGTGCGGGAGCGGCAACGCCGCAGCGTCGAGATAGACCTCGTCCACGAGCACCCGCGCACCGGCGCTGCGCGCAATCTCGCCGATTTGCTCAAGGGCGTGCTCGTCCGCAAGTGCGCTGCTCGGGTTGTGCAGGTTGGTGACGACGATCAGCCGCGTCCGCGGCGTGACGCAGCGCTTCACCTCGTCGGGGTCGAGGCGAAAGCCGTCTTCGAAGCGGCGCGGGAAGCGGCGCACCTCGGCGCCGAGGTAGCGCGCCGTGGTCACAAGCAGTTCGTAGGTCGGATGCTCGATCAAGATTTCGTCGCCGGGCTCGAGTGTGGCGGCCATGGCCAGATGATTGGCGAGCGAAGTGCCCGTGGCGGCGACCATGCACTCGACCGGGGCGTCGCAGCGGGCGGCCAGGCGGCGCTGCAACGGCTCGTAGCCGTAGCCGCCCGGGGCGCTCAGCTCCAGGTCCTCCAGCCGCACCGGGAGCTGCGCCAGCGGGTAGCTTGCGAGCCCACTGGTCGCCAGATCGAAGCGCATCCGGGCGCGCGTCTTCGCCCACTCCATGTACGCCGAATGCATCATGCTCCGCGGCTGCTTCATCCCTGGCTCGTCCTTTGCCGCTGGCGCGCTCCCCAGAAGAAATAGACGGGGATGCCGGCCAGCAGGATGGCGAACCCGATGACAGTGTTGCCCGGATACTTGTAGAGGGTGTTGGCCACCACCAACCAGCACGCGGCGATAAATAGCGTCGTGGTCACCGGATGGCCCGGCATCGAGTAACGGATCGGCTCTTCGCTTCGATCACCGCCGTTCGGACCTGCGTGCGCTTCGCGGCGGCGAAACCCAAACAGGCAGGTCGCCGTCAGCCCGAAGAAGAGGAAATCCATTGAGACCACATAGTTGAGGATCTGTTCGTACCGTCCGGAAACCGCAATCAGCATCGCCATCGCGCCTTGCAGCAGGATCGCCACCACCGGAACGCGGGTGCGCGGGTCGAGCCAGGCCACGCTCTTGAAGAACACGCCGTCGCGGGCCATAGCGAAATAGACCCGCGGGGCGGTGAGGATGGACTGGCTGAGGAAGCCGAGCGTCGAAATCGCAATCCCGACCGCAATCAGCGCTGCGCCGCGTTCGCCCAGCGCCAATCGCATCACGGCTGAGGCGGGCGTGCTTGAGCTTGCCAGGCCGTCGGGTCCCAGCGCCCGGACATACACGAAATTCACCGCCAGATAGAGCACCACGACGCCAGCGACGCCGAGCAGCAGGCCGCGGGGCAGGTTCTTTTGCGGCTCGCGCACCTCGTCGGCCACAAAGTTCGCCGTCTGCCAGCCGCCGTAGGCAAAAAGCACCGGCGCCATGGCGGCCCCGATGGCCGTCAGCAGGTCGAATGATACCGGGCGGTCGAGCAGCTGGCGCGGCGCTGCATGCGGCGCCCCGCCGCGCAATCCAAAAGCAACCAGCGCCGCAATCGCCGCGATCTTGAGCACCATCAGCGCGTTCTGTACCGCGCTCCCTGCGCGCACACCCAACGAGTTGACGGCCGTCAGCGCGCCCAGCGCCAGCACAGCCACCAGCCAATCCGCCACAGGCGCACGAGTCAATTCGAGCAGGTAGCGCGCAAAGGTCACCGCGACAGCGGCCATCCCGCCGGTCTGGATCACCAGCAGCAGCACCCAGCCGTACAGAAAGGCCAGCGCCGGGTGATACGCCTCGCGGAGATACGCGTACTGCCCGCCTACACGGGGCAGTCTTGCGGCCAGCTCGGCGTAGATGAACGCGCCCGCCAGTGCAATCAGCCCGCCCAGCAGCCATGTGCCCAGGATCAGCGCCGGCGTGTGCACCTGCCGCGCCACAACGTACGGGTTGATGAAAATTCCCGCGCCCACGATGCCGCCCATGACAATCATCGTGGCGTCAAACAGCCCCAACCGGCGGGCCAGGCCGGTTGCCGCCGGGTCAGGCGACGAGAGGACATGTTTTTCGGAGGGCGACATTGCTTTGCGCGAAAGGGCAGCGACGGGGGCGTACTCTACCATCGCTCCCGCAGGCAACCAAGGTGCAACCGGCGAGCGGTGGGTCGGGATTTGAAAGTTCTAGGCGATCTGTCGACGTCGCGCGCGTTGACTTTGCGGCGGCGAGTTGGCAGTATGGCGCCCAGTTACCACGAGATTTTCAACCACAGAAGGGAGGTCGGTGATGCCTTACTTCCTGGAACAAGTTGCCTACACCTCGGAGGGCTGGGGAGCCTTGGTCAAGAACCCGCAGAACCGCATTGAGGCGGTGCGCCCGGCGATCGAAAAGCTCGGTGGCGAGATCGAGAGCGCGTGGTTTGCCTTCGGCGAGTACGACGTCGTGCTGATCCTGCAGATGCCGGACAACGTCAACGCCGCAGCGATTGCCATAGCGTTTGCGGCGGGCGGTGCCTGCAAAAGCGTCAAGACCACGCCGCTGATCACCATCGCCGAAGGCGTGGAGGCCATGAAGAAGGCGGCCACCGCCGGCTATCGCGCGGCCACGGCCGGCTAGCCAGCGCCGCGTTGACTGGGCTGCCCAGGCAGCTATGCGGCAGCCTACCGGCAAGCCTGTCACCCTCGCGGGTCGGAAAAAACGGCTCGCGCCGTTTTGGTGCCCCCTCCCAAAGCGAAAGCTTCCGCCATTCCGCATCCTTAGCGGGCCGCGGCCTGCTTGAGGACGGCCCAGGATTGCGCTTTCGCCCACTGCTCGAAGGTATGCCAGCCCACCTCGGGGTAGTCGCGGCGCAGCACGGCCGTGTCCACGCTGTAGCCGACGCGGTCAAACCACTCGAACGTCTTCGCGAAGTCTTCGTTTGTCGCGCGCACCTGCGCGATGGGAATCTCGACATACTCGATCTTGCGCCCGGAGACGCGAGAGATGATCTCGGCGGCCTGTTTCCCGGTGACTTCGTCGGAGGCGATGTCAAACCGCTTGCCCAAGAACTGCTCGCGACGCTCCAGCACCAGCAAGGCGAAACCGGCGATATCGTCGAGCGCGACTTGCTGCAATGCTCGCGAGGCTGGCAAAGCCATTGCGAGCTTGCCCTCCTGCAACCCCGGCAGCGACCATGGGCTGAGCCAGTTTTCCATAAAGAAGACCGGGCCGATGATCGTGTGGGGGATGCCGAGGGATTGGATGTGCTGCTCCACCTTGTACTTGCTTTCGAAGTGTGGAATGCCGGTGCGGCGATCGGCACTGCCCACCGAGGTGAAAACCAGGTGCCGCGTGCCGGCGGCCTTCGCCGCGTCGGCGACGGTGATGCCCTGGCGCGTCTCGACCTCAATACCCGCCTCGAACGGAGTGGACATGGCGAAGATGGCATCGGAGGAGTGCGCGGCGCGCTCCACGGCGGCGTGATCTTCGAGATTGCCGGTTACGAGTTCAGCGCCCAGCCGCTTGAGTTCCTGCGCGGCCGGCGAGTCGGGTTTGCGGGTCAGGGCGCGCACGCGGTGCCCCTTTTTCAGCAGCAGGCGCGCGACTGCTCCGCCCTGCTGACCCGTTGCACCAGTCACCAAAACAGTCAGCTTGTTCGACATGGCGATACCTCCCGTTGTGGCTGTGTGACGATATATTACCTCAGCACAATTGCCGGTCGGCGGTTGGTCCTGTGCGGCTTTGAGGCCAAGCCACGTGACGCGAATGAGATCAGACCTCGCGGCAGCTTACTTCGATGCAGCCGCAGGCCTGCAGGCTACATGAAACCGCGGATGGCAGCGTGCTCGTCGGTGTGGATTTCAAACAGTGTGTGAATCCGGGTGATTTGGAGCAGGTCGTGAACCTTTTGGGTGACGTGGACCAGCTTCAGCTCGCCGCCTTGCTTGCGGACTGTGGCATAGCTGCGGACCAACTCGCCGATGCCGAAGCTGTCAATGAAGTCCACCTCGGCCATATTCACCAGGAACTTTCTGTGGCCCTTGTGAACCAGGACGTGCAGGGTGTCGCGGAGCGCGGTGCCGCCTGCGCCGAGAGTGAGCTTCCCGCTGGCGTGAATCACGGTCACGCCCAGCCACTCGCGTGCACTGGCCTCAAATGCCATGGCGGCTCCTGCCCGAGGTTGAGGGTTCTCAGTCTTCTCTTGGCGCGAAATCATATGCCAGTCAAAGCGGAAACGAAAAGAAGGAGTTTGCCGAGAAGGCTGCTGGCTGCGGATAAGCGAAGGGAAGATTGGTGGACGTGGGGGGATTTGAACCCCCGACCCCCTGCTTGCAAAGCACGAAACTCGCCTCCCACAATTCTACTGGGAATCTTAACTACTAACGTTTCCAACAAATCGGGGAATCTGCTTTCGCTCAAAAGCTAACCCCAATGTATTGAAAACGTTTGATTCGTGTACAGTCGCGTCCCAACAGAAATCCAGGAAAGTGAACCCCTCATTGAGACAAATGTGTGCATCACACCACGATTCGTGGGGTCTTGGCCTTGGATAAAACACGCATCATGCACCTAAGAATGTCATTATCGCCGCCCCGGAAGCTCTCTCGGATTCCATTTGGGACTCTTTTTCGAACTTTTCCGGTGAACTGTAGCCTAGCGCCGAGTGCAATCGACACACGTTGTAGTACTGTTCGATGAATTCCTCCACGCATTCCTGCAGATCCTCGAAATCGCGGTATCTGTTAGCGTAAATCTCTTCACGTTTGAGCGTCTTGAGAAAGCTCTCGCAGGTGGCGTTATCATACGGATTCCCAGGCCTGCTCATGCTTGGCAGCATCCCATGGTCCTTGAGCTTTTGCAGGTACTCGCGGCTCGCATACTGTACGCCTTGATCTGAATGGTGCACGACTCCTGGCGGTGGCCTCCGATTAGCAATCGCCCGTCCCAAAGCACAAACGGGTAGCTGGGCTTTAAGGCTTCGGCCGAGCGCCCAGCCGATGACCTTGCGAGAAAAGACGTCCAGGACAACCGCGAGATAGACAAACTCGCGAGTGAGACGGATATAGGTTATGTCAGCCACCCAAAGTTGATTCGGTCCCGGCACACTCATTCTGTTCGCCAGGTTAAGATAAATGCGTGCCGCACGAAGAGAGTGGTCAGCAGGCCGGAACCAGTCCCGTTGGACCGTCAGCAGATTGTCTTCTCGCATAATTCGCGCTATCCGCTTGTGATTGACAATCCACCCTTGGGTGCGGAGCTCTTCTGCGACCCTTCGGTACCCGTAGCGCCAGCGATGTTGCATGACGATTCCCTGGACAGCGGAACGCAGTACCACCTCCTCTTCCGCCTGGTGCCCTCCTCGTAAATAGCGACAGAAGCCAGCCCGGCTTACCTGGATCAATTGGCACATTCGCTCGACACTCAAGTCGCCTTGCAACGGCACCCTCGCTCTTATCTCATCGTAGATGCCTTGTCGCCAGGATGAAAGCTCTGTCGACGCCGAGCCCCTACTCTTTGCAAGGCATGTCTGAAAAAATCCACTTCCATAGTTTTATTCGCTAACGATCGCTTGAGTTTGAGGATTTGCTTGCGCAGGATTAGCTCGCGGGTTCGCGCAGGAGGAGGGTTGGTCTCGTCCAGACGATCGCGCCAGTTATAGAGAACCCTGCGACATATGCCGAGCTCTCGCGCAAGCTGGACAATGTTGTCGCAACCATGCATTCGTTCAACTGCCTGTCGTCGAAACTCGTTGCTGTACCTCCGCCCTTTCTGTCGTTCCACTTTGTGGCTCCTTTCCCGCAAAGTGTGCGCGACGAAACGGCCTCACTCCAACGGTTCATTCCAAGTCGAGACAACAAAACTGACGGGATGTCCAAATGGATTACTTCCGGTTTGTCCGTTATCCGGGAGTGTTTACAATCGGTTCTCACAAGCCTACTTGCGGCTACTAATCGGCGAAATCGGCGGCAATTCTACGAAAAGACCGTTTCGCCTCCCTTTGGACATCGCGACCAGGCTGGAGAAGTGGATCTAGTCCTCCAATGCTGCCGGATCGCTAGCGGATCTGGCGATAACGGAAACAATCGACGAGGTGATCGTTTACCATGCCGACGGCCTGCATGTGGGCATAAACGACCGTCGAACCAACGAAACTGAATCCGCGATGCTTGAGGTCCCCGCTGAATGCATCGGATTCGGGTGAAGTCGCAGGAATCTGCCGCATGGTCTTCCACCGGTTCAGCTTCGGCCGTCCGTCAACGAAACGCCAGCAATAGGAGTCGAAATTTCCGAACTCTTCCTGGATTTTGAGAAATGCGCGCGCGTTGCGCACGGCGGCTTCGATTTTCATGCGGTTGCGAATAATCGCAGAATCCAATGCGAGCGTCTCAATTCGCCGCGCGGAGAATCGCGCGACTTTCTCGGGCTCAAACTCATCGAAAGCGCGCCGATACCCTTCCCGCTTCTTCAGTACAATCGTCCAGCTTAATCCGGCCTGTGCGCCTTCGAGCACGAGAAACTCGAAGTGCTTGCGGTCATCGTGGACTGGGACACCCCATTCGCGATCGTGATATTGGAGCATCAGCGGATCATCGACGCTGACCCAGGAGCACCGTTTAATTGTTGCACTGCGCATAAATTAAAGACCGTCCCCCTAAATTTTTTACTTGTCGTAAACTGTTACATGTATTATGACAATATGTCGAGCGAGTTCGTCCTTGCCTGCGACATGCGCTTCGCCTCGCGCGAGAACACGCTACTGGGCCAACCCGAAGTCGGTGTGGGAGTGCATCCCGGAGGCGGCGGTACGGAGCGCCTCCCACATCTGGTCGGCCGCGGCCGGGCGCTCGAAATCGTTCTCGGCGCGAACGACTTCGATGGCGACACCGCCGAACGATATGGATACGTCAACCGGGCACTTCCGGACGCGGAGTTGGACGGCTTCGTCGACGCGCTCGCGCGCCGGATCGCCTCCTTCGACCAGGGTGCTATCGCGGCGGCGAAGAATCTCATTAACCAAGTCTCGTTGCCATCTGCCGACCGGCTCCTCGACGCCCTCAACTCCTTTCAGAGCGCCCTGACATGGAGTGAAGCGCAGCAGCGAATCCAAGCTCTATTAAAGCGCGGACTCCAAAGGGACGGCGACTTCGAGCATCGGTGGCCCGCAGTGCTCGACAAATTGCTCGAGACGTAGTCATCTTGTGGCGATGCGCAGCCTCGCCGAGCTAATATAGCCGTTCCGGGTCGAGATATCGCAAGCCGCACTCGATGCCGAGTGGAGACAAGCCATGTCCTACAGCATCTCGACCTTGCTGATCCGCAATCTTCGTGATGTCTTCGGTGAAAACGATCCCGCTCGCCGGCGCGCCGCCATCGACGAGATTTACACTGAAGATTGCGTTTTCTACGACCCCAGCAAGGGAGTCTATCGTGGCCGTGACGAAATCGACCGCATCGCGGGCGCGATCAAAGCTACTCACCCTGATTTTCGATATCAGCCAATTACCGAGCCTGCGGAATCGGGCAATGGCGGGCTGGTCCGCTGGGCATCGGGCCGCCCGGGTGAGGCGCCAGCTTACGCCGGGACTGATTTCATCATTGCCCGGGACGGCAGGATTGCCGCCGTTTATCTCTTTTTCGACAACCTACGGTGAGCTGGACTCTGCCGTGCGACGTCCTATGCTTAGGATTGGCAAACGGCGGGAGGAATATTTCGCGGTCGCTCAAGCTGCTTTGCTTGAAGCGAAACACCGGAAATCTATCGGCAATCCAGGAGAAAAGCGGCTATCTCCTTAGGCAACGGGGAAACGAGCGGTTTGTCGGCAATCCGGAAGTAATCCGCTCTTCCCAAGATGTGCACGAGCAAACTGTCTCACTCCAGGGGTTCACTCCAGTCCACGAAAAACGAGGGATTGACGCACAGGTGAGTTCGCCAAGTGCTTTGCAATCAGTGAAGAAGTTGGTGGACGTGGAGGGATTTGAACCCCCGACCCCCTGCTTGCAAAGCAGATGCTCTCCCAGCTGAGCTACACGCCCACCGCTACCACTACTGCATTCTAGAATATTTGTAGAACCGGTTCATCTTCTTTCGAGTCGATCTGTGTCAGAACTGCGCCAAAACCTTTCCGCTGTGCCAAAACTAAGCTTTTCATTTTCAGTCGAAGTTCAGAGCCCGAGAGCGGTTGCCACAGCGCTGCAAGGGCGATCAAGCAATTCAGAGACCGGAACAACTCCTTACACTTAGGAGCATAGATCGTCACTAGAGTACCTGTTTTAAGGCAGGCGCTCTATTCCATTGAAAGCTTGACGAGACACTGCAATCCTCCTAGAATAACCCCCCCTTCCTGGAAAACCCTAGGTTCTCGGGGTATTCCCCTCAACGATCGCGAAGCATTGCCAGTATGATTTCTCTACCAAAGTTCGCCAGCCAACACATGCTGGTGGTGTTTTTCATCTACGGGCTAGCTTTCTTCTTACTTGGGACGGCTATTCTACTCAAAGAGGACAAGCGCAGCACTCTTAGCCTTCGAAACCTTCTGTGGCTCTTAGCCGGCTTTGGATTACTTCATGGGGTGAGTGAATGGTCGGATATGTTTCTCGCGCTTGGAGAGACATATTGGACGCCGTTTCTCTTTCGAATTATCAAGATAATTGGCTTCTACCTTGGCTTGGGTTCTTTTGTCTTTCTTCTGGCGTTTGGCGTCAGATCTGTTGCAGTGGACAAATCCAGGTTCAAGTGGCTGGAGCGCGCATCACTCATTGCTTCGTTACTGTTTGTGCTCGTGGTGAGCCTGCACGGGATTCGGACCGGCCTGAGTAATCAATGGTATGTAACGAGCGGCGTTCTTACGCGTTATTTGCTGGCATTTCCGGGTTCACTCTTAGTTGCGGCGGGGCTCTTCCGGCAGAGTCAATCCCGTGAAATCAAAGAGATCAATTCCTCCGCGGTACTTCGAAATATGAGGGGAATGGCGGTCGTTTTTGTCGTATATGCGTTGCTTGCCGGTGTCATCGTTCCCAAGGTGCCTTTTCCGCCGGCCACATTCATTAATTACACTTCGTTTGAAAATATGTTTGGGCTTCCAGTCCAGATTTTTCGCGCCGCGTGCAGTGTCTTGGCAGCATTGTTCGTCGGGGGAATTTTGAATGCGTTTTCCGCCCTAGCCTACGGAGAGCTGGAGAAACAGGTTCAGGAACGGACCTCGGACCTGGCGAAAGTCAATGAAACTTTGCTGAAAGACATAGCGGTGCGGAAGCGGGTGGAGGCAGAGCTGGAGCAGTCGCGCGACGCGGCACTGGAGTCTTCGAGAGTGAAGTCGGAGTTCCTGGCCAACATGAGCCACGAAATCCGCACGCCGATGAATGGAATCATGGGAATGACGGAACTGGTTCTCGATACGGAACTGGACTCCGAACAACGCGAGTACTTGAACATGGCGAAATTATCCGCTGATTCCCTACTTTCTTTGATCAATGACATCCTGGATTATTCCAAGATCGAAGCCGGCAAGCTGGAGATCGACCAGATGGAATTCAATCTGGGCGACAATCTGGGCGACACGATGAAAACACTGAGCCTGCGGGCCCACCAAAAGGGGCTGGAACTCGCCTGCGACCTTCAACCCGACGTTCCGGACGCGCTCGTGGGGGATCCCGGGCGCCTGAGACAAATCATTGTGAATTTGGTCAGCAACGCCATCAAGTTCACTGAAAAAGGTGAAGTGGTTGTTTCCGTGCAGGCAGATTCCCGGACGAATGACGACATCCAACTCCATTTTACAATCACAGATACGGGTATCGGAATCCCTGCAGGTAAGCAAACTGCGATCTTTGAAGCTTTCACCCAGGCTGACGGATCCATGACTCGCACATACGGCGGCACGGGATTGGGTCTGACCATTTCGTCTCGGCTGGTGGCATTCATGGGCGGACGAATTTGGGTGGAAAGCGAGCCGGGCAAGGGCAGCCGCTTCCATTTCACTGCCCACTTTGGGTTACAGAAGCTACCTGCAAGAGCTATTGTGCCCAGGGATCCGACGACTTTGCGTGATATGCGAGTGCTCGTCGTAGACGACAACGCGACAAACCGACAAATTTTGCTAAAGATGCTGACTAACTGGCACACGAACCCTACCGCAGTTGAAAGCGGGGCAAAGGCGATAAGTACCCTGCGAGAAGCACAAGGATTGGGGAGAGTCTTTCAACTCATTCTCATTGACGCCCAAATGCCTGAAATGGACGGATTCGCATTGGCTGAGTGCATTAATAGGAACCCAGACTGGGGGACCGCCACAATAATGATGTTAAGTTCCGCGGGCCAGCGCGGTGACGCGCGGCGCTGCCGTGAGTTGGGCGTCGCCGCCTATCTGACCAAGCCTGTCCGGCAGGGAGAACTATTGGACGCGATTTTGACCGCGTTGGGGACGAGACCAATAAAGGAAGCTCCCCCTGTCCTGGTCACGCGTCATTCTCTCCGAGAGAATAGCAATCATCTCCGCATCCTGCTAGTTGAGGACAACGCTGTAAACCAAGTGCTCGCGGTCCGGTTACTGGAGAAGCGCGGGCACACGGTGGCAGTGACCGGAAACGGCAAGGAAGCGTTGGCGGCTCTAGAAAAACAGTCGTTTGACTTGGTACTTATGGACGTTCAGATGCCCGATATGGACGGCTTCGAAGCGACAGCCGCCATCCGCAAAAAAGAGAAAACGTCTGGGAATCATTTACCCGTCATCGCCATGACCGCTCATGCGATGGTGGGGGACAGAGAACGCTGTCTGCAGGCAGGAATGGATGATTACATTATGAAGCCGATTCGGCCGGAGGAATTGAACGATTTACTCAAGCGCTATTCATTGTCTGTCAAGACCGGCGCGGAGCTATAGGGTTCCTGCGGGGCTGTTCAGGCGAGCATGATTGGTCTGTGGGGCCGAGCCGCTCGCGGGGCAGGAGGTGCATTCCGGCAGCCGCGGATCTGGCGGCGTATGATGATAAGCAGCGTGCTCGCGAGAAACATTGAATCAGCACGGCGGGAGCTCCGATGAAGCGCTTTTTCTCTTACCTTCTGGTCGCGTTCCTGCTCGCGACGTTTGCCCGCGCCGCCAGCGCGCAGCACGACCAGCACCACATGGCGCACAAGATCGCCGCCGGAGTGAACCTCAACGTAGCAACCGACGCCGCGGCGCAGGTTACGACGCTGCGGTTGGGCCCCATCAACCTGTCGGCGCATTCCGACCACATGAGCATGGCGCAACCGCCGGATCTATTCTGGGTCGTGCCATTCGACGGCTGGCTGCTTGCCTATCATCCGCGGCTGGTGGACGCAGCGGGCAACCCGGAGCCCGGCCGCCTGCTCCATCACGTCGCCTTCTGGAACACGCGCCGCTCCGATTTCCTCTGCCCCAATAAGGAAGAACACATTTTCGGCGCGGGCGGCGAGATGAACGATTGGCCCGCGCTGCCCGGCTATGGCTATCGTGTGGCCAAGGGTGAACGCATACGCATCGCAACGATGTTGCACAACCCGACCGGCACAGCCTTTCCGAACACTTACCTCGAGGTCCGCGTCGAGTACCGCGCCCGTAGCGCCGGCGACACGCCAGCGACGGCGCTCAAGAGTGTCTATCCCGCTTGGTTCGACGTGATGCAGTGCGGCCATTCCGCTTACGAGCTGAAGCCCGGCAAGAGCGTCACCTCAGGCGAAGTCACATTGCGTTATGGCGGCACGCTGCTGGGCGTGGGCGGGCACTTGCACGACTACGGGGAGCGGTTGGTGCTCGCGGACCTTTCGCGGAAGGAAGAGGTGGCCGCGCTCAGCTCGAAGCTCGACCCCGACGGCCGCATCATCTCGATGCCTGTGGTGATGTTCACCGATCGCGGCGGCTACCGGCTCGACCGCGGCGAGCGCATCCGCGTCACCGCGACCTACGACAACCGCGCCGGCAAGCCCCTGCCCGATGGCGCCATGGGGATTGTCGTCGGCTACTTTGTGCCCGACAGCGAGGCGCAGATGGCCGCGCTGCGGCGCAAGGACAAATAACTTCCGGCCCCCGCGTTTCTCTGATACGATGGCGTGTTTTCCTGTTCGCCATTCTTCCACGCAGGAGCGATAATGGCCCAGAAATGCGCGATTTGCGGCAAGGGGCCGCGCTACGGCAACATCATCAGCCACGCGAACAACGTGCGGCGGCGCCGCTGGAACCCGAACCTCCGTCGCGTCCGGGCGATCATTGAGGGCGTGCGCAAGCACGTGCGCGTGTGCACCGCCTGCCTGCGTTCCGGCCGAGTGAAAAAGGCCGCCTGAAGCAGCGTTCCCCGCATCGGAACCGAGAAGGAGCCCGCGTGTCGAAGCGTACCATCGCAATCCTGGGGATCCTGACGGCGCTAGCGTGCGCGGCGGGGTGCAAGCAGCAGGCGCCCCCGGCGCCCGACGTGTGGGCCACGGTCAACGGCAAGGAGATCAAGCGCGATGAGGTGGAGAAATACTACCGCAGCCGCGTCAACCCCGAGGGCCAGGAGCCCTCGCAGGAAGAGGCGCTCTCGCTCAAGCTGAACATCCTGGACGAGCTGGTTAACAACGAAATCCTGCTCGAACGCGCCCGGAAGCAGGCACTGGAGGCAAGCGACGGCGAGGTCGAAGATAAATTCACCGAATTCAAGAGCCCGTACACCGAAGATGAGTTCCAGCGGCAGCTCAAGGACCGCCGCGTAACGGTGGACGACCTGAAGCGCGACCTCCGCCGCCAGCTCTCCATTCAGAAGCTGATCAACCGCGAGGTCGTGGCCAAGATTTCCATCACCGATCAGGACGTCGCCGACTTCTACGAACAGAACCGGGCGCAGTTCAATGTCGCCGAGCCGCAGTACCGCATCGCGCAGATCGTCGTGACGCCGCGCAAAGACCCGCAGGTGCGCAATCGCAAGAACGACGACGCCACCACCGAGGCCGAAGCCCGCCGCAAATGCGCCGTGCTCATGGACCGGCTCAATAACGGCGCCGACTTCGCGCAGCTCGCCATGGACTACTCGGAAGACCCGGTCACGGCGGCGACCGGCGGCGACCTCGGCTACGTCCCCGAATCGGCGCTGAGCCAGTCGGACCCGGCGTTGAAAAAGGCGGTGCTGGCGCTGCGCCCCGGTCAGATCAGCGGCGTCATCACCCTCCGCGACAGCTACCGCATCCTGAAGCTTATCGCCCGCGAGGCTCCCGGCCAGCGCGATCTCGCCGACCCGCAGGTGCAGCAGTCGATCCGCGACGCCCTTCGCAACCGCAAGGAGCAATTGCTCCGCGCCGCCTACCTGGCCACGGCCCGCGATGACACCAAGGTGGTCAACTATCTGGCTCGCCAGGTCGTGGAATCGGCCGGCAAGCTGCCCGGAGTGGCCAAGCCCCCGACTGCTCCGGGCGCACCGCCAAAGAAGTAGCGGCGGGGGTTGGAGCGGAATCGACAGACCCGATTATCGAAACTCAAAAATCGAAACGCGAAACACGAAAAGAAAAAACAGGTGCTCGGAGGCTTGCATTTGCGGCCCTCGCCTGCGAGTTTCGTTTTTCTGATGCACCTTCGTTTTATTGTCGGTGAAGTTTTTCCCCTGGCCGAAGGCGGAGCCGTGGTGGCGGGCCGGGTCGAGGCCGGCGCGGTGCGCGAAGGCCAGCCGGTGGCGTTCCGCAGTACCGCCGGGCGCCCTGTGCAGGCCTGCGTCGTCACCATCGAGCGCGCCGCCGACCGCGCCCTGGTTCCCCAGGCAAAGGCCGGCGAAGACGTCCGCCTACTGCTGCCCGAAGTCAGCCCGACGGCGCTCGCCGCCGGCACCGTGCTGGAAGAAATCCCGGATTGACCGTCATAGTCCGCCTTTAGAGCGGCAAGGCCTGTGGGCCAGGTGATAGCCGCGCGTCTGAGGTCGAACTCCCCGACGGTATTACGGGGAGGCGGGCTACATCGGTATAGGTTATTAAGCAACGATGGCGAGGACTTCGCCGGCGTTGACGGCTTGGCCTTCGGCGACGAGCAGCCCTTCGATCTTTCCGGTCTTCGGTGCGCGGATTTCGTTTTGCATCTTCATCGCTTCGACTACCAGCAACCCCTGCCCGGCCTCGACTGCATCGCCCAACTTCACCAATAGCCGCACCACCTTGCCGGGCATCGGGGCGGTGACCTGCTGGCGGCCTTCGACTTCGAGCACGCCGCTGCGCTTACCGCGCCAGGCCCGCGGGTCGAGCACGTGCGCCGAGAACTCTGCGCCGCCGGTCTGAACGCGCACCCCATCTGCGGCGGCCTGCACGCGCACCTCGAACGATTGACCGCTGAGGAGGATGGAATATGTGCCCGCGGCCACCTCGACAGCATCGGCTTCGACGGGGCGACCGTCGATCGCGAGCGACAGACGGCCGGCTTCGCGCACCAGTTCCACGCTGCGCGTTTTTGGTTTTTGGCTTCCGCCGCCGCTGATGCGCACTTCAAGCTTCATGCTTACACCTAGCGGGTCACTACTTGGCGTGTTTCTCGCACCAGGCGTACAGCGCGTCGTAAATCGGGAATCCGCAGGCCAGACGCTGCTCGTCGCTCAATTTGAGTGCATGGAAACCCTCGGCGATGGCCTTGAGCCCCGGCGCCTCCGCCGCGGTGTATTCTTCACCCTGGATGTCGGCGCCATGGACGATTTTTGCCAGGTGCGCAAGAGCCGACTCCTTCAGATCGAATTCGCGGATCAGCACCTCGAACGTGCACAGACCTTCGTGGTGGGTGAACTTCAACTCTGGATTCCGCGGCATGTCGAATGGCACCGCTTCTTCTCGGGCCGCGATCCCCAGGACCTCGCTCTCGGGCGCAAACATGAACTCGGCCTTTGGGTCAATGAAGCGCCGAATCAGCCAGGGGCAGGCGACTCGGTCCACTTTCACGTTGTGGCGCGTAACCCATTTCATGGGAAGCTCCGCTGTGAAGAAGTTGACACTCGAAAGTTGAAAGTCAAAAGCAAGAAGTTAAGCAGACACGCTCTCGAAATCCTCCTGGGGCGCTGCGAGCCACTTGTCGCGAGCCGCAAATCATAAGCCACGGGTCACGAGTTAGGACTTATCTCTCCGGCGCTCGATCGAGCTGCTCGCGGCGGCCTTCGAGCTTCCAGCGCGAGAGAGTCTCCGCCGGGCGCGCCGAAGCGCTCGAAGCTCCGTTCGTGCTGAGGTGCCAGAGCACGGCCGCCAATAGCGCCGCGTCCTCGGAGGCGTCGCCCGGTCCGGCGGTGCTCCGTGTTGGCGCAACCCTGAACCACTCGTCGAGCCAGCGCGTGTGAATCTCGGCGCGGAGGAACTCCGGATCGGCCAGGATGCGGCGGAAAAGCCCGACGTTTGTATGAATGCCAGTGACGTAAAACTCCTCGAGCGCCCGCCGCATGCGCGCCAGGGCTTCGCCGCGATCGCTGCCCCAGGCAATCAGTTTGCCAAGCAGCGGATCATATTCATTGGGCACCGTCCAGCCGGCATAGACACCGTCGTCCAGGCGAATGCCCGGTCCGGAAGGCGCGCGCCGTGCCAGGATCTTCCCCGGCGATGGGAAAAAGTTATTGTCGGGGTCTTCGGCGTAAATGCGGCACTCGATGGCGTGGCCGCGGAGGACTACTTCTTGTTGGGTGAACGGCAACGGCTCACCCGCGGCGATGCGAATTTGCAGCTTCACGAGATCGAGACCCGTCACCGCCTCGGTGACAGGGTGCTCGACCTGGAGGCGTGCGTTCATCTCGAGGAAATAAAATTTGCCGCCGGCATCCACCAGGAATTCTACGGTTCCAGCATTCGTGTAGCCGCTGGCGGCCGCGAGTTTCACCGCCGCTTCGCCCATGGCATGGCGCAGCCGCGCGTCCACCACGGGCGAAGGCGCCTCTTCGATCACCTTCTGGTGGCGCCGCTGGACCGAACATTCGCGCTCACCGAGGTACACGATGTGGCCGTGCGCGTCGGCAAGTATCTGCACTTCGATGTGTCGCGGCTGCTGGACATATTTTTCCAGATACAGCCGCGCATCACCGAAGGCGTTGAGCGCTTCGGAGCTGGCATCGCGCCACGCCGCGGCGAGTTCCGGTTCGGTCGCTACCAGGCGCATGCCCTTGCCGCCGCCTCCGGCTACGGCTTTGAGCAAAACGGGGAAGCCCATCTCATGGGCCAGAGCGCGCGCATCGTCGAGGTGCTCGAGCGGGTCCACCGCGCCGGGAACCGTGGGCACACCGGCGCGGCGCGCCAGTTGCCGCGCTGTAGTCTTCGAGCCCATCTGCTCCATGGCCGTGGCCGATGGCCCGATAAACGTGACGTCGGCGTCGGCGCAGGCCCGCGCCAGCGCCGGGTTTTCGGCCAGAAAGCCGTAGCCGGGATGCAGGGCGTTGCACCCTGCCCGCCGGGCGACTTCTATGAGCTTATCGATGCGCAGGTAGCTTTCGCGGGAGGGCGAAGGCCCGATCGGATAAGCCTCGTCGGCCAGGCGAACGTGCAGCGCGGCGCGGTCGGCTTCGCTGTAAACGACCACGGCGCCGATGCCCAGCTCGCGGCATGCGCGCAGGATACGCACGGCAATTTCGCCGCGATTCGCAATCAGGATCTTTTTGAACATCGTCTCTGCGAAGAAGCGCAGTGCGAGGATTCTAACACGCCGGCGAGTGGCGACTTCAGCTTAGTCGGCTCGAGGTCCGGCCCAGCCGGCTCCCTTTGCTTTGCTCAGAAATGCGTGGCAAGCGGCATGCGGCGCAGATTAGCATTGCCGCGTTCCAAGCGGATTCGTGTGGGCGGCGGCAGAGGGGTTGTGATATACCACGCCGAGTCTGAAGGAAACCTGCTCGAGGAGCCGGGCGATGAAAAAGCTTGGATGCCTTCTGATCCTTCTCCTGCTCGCTGCGACACTGGCCGTACCGCAGACGGGCGACCTCGCTCCCGGCGAAAACCTGGTGGTCGAGGGCGTGCCGCGGATCCCCGCGGCGTTGGCCGCAGAGGTGAGCCGCTACGCCGAGTTCCGCGCCGCCGCGCTCATGAGCTGGCATCCCACGCGACGCGAGATGCTCATCTCCACGCGGTTCGGCGATACGCCGCAGGTGCACCTGGTCAAGTTTCCCGGCGGCGCCCGCAGGCAACTTACGTTCTTTCCCGACCGCGTGGGCGACGCCACATTTCACGCAAAGGGCGGCGATTATTTTGTCTTCAGCAAGGATGTGGGCGGGGGCGAATGGTTCCAGAAGTATCGGTTTAACCTCGCGACCGGTGCGATCACGCTGCTCACTGACGGAAAGTCGCGCAACATCGGTGGCGTATGGTCGAACGACGGGAATCGGCTCGCGTACGGCTCGACGCGGCGCAACGGCGCCGACGTGGACCTCTACGTGATGGACCCCGTGGCGCCGGAGAGCGACCGGCGCCTCGCCGAGCTCAACGGGGGCGGCTGGGCGGCGCTCGATTGGTCGCCGGACGACCGCAGAGTCCTCGTCGAAGAGTATGTCTCCGCAAATGAGAGCTACCTTTGGCTGTTCGATGCGGCTACAGGCGAACGGGCATTGCTCACGCCCAAGGGCGGCGCCGAAAAGGTCTCCTACGGCGGCGGGCAGTTCAGCAAAGACGGCAAGGGTCTCTATGTCACCACCGACCGCGAATCGGAGTTCCACCGGCTGGCCTATCTCGACCTGGCCAGCAAGACGCACACCTACCTGACCTCCCGCATTCCGTGGGACGTGGAGAGCTTCCGCGTCTCGCCGGATGGGAAGACCATCGCGTTCGTCACAAACGAAGACGGGTTTGGCGTTCTCCACTTGCTGGACACGGCGACGCGGGCGGAAAAACCTGTTCCCCGGCTTCCGCCGGGGCTCATCTCTGGCCTCCGCTGGCACCCGACGGGAACACTTCTGGGCTTCAATCTGGTTTCGGCCCGCTCGACCTCGGATGTCTATTCGCTGGAGATGGGCACGGGGAAGGTCGAGCGCTGGACAGAGAGCGAGACCGGCGGAGTGAATACGGAGAGCTTTTCCCAGTCCGAGTTAGTTCGCTGGAAGAGTTTTGACGGCCGCATGATCTCCGGATTCCTCTATCGCCCGCCGGCGCGCTTCACCGGGAAGCGCCCCGTCGTCATCAATATTCACGGCGGCCCCGAGGGCCAGTCCCGGCCGGGATTCCTCGGACGGAACAACTATTTCTTGAATGAAATGGGCGTCGCGATCATCTACCCGAACGTCCGTGGCTCGACGGGCTATGGCAAGACGTTCCTGGCGCTCGACAACGGTTTGCTTCGCGAGGGCACCTACAAAGACATCAACGCGCTGTTTGATTGGATCGCTACCCGGCCCGACCTCGACGCCGAGCGCGTCATGGTAACCGGCGGCAGCTACGGCGGGCACATGACGCTCGCGGTGATCACCTATTACCCTGAGCGCCTGCGGTGCGCGTTGAGCGTGGTGGGCATCGGGAACCTGGTGACCCTTCTTGAGCACACAGAAAGCTACCGGCGCGACCTCCGCCGCGCAGAATATGGCGATGAGCGCGACCCGAAGATGCGAGAATTTCTCGAGCGCATCGCTCCGGTGAACAACGCTGGCAAGATTCGCCGGCCGCTGTTCATTGTGGCCGGGCAGAACGACCCGCGCGTCCCGGTGAGCGAGGCCGAGCAGATGGTGGCAGCCGTACGCAAGACCGGTACGCCGGTCTGGTACCTGATGGCCAAGGACGAAGGCCACGGGTTTGCCAAGAAGAAGAACCAGGACTTCCTGTTCTATTCGACCGTAGCGTTCATGCAGGAATACCTGTTGAAGTGAGACCCTGCCTGCGTCGAGCTTTTCTCCAGCACGCGGCGTTCTGTGCTAAACGCTAGAGCGGAATATTCCCATGCTTTTTCTTCGGGTTTGCATCCCGCTTCGTTTCGAGCGCACGCAGGGCGGTGATGATCTTGGGGCGTGTCTGTGACGGCTCGATGATGCCGTCAATATAGCCGCGCTCGGCGGCGACGTAGGGATTGGCGAAGCGCTCGCGGAACTCGGCGATTTTTTCCTGGCGCAAGCGCTCGCGCTCGGCTTCGGGCGCGCGCTCGAGATCGCGCTTGTAGACGATGTTGACGGCGCCTTCCGGCCCCATCACCGCGATTTCGGCGGTGGGCCAGGCATAGTTCGCGTCGGTGCGGATGTGCTTGCTGGCCATAACGCAGTAGGCACCGCCATAGGCCTTGCGCGTGATGACAGTGATCTTCGGCACAGTCGCCTCGGCAAACGCAAATAGCAGCTTCGCGCCGTGCTTGATGATCCCGCCGAACTCCTGCTGCGTGCCCGGGAGGAAGCCGGGCACGTCTTCGAAGGTGACCAGCGGCAGATTGAACGCGTCGCAGAAACGCACAAACCGCGCTCCCTTCACCGAGGCGTTGATGTCGAGTACGCCCGCCAACACGGCCGGCTGGTTGGCCACGATGCCCACCGGGCGGCCGTCCAGACGCGCAAAGCCCACCACAATGTTTTTCGCGAAGTGCTCATGCACCTCGAAGAAGTAATTCTCGTCCACCACCGCGTGAATCGCGTCCTTGATGTCGTAGGGCTGCATGGGGTCGGCGGGCACCAGCCGGTCGAGCGCGGCGTCTGCACGGTCCCAGGGGTCGGTTGTGGAGCGCCGCGGAGGGTCCTCGAGGTTATTCGACGGCAGGAAGCCCATGAGCTCGCGGATCATAGCCAGGCATTCGGCATCGTCGCGAGCGACAAAGTGCGCGACGCCGCTGGTAGCGTTGTGCGTCATCGCCCCGCCCAGCTCCTGTTTGGTGACTTCCTCGTGCGTCACCGTCTTGATCACGTCCGGCCCGGTGACGAACATGTAGGAGGTGTCGCGGGTCATGAAAATGAAATCGGTGATGGCGGGGGAATAGACGGCCCCGCCGGCGCACGGCCCCAGGACCGCGCTGATCTGCGGGATGACGCCGCTCGCCAGCGTGTTGCGCAGGAAGATGTCGGCGTAACCCGCCAGCGACATCACGCCTTCCTGGATCCGGGCGCCACCCGAGTCGTTCAGGCCCACCACTGGCGCGCCCACGCGCATAGCCAGGTCCATGACCTTGCAGATCTTTGACGCATTTGCCTCTGAGAGCGAGCCGCCGAACACAGTGAAGTCCTGCGCAAAGACGTACACCAGCCGGCCTTCCATCCGGCCGTAGCCGGTGACGAAGCCGTCACCCGCCGGACGCTGCTCTTCCATCCCGAAATCCACGCAGCGGTGTGTGACGAACTTGTCGAGCTCCTCGAAGCTGCCCTCGTCGAGCAGCAGCGCAATCCGCTCGCGGGCCGTGAGCTTGCCGGACTTGTGCTCTCGCTCGCGGCGCTCGGCGCCGCCGCCGGCTTCCGCCTGGGCGGAGCGCCGGCGCAACTCCTCGAGCCGGTCGTGGAGTTTCTGATTGATGGCCATCGGCCTTGCCTCGCGCTCAAGCGTGCCGTCGTCTCGTCAGGTCGGGACCTTGGGCCCTTTCGGTCCGGTGTACTCCAACTGCGGCCGGATCTGGTGGTCCTCAGGGTGTCGCTCAACGCAGACCTTGTGGTTTTCGATTGCCTGGAAGTCCGCGCTACTTCGCCGCCAGGACGTGGAACATCTCCAGCGTTTCGATCTCGTTCTCGCGCACGGGCGTCAGCGCGAGATCCGTGTAGTTGTGAGCATCGGGATCCTTCTTGAGACTCCGCACGAACCAATAGTAGCGCCAGACGAGTCGAGCGATCCGATAATGCTTCGACAAGAACTCCGCCGCATAGCGCGGATAGAAAATCCAGGGACTCTCGGTGGGCATCCCCGGCCGGCGGTCCATGCGATATTTGCGCCGCAGATAGCCGCCCTCCAGGGGATGGATTTTCTCGATACTGATGCAGCCGTGGAACCACAGCAGCAGGAACATCATCTTCCCGGGACTGATGCCGTCGGTCGCGGCGCGCCGCATTACCGTCTTCATGTGCTCGTCGGTGTTGTAGGTGGTCCACGCCTGCCTGTAGACCTTCTCCCATTGTTCCTTCGACATGATGGGATGCTTGGCGCAAACATGCTCCAGGTCGTACTTGTTGAGGTCCGGATCGAGCCAGGCGCCGGCGAGGTGCAGCTTCTGATGATCCTCAGAGCCGGGCAGCGGGGTCAGGCAGAAGAACTCCAGCAGATCGACGGGCAGCTCGCGCTTGATGATCTCGATATCGCGAATGAGCCGTTCCGGCGTGTCGTTCGGAAAACCCAAAATGTATCCGGCGTAGGTGGTGACGCGCCAGCGTCTCCATTCCAAAAGCATCTTGCGGTACTCGGTGATCTTGTTCTGCTTCTTCCTGGCGCCAGCCAGGCTTTCCGGATTGATGCTCTCCAGTCCCAGGAAGACTTTGGTGATGCCGGCGCGGGCCCCCTTCTCGATGAAGCGGGGAATGCGATGGCACATGGTGTCCACCTGCACGGTGAACTTGAACTGGAGTCCTTCTTGTTCGCGCATGGTGATGAGCCGGTCGAAGATGGGCTCCCAGTCCTTGTTGCGCGCCAGATTATCGTCGGTGATGAAGAAGTGGTTGATGCCCTGCGCCAGGTTGCGCCGGATGATGCTCTCCATGTCGTCGGCCGAGCGCCGCCGCGATTTGCGCCCTTGCACGTTGATGATGGTGCAAAAGGAGCATAGGAACGGGCAGCCGCGCCCGGCGTCCACAGTGGTCAGGCGGCCGGCGGTGCGCTTGATGCGCGTGGCGGGCAGCATGGGCGGCGGCGCGCCTTCCAGCGCCGGAAGATCGGCGGCATAGTTGTACAACGGCTTGAGCCGGCCATTCCAGGCGTCGCGCAGGACCTCCTCGAAGTGATTCTCGGCTTCCCCGGCGTAGAGCGACACGCCAAGATCCATGGCTTTCTTCATCTCCGGCGGCACTTCGGGCAGCATCGCCAGGCAGCCCGAGACGTGGAATCCGCCGATACACACCTGCACTCCCGCGGCGCGGAAGCGGCGCGCCAGGTCCATGGCATGGGGATACTGATTCGACTGCACGCCGATGAGCCCGACCATGCCGCGGCCGTTGCCGATCATCTTCACAATTCTCTCGGGGCGGATCCGCGTGTTGGTTTCGTCGAACGCATGAATCGCCCATTCCACGCCTTCGCCGAGAACCTTGCGATCGCGGCAGTCCAGTGCCAGACCGTGCAGAACAGCGAGGCTGTTCGAAGGAATAGCGGAACGCAGCCATTGGATGACGTAGCCGTCGTCGTCGTAGTGGGACGGCTTGATCAAGACCAGCGTGAAATGCTGCCGTGCTTCGGTCACTTAGGAACTCTCTGGCGGAATGCCGGACGGCCCTCTCCGTCAGGCGCCGCAACTCTTGGATCGGCTCAGGATTGTCGTCCCTGCAAGCGTAGCACAACATTATTGCGCAGCCACACCCCGCCATCCTTCTTGACGATCACCATAGCCGCCGGCTGCATCGTTCCCGGAACCAGCAGTGTCTGGAGAACCGCCAGTCCTCGGGCTCCGCTGGGGCGAGCAAGTCCGCGGTCGCCGCGCTAGGTCCGGACCTTGAGCCCTTTCGGTCCGGTGTACTCCGACTGCGGCCGGATCAGGTGGTCCTCAGCGTGCTGCTCGATTACGTGCGCGCACCAGCCGGCCACCCGGCCACAGGCAAACAGGGCCACAAACTGCTTGGGCTGGAGCCCGAGCGCCTGCAACACGAGCGCAGTATAGAACTCCACATTGGTCTTGAGGTTTCGCCCAGGCTTGTGCTCCTCGAGCACACGCAGCGCCGTTTTCTCTGTTGCCCGCGCTAGCTCATAGAGCTTGCGGTTTTCCAGCCCGGCGCCGCCCAGCTCCTCGGCCACCCGGCTAAGCACGTCCGCACGAGGGTCGCGCACCTTATAAACGCGGTGGCCGAAGCCCATGATGCGCCGGCCATGGGCGAGCTCGTTCCGCAGCCAGGCTTCGGCGTTTTCGGCCGTGCCGATCTCCACCAGCATGTCGAGCACCGGGCCGGGCGCGCCGCCGTGCAGTGGCCCTTTGAGCGCGCCAATAGCGCCGGTGACGGCGCTGACCATGTCGGATCGCGTGCTGGCGATGACGCGCGCCGTAAACGTGGAGGCGTTCATGCCGTGGTCAATCACCGTCACCCAGTAAGTGTCCAGCGCCCGGGCGGCTCGCGGGTCGGGCTCGCGGCCGTGCACCATGTACAGGAAGTTGGCCGCAAGCGGCAGGTCCTCGCGGGGCGCAATCGGGTCGGTCCCGGCGGCGATGCGCGCGTGCGCGGCCACAATCGTCGGGAAGCGGGCGGTTAGCATGCGGGCGCGGGCCAGGTCCGCCTCGAGCGAGATCTCTTCGGGGTTGGAGACATCGAGCGAGAGCGTGGCGCAGGCCATACGCAGCACATCAATGGGCGGAGCCTTGACCGCGGCGCGCACCACTTCGAGGGTTTTCTCGGGCAGCTTGCGCAGCCGGGCCATCTCTGAGGACAGCTCGCGGCGTTGTGCGCGGTTGGGCAGCGCCCCCTTCCAGAGCAGATGCGCCGCCTCCTCAAACGTCACTCGTCCGGCAATCTCATCGAGCGCATAGCCGCCGATGATCAATTCGCCTGCCAGGCCGTCCACATGGCTGAGGCGAGTCTGGGCAGCGACCACGCCGTCCAGGCCACGGGGTGCGCGATTGGGCGTGCCGGTCATGACGGGGTCAGGTCCTCTCCGAACGCGTCTCCGGCGAATGGTCACGGAGTTCGCTCTGGCCCGGCGCGCCTCCGGGAGCAGGCGCTCAGGTGCGAGGCCGCTCCGTCCTCTCGCCGAAGATGCGCACCGCAAGATGCGTGGCCAGATAAACCGTTCCCACCAGCAGCACAACGCCCAGCACCAACTCGGCTACCACGGCCAGAGCGCGCAACAGCGGGTTGCTCATTTGCGCGACTTCCAGCGTGGCACGCACCAGCACGAGCATGGCCCCGAGGGTCATGGCCACGATCAGCAGCGTGGTCAGCACGGCCGCGAGCAGTCGCTTCATGGGTGCGTCTTGTGGGATCCCACTGGCCGGGCAAGGATAGCCCAGAGCGCGACAAACTGGAACCGCCTCGTCGAGGATTGTGCGGACAGGGTCAGCGCAGGCCGGACCAGTCGTCGGCCACCAGGATGGAATTGCTCGGGTTGGCCGGGTCGTACTTCACGCTGGCGGGCTGGCCGGCGACCAGCCGGTCCAGGCAGGCCCGCTCTTCGAGCCCGGTGATGTCCTGAGCGGTCTCGTAAGTCACGCCGGAGATCGAATAGCTGTAGCAGATGATTTTGCCGCCGTCGTTCGAGGATTGGCCGGGTGCAGTGGCGCTCTTTTTTCGGAAGAGCTTGCGGTCGGCGGCCGGCTGCGCCGGTCGCGGGGGCGCGTCGAGGATCTCGACGACCTCGCCCTCGACGATGCGGCCGACCAGGTTGAGGTGGGAGCGGCGCTGCCGTTCCACTTCTTCCGGGTCGGGAGGACGATGGAGCCGCCAGTAGAGAGCGCTGCCTCCAGCCAGCGCCGCAGCGGCGGCCGCTCCCAGCAGCATCCGCCAATCGATCCCGGTGTACCTCAACGCCCGCCTTTGCGCGCCCCGGCAGGCTCGATGATCTCTCCGAGCACCTCGCGCGCTTTCTGCCAGTCTTTCAGGAAGCCTTCAAGTCCCCGGTCGGTGAGCGGGTGCTTGAACAGTTGCTCAAACACCTTGAACGGCATCGTCCCGATGTGCGCGCCCATTTTCGCCGCCTCGACCACGTGGATGGGGTGGCGCAGGCTCGCCGCCAGCACCTGCGTCTGGAAATTATAGGCGCGGTAGATCGTCAGGATCTCGCTGAGCAGCACCAGGCCGTTTTCTGCGATGTCGTCGAGCCGCCCGAGGAATGGGCTGACGAAGTAAGCGCCGCCCTTGGCCACGATCAGCGCTTGCGCCGCCGAAAATACCAGCGTGACGTTCACCCGGATGCCTTCGCGGGTGAACACGTTCAGCGCGCGCACGCCGTCGGGCGTCATGGGCACCTTCACGACGATGCTGGGGTGCCAGCTCGCGAATTCGCGCCCTTCGCGCAGCATGCCTTCGGTGTCGGTAGAAACTACTTCAGCGTTCACCACCCCGGGCTTCACCACCTCGCAGATATCCAGGATGTGCTCGCGGAAGGGCTTTTTCTCCTTTGCCACGAGCGTGGGATTGGTGGTGACGCCGTCGAGCATTCCCAGCGCGACGCCCTGGCGGATTTCGTCGAGATTGGCGGTATCCAGAAAGAATTTCATGGCAGATATTCTCCTCACTCAGCCGAACTGGCGACCCCTCGCGGGGCTTTACGACGCCTGGGCAATCACCGGATTGCGCAGCGTTCCCACGCCGCTGACGACCACTTCCACGACGTCCCCGGCGCGCAGCGGCCCGATGCCGGCGGGCGTACCCGTGGCGATGACGTCGCCGGGGAACAGGGTCATCATGCGCGAAACCCATCGAATTATATCATCAACCGGGAAGATCATCTCCGTGGCTCGGGCGGACTGGCGGCGCTGGCCGTTGACGTAAGCTTCGACCGAACTTGCTTTCCAGTCGAGTTCGGTTTCGATCACCGGCCCGAGCGGGCAAAAGGTGTCAAAACCCTTGGCGCGAGTCCACTGCCCATCGGCTTTTTGCAGGTCGCGGGCAGTGACGTCGTTGAGGCAGGTGAAGCCAAGGATATAGGGCCGGGGATCGTCGCCCGGCGGGAGCTGCGCGCAGAGGCGGCCGATCACCACCGCAAGCTCGGCCTCGTAGTCCACGCGCTGGGAGAAGGGCGTGAGGACGATGGGTTCCTCGGGGCCGATGACGGCCGAGGGTGGCTTGAGAAATATCAGCGGCTCTTTCGGGACGCTGTTGCCCAGCTCGGCGGCGTGCTCGCTGTAATTGCGACCCAGGCAGACGATTTTGCCCGGGGTCACTGGCGGCAGCAGCTTGACTTCGTCGAGCGGCAAGGCGCGATCGGTGGCGCGCCACTCGGCGAAGACATCGCCCGCGATCTCCCGCACCGTTTCGCCGGCGATCACACCCCAGCGCGGCTCGGGACGGATTCCCTGGCCGGGGTGCCCCACCGCTTCGACGCTGAACCGCAGCGGCTGAAACCGGCAGAGTTTCATGGTTCGCTCACGCTCAGAAATGGCTCGGGTGCGCTCAGCATGAATCGAGGAAGTTAGTAGCTGCGCCGGCGCGTGACAGTGAGCGGTTGCTGGCGCACCGCGAACATCAGCGCAGTCACCCAGGAGATCACGGCAAAAAACCCGTAAACCACCGCGCCGAGGATGAACACGTGAAAAGGAGTCACACGACTGTACAGCCGCTCGAAGTACAGCCCCAGGAGCAGATAAGTGGAGGTGAGCACGGCCCAGCCGGTCAGACCAGCCGAAAACAGCCGCCCCGGCGACCGCAGGAAACGCCCGATGGGGATCAGCATCAGCAAGATTACCAACGCCGCAGCCACGCTATTGCGCTTGCTCGCAAATTCGGCGGACCGGGGGACGTGGTTGGCGACAATCAACCAGGCGGTCAGAACCGCGGAGAGACACACGCCTGTGACTGCGCCGGTGCGCAGCACGGGGCTGCGCGACCACCGCTGCCCGGGCTGTTGGGAAACAGGCATTGCTCTAACCTCTCTCTACGATCTGTCCTTCGGGCCAAATATCACGGCTCAGGCTGCGGCAATTCAACCGAAACAGGGTTGCTCAGAGGGCTTTCGTTGCCAGCGCGGTCCACAGCGGAGACACGATAGGTATAGCGCCGTCCCTGCATTACGGACATATCACGAAACGTAGGCGCAAGCAATAATTCCCGATTCAATCGTTGCCTAGGTCGCGAAGCCTGCGGACCCTGCTCATCGCGATAGACCCAGTAGCCGGCCCAGTCGGTTTCCGTGCTGATCGCCCAGGAAAGCTCGATGTGAGCCGGTGCAACCGCTGTCGCCAGCACAACCACCGCCACCAGTTCCTTCGGCGACGCCGGAGGGAAGGTGTCCCGCGGGGTCACCACGAGTGGCTGCGAATCGGCCGACTCGACCTCGTCGGCCTGGTACTGCGCCACGCTGCGCACGCTGTAGCGGTAGGTGCGGCCGAATTCAAACTGGGTGTCGCGAAACACCGGCGCAGACGCCGGGGCCAGAAGCTCGAGCGGCGTTTTCAATTTTGCCTTTGCCGGGTCCTGCGCCGCAGCCGCCTCCGCGCCCGGCTCCACTTCCGCCCGATAGATGCGGTAGCCCGCGAGCGACGCCAGCGCGGCGCCGCCGGTGGTGCGCTGCGGGGCCGACCAGGCCAGCTCCAGTGCTGTTTCGGTGACCACAGCGCGCACGTCGTCAATCGGCTGCGGCGCCGGATAGACTGGCAGCGCCGCGAGGTTGGAATCCGCCGAGGCGCGGCGCTTCGAAGCGCGCGTGCGGACCATGTAAACCATCCGGCCGCCGGCGCGCTGGGCCAGCTCCTCCGGCTTCAGCGGATCGAGGAACCGCAGGCGGCCTTCGGCGAGATAGGCGTCCACCAGCGCCGAAGGGATCGTATAGGTCAGCCGGGTGGACAGCCGCTCCCGCGTTGCGCCCGCGGCGAGGAAGCCGCGATAGATCTCGACCGCTGGAGGCTCGGCAAGCGGCCGGCCCTCCAAGGACTTGGCCGGCAGGGTGAAGGTCAGCGCCACAGCGTCGCCCGTCTGGTGAGCCGCAAGGTCGGTGACGGCTTCCGGAACCTGCGGGCGGTTCGGCGTGGGCTCGCCCGGCGTACCGCAGCCCGCGAGCCACCAAAAACAGAAAACAGAGAAGAGAAAATAGAAAATAGGAAAGCTGAGTCTTGCCGTTGGCCCATTCCTGCCCGCTTGACAGCCGTTGACCATCACCGTGTCATCCAGAGTGCGTCCCGCAGCGTTGAGACGGACGAATAATCTCAGCGCTGACCTCCCAGCCTGCGCCAAGAATTGCCGGTTGAGCTGCTTCGGTCATCGTGGCGACCTCGGCATGACAACGCCTTGCTCCGGCTTGAGGCCCTGATTCAGTCTCGCCCCTTTTCCCAATTATATTTTCCAAATTTTGCGCTTAGAGGATGTAGCGGCTCAGGTCCTGGTTCTTGACGATTTCGGCGAGCTGCTTGCTGACGTAGGCGGCGTCAACCTTGACGTTTTTCTTTTTCAGTTCGGGTGCTTCGAAAGAGATTTCGTCCAGCACCTTTTCGAGGATGGTGTGCAGGCGGCGGGCGCCGATGTTTTCGGTCTGCTCGTTCACCAGCGCCGCAAAGCGAGCCAGGGCGGACACGGCGTCTTCGGTGAAGCTGAGTTTGACTCCCTCGGTCTCAAGCAGCGCGGTGTATTGCTTCAGCAGCGCGTTCTTGGGTTCGGTGAGGATGCGGACGAAATCGGCCTCGCCGAGCGAGCTCATCTCCACCCGGATGGGCAGGCGGCCCTGAAGCTCGGGGATCAAGTCGGAGGGCTTGGTGATGTGGAAGGCGCCGGCGGCGATGAAAAGGATGTGGTCGGTGCGAATCATGCCGTAGCGCGTGTTCACCGTGGTGCCCTCGACGATGGGCAGGATGTCCCGCTGGACCCCTTCGCGGGAGACATCGGGACCGTGGCCGGTTTCGCGCCCGGCGATCTTATCGATCTCATCGATGAAGATGATGCCCATCTGCTCGGCGCGCTCCACTGCCAGCCGCGTCACCTGGTCCATGTCGAGCAGCCGGTTTTCCTCTTCCTGGATCAGGTAGTCGAATGCCTCGGCGACGGTCATCTTGCGCTTCTTTTTCGACTGGCCGAAGAAGCCCGAAAGCATGTCCTTGACGTTGATATCCATCTCTTCGATGCCCTGGTTGCTGACGATTTCAAACGCGGGCATGGAGCGCTCGCGGACCTCCACTTCGACCATGCGCTGGTCGAGCTTGCCCTCGCGGAGCTGGGCGCGCAGCTTTTCGCGGGTGCGGCTGGCCAGCTCGCGGTGCTGGATATCGGTCCCGAGGGCGGCGGGGTTTCCGGGGTCAACAGCCGGCGTGGCCGGCAGGAGAAGATCGAGCACGCGCTCCTCGGCGGCCTGTTCGGCGCGCTCGGCCACCTCGTCGAGTTTTTCCTCGCGCACCATGTCAATGGAGGTCTCCACCAGGTCGCGCACCATGGATTCGACGTCGCGGCCGACGTAGCCGACCTCGGTGTACTTCGACGCCTCAACCTTCACGAACGGGCAGCCAGCCAGGCGCGCCAGCCGGCGGGCGATCTCGGTCTTGCCCACCCCGGTGGGGCCGATCATCAGGATGTTCTTGGGCAGGACCTCCTCGGCCATTTCCGGCTGCAGTTTCTGGCGGCGGACGCGGTTGCGCAGGGCGATGGCCACGGCGCGCTTGGCAGGGTTCTGCCCGACAATGTACTTGTCCAGCTCGCCCACGATTTCTCGCGGCGTGAGCTCGTCGAATGATGGCTGCGGCTCGGGCGGCGTTTCACCCGGTGCCGCGGGCCCTGCGGGAAGATAAATCACCATGTCCTTGTCCGCCTTGCCGGTCATTAGTATTCCCGGCGCCATTACCGGGCGCTCAGAGTTCTTCTAGCGTGAAATTGCCGTTGGTGAAGATGCAGATCTCGCTGGCGATCTGCATGGCCTCCTGCGCAATTTCCCGGGCAGTGAGCTTGCTGTGCTTCGCCAGCGCCCGCGCGGCAGCCAGCGCAAACGGCCCGCCAGAGCCGATGGCGCAGATGCCGTCGTCTGGCTCGATGATGTCGCCGTGCCCGGAGAGCAAAAAGGTGGACTTGCCGTCGGCCACCACCAGCAGCGCGTCCAGGTGACGCAGGGCGCGGTCGGTGCGCCACTCTTTGGCCAGCTCCACCACGGAGCGCGGCAGATTTCCGTGATGCTCCTGGAGCTTGGCCTCAAAACGCCCGAAAAGCGAAAGCGCGTCGGCGGTCGAACCGGCAAACCCGGCTAGGATCTTGTCGCTGTACAGGCGGCGTATTTTCTTCGCGGCGTGCTTCACCACCACGTTCTCGCCAAGCGTCACCTGGCCGTCTCCGGCCATGACGACTTTGGCGTCCCGGCGCACGCACAGCACCGTCGTGCCGTGCATCGGTGAGGTTTTCCGGGTCCGCGGCATCCGGGCATTATACCGTGAGCGACGCGCCGCTACCAACGCGCGCCGGGCGCGTGGGTTACTTTTTCTTCTTGGGGCCGATTTGGGCCCAGCGCTGTTCGAGCGAGGCGCGGCTGAATAGATCATTGCTCAGGCCGCTGTTGTATTGGCAGCCGGCATAAAATACCTGGTAAAACTTCCGGCCGTCGCGGTCCCGCTCGACCTGGAAGGGCGTCTGAACGCCCGCGATGGGGTGGTAGTTGGAGAAATAGTTGCTCTCTTCGGTGCGCTCGCGGGTGGTGGGGTTGCGCGTGGTGACCGTGGCGCGGACCGGAAGATGCGTCGAGCGCTCGAGCGCCAGACGGAAGGTGCGGCGGTCGCGGTCCACCACTTCGACCCAGTCCACCTGCTTCAGGTCCACGATGTCGGAGCCGCCGTAGCGGAAAATCATGCCCTCTTCCTTCAGGCGAAAGCGCAGCAGGTTGTCCAGGTCCTTCTTCAGGTTTTCCTGAAACTCCTCCACCGCGGTGGCGGAGGCTTCCTGCACTCCCCCTTTGTCGAGGGTCCACCCCTGGTTGCCGTTGTAGACGTCCACGATGTTGCCCTTCTTGGCGTACTCGGTGCGATTCTTGTCCGGTAGCTTCCAGAAGTCGTGGAACCCGGTGTAGCCGGTCAGGTCGCCCGAGTGGCCGAACAGCGCGAAGCGGCCGGTGCAGTCGGCGTCGCGCACGCCGAGATAGGCCGGGCCGCCCAGCGCAGCGATGGCCTGCTGGAGCAGTTCTCTGGCCTTCGCCGCGCTTTGCTCTGGCATCAGCACTTCAGGCGATTGCGCCCGGGGAAGCGGGGCCGGCGCCGCCAACACCACCGCCAGCATGCTCGGCACTAGGACTGCTCTCCACGCTAGCCGCACAGTACGGCACCCCCATTCACATTGAGGATTTCACCCGTAATAAAGGTTGCAAGGTCGGAGGCGAGGAAAAGGATCGGCCCGGCAATCTCTTCGGGGCCGGCTACGCGGCCCAGGGGAATCTGCCCGACGGCGAATTTCCATCCCGCCTTGCTCCGGAGTATCGCCCGGGTCATGTCGGTCTCCACCCAGCCAGGCGCAACGCAGTTGACCAGCACGTTGTGCGGGGCAAGCTCGGTGGAAAGCCCTTTCACAAAGCTGATCACTGCTCCCTTGGTGGCGGCGTAGTGCGCGTGAAAGGCCTCGCCGCGCTGCCCGGCGGTGGAGCTGACGGCGATGATTCGCCCGGAGCGCTGCGCGATCATGTGCGCGGCGGCAAAGTGCGTCACGCTGTAAACGCTTTTCAGGTTGACGCGCACCATCTCGTCCCACTCGCGCTCGCTCAACTTTTCGATCGGCGTGTCCGCCCGGTTCCAGATGCCGGCGTTGGCCACCAGAGCGTCCAGCCGGCCCAGCCGCTCGACCGTATAGCTGACCAGCTTCTTCGCATCGGCCATCCGCCCCAGGTCGGCCTGGAGCGATTCGACCCGGGTGCCGTGCTTGCGCGCTTCCTGCTCCACCTGACGCGCCGCGTCGCGGTTGCGGTGGTAATTGAACACCACGTCGGCGCCGGCACGCGCCAGCAGCTTCACCGTGGCTGCGCCAATGCCGCGGGAGCCGCCCGTGATCAGTGCCGCTTTGCCCGCGAGCGAGATCATGTGTCCCCCAAGACAAGGTCGAAACTCGAAAAGCGAAACTCGTAACGCAGAGAGTGGCGCTTGAGAAATGCTGAATGCTGGAAATTACACGACTCTCATCCGCGCACAGCCGCGGCACGCGCCGCAGCAATCAATTCTTGAAACAATGCTTGGGCGAACGCGTCGCCGAACATGCGCTCGGGGTGCCACTGCACGCCCACGACCCAGTTGCCATCCCCGGTCCTTTCCACCGCTTCAACCACACCATCGGGCGCGTGCGCGGTGACGCGCAGGCCGCGTCCCGGGGCGAGGATCGCCTGATGGTGCGAGCTATTGACCTCGGCCGAGGAGTTCTCCGCAGCCAGCGCCGCAAGTCTTGATCCGGGGTCAATCCTCACCGCATGGCGCGGGTCGCTGGCGCCGGTTGGCAGACCCTTCTTATCGTGCTTGATGTCTGTCCGGAGCTCGCTCGGGATGTCTTGCAGCAGCGTGCCACCCCTGTAGACGTTCAGCGACTGCACGCCGTAGCAGATGGCGAGCACTGGTTTGTTGGCGGCGAAGGCGTGGTCGAGCAGGGTGAAGTCGGTCCGTTCGCGCTGCGGGTCGGGGTCAGCGCACTGCGCGCGCCGCGGGGCGCCATATCGGCTGGGGTCCACGTCCGAAGGGCTTCCGGGGAGCACCACCGCGTCGAGCGTGCTCGCCAGGCTATCCAGTTCCGCTCGCGGCAAGACCAGGGAGATCGGAACAGGCTCCCCGCCGGCGGCCTCAATCGCCCTGTAGTAATTCTCAATCTTCGGCAGATTGCCGTTCTTTTCTTCTGCGGCAGTGCGCCAGGGCACGCCGACACGTGGTTTGAGTTGTTCTCTCGACATGGAAATTCCCATCCTAGCATCGCGCCCCAGGGGCAGCAACCAGGCCGATGTCTGGTTCAACCGAAGAAGCACGGCGGCGTAACCCGCGTCCCCGTAACCCCGTCCGGGGTCTTCAACTCTAGAGGCGGAGCATTTGCTGGAAAATTCCAGGGTTTGAAGACCCGGGCTACAAAACCGGCTCTAGCGGGCGGTGGGGTGGGCGCGCTCCGCGGCGGAGTGCCCCGCGGGACGGGCTGACCACCAGCGTCGTAGATCCCCCACGAGATAGAGCGAGCCGGTAGCGAAGACAGCGTCGTCCGGAGCGGCTAACTCCAGAGCGCGCTCGAGCGCTTCCTCGGGCTCGAGCGCCACTTCCAAATTTGCAGCGAGGTGCCGCGTCATCGCAGCCAGTACGCTTGCCGAGATGGCCCGCGGCTGGCGTGGCTGGGTGACGATGACGCTCGCGGCTCGCGGGAAAAGCAGGCCGGTGATCTCGTCCACCGCCTTATCACGCATGGCGCCATAGACCAGGTGAATGCGCCGGCCGGGAAAGTTTTCTTCCCAGAAGGCCAGCAGTTCGCGCGCCCCGGCGGGGTTATGCGTGCCGTCCAAGAACACAGCCGGGCGGTCCCGCAGCCGCTCGAGCCGGCCAGGCCAGCGCACCGCGGCAATGCCGCGAGCGATGCTCACATCATCCACGGGAAAGCCGCGTTCGGCGAGCAGGCGCGCTGCAGCCAGTGCTGCCAGGGCGTTGCGCACCTGGAAGCGGCCGGGCAGCGGCGGGGCCAGTTCGATGCGTTTTGCCGAATGTGCGGCCGCGGCGAAGGCGCGATAGCAACCCGCCCCTCCCGGTGCCTCCCAAGCCTCGGGTCCGGCAGGGGACCTCATCTGCTCGAGGCGATAGGCTGCGTCCACCTCCACCAGCCGGGCATCCATCTCCGCGGCGCGCCGGGCGATGACGGCGCGTGCCTCGGGGCGTTCGGCCGCGCTTACCACCCACCCGCCGGGCTTGATGATCCCGGCTTTTTCCGCAGCAATCTGCTCGATCGAATGGCCCAGGTAATTTTCGTGGTCGAAATCAATCTGCGTGATGACGGCGACCTCGGGAGTGACGATATTTGTGGCATCCAGCCGCCCGCCCATGCCCACCTCGAACACAGCGAAGTCCACCGCCGACCGCGCAAAGCAGTCAAACGCCATTGCGGTGAGGCATTCAAAGTACGTGGGGTGTGCAGCGAGCCCTCCGGCGTCAGGCCCCGCCGCGAGCAGCGCTTCGATCAGGGCATGCAGCCGCGTGAAGGCCTCGGCGAAATCACCGTCGGGAATCTCTTCGCCGTCCAGCCGGATGCGCTCGTTGATGCGCTCCAGGTGCGGCGAGGTGTAGAGCCCCGTGCGGAGGCCGGCCATGCGGAGGACGCTTTCAAGCATCGCGGCGGTCGAGCCCTTGCCATTCGTGCCGGCGATGTGCACGCAGGGATAGGCGCGGTGAGGACTGCCCAGTCGCTCGGCAAGCACGGTGATGTTGCGCAGGTCGAATTTGGCGGCGCGGGCGTGGCTCGGCGAGGCCAGCTCGCGCCCCAGAGTGAGCAGGTAGTGGACCGCCTCGTCGTAGGTCATGCTATGCCAGGAAGAAATCGAGCGCGTTGGCGATGTAACTCTTTAATTCTTTGCGGTGGACGACAGCATCGAGAAAGCCGTGCTGGAGCAGGAACTCGGCGCGCTGAAATCCCTCGGGCAGCTTCTGGCGGATGGTCTGTTCGATGACGCGGGGCCCGGCAAAGCCGATCAGCGCGCCGGGCTCGGCGATATTGAGATCGCCGAGCATAGCGTAGCTCGCCGTGACCCCGCCGGTCGTGGGGTCGGTGAGCACAGAGATGAACGGCAGGCGCACTTCGTCGAGCCGCGCCAGCGCCGCGGACACCTTCGCAAGCTGCATCAGGCTGATCACGCCTTCCATCATGCGCGCACCGCCCGAGCAGGAGACGATCACCAGCGGCAACCTCTTTTCCATGGCCAGCTCAATCGCCCGCGTCACCTTTTCCCCCACCACCGCGCCCATCGAGCCGCCGATGAAGCCGAACTCCATCGAGCAGCAGATAAGTGCGCGGCCGGCCAGGTGTCCCTCGGCTGTGAGGATGGCGTCGGCCATGCCGAGTTTTTTCTGCGCCTCGCGCAGGCGGGTCGCGTAGGGCTTGGTGTCGGTGAACCCGAGCGGATCGGTTGAGGCCAGCGCCGCGTCGTGCTCGAGCCAAGGGCCGTCGAGCAGCAGCTCGAGCCGCCGCCGGGAATTCAACCGGAAGTGATGCTGGCACTTAGGGCATACCTGCCAGTTGGTCTCCAGGTCTTTCTTCCAGACGATCGCC
>Ga0207646_10000549_pt1 | contig 49403 bp, 47 predicted proteins | sample KBSK5502metaG_FD_184343 | JGI IMG/M metagenome (GOLD analysis project Ga0207646, IMG submission 184343) | Corn, switchgrass and miscanthus rhizosphere microbial communities from Kellogg Biological Station, Michigan, USA - KBS K5-50-2 metaG... | ecosystem: Host-associated > Plants > Roots >...
AGCCGCTTCCCCGGCTGTCGCAACGCCGACCACAGCGAGCAGGTGCTCGGGTGCTTCCTGCTCGCGGCTGAGTCCGCCCATGGCGGACATCGCTAAGGAGAGTTCCCATGACCCGGAGACCCCTCAACTCAACTTTCAACAGAATTGCTGGACAATGCCCGGTCCGGCACCCCCTTGACACGGGCCGGGTCTCGCGCTATTTTTCGAACGAACGTTCGACCTGTAAGCCATGCCGCGAACCGCGCCCAATAACCACCCGCACGCGCACTCCAAGCTGCAGCATATCCTGCGCCATGCCGCCCGGGTGTTCTCCGAAAAGGGCTTCGGGGGCGCTTCCATCCGCGACATCAGCCGCTCGAGCGGCGTTTCTCTTTCGAGCCTCTACTACTATTTCGAGAGCAAGCAAAAACTTCTCTATCTCATTCAGATCCATGCCTTTAGAAGCATCCTCCAGCGGCTCGAACGTCGCCTCGCGGGCCTCCACGACCCCGAAGATCGCCTACGCGTGCTGGTCAGCAACCACATTGATTATTTCCTGCGGCATCCCATGGAAATGAAAGTCCTCGCCCACGAGGATCAGGCTCTCGATGACCCCTACCGCCGCGAAGTGGCCGAGATCAAGCGGCGGTATTATGAGATCGCCCGGCGTATCTTCGAAGACCTGCGCGCCACCGGGCGCGTCCGCCGGCTGAGCCCGCGCGTGGCCGTGCTGAGCCTGTTCGGCATGATGAACTGGATTTACAAATGGCATAATCCTCGGGTGGATCCGCACGCCGACCGGTTGGCCGTGACCATGGCCGGAATTTTCTTGGAGGGCGTTGCCAACGGCCAGGCCGCGCGCCGCTTGCGCGGTGTGCCCCCGGGCCGGCGCGCACTGGGGGAGAGGGCTCAGACGGCCGGATAGCTCTTGCATTTCATTCTGTAACCGAGGGAGGAAGTGATGGCGACCACGCAGGCAGTCGAGCAAAAGGAACTGCTGCACTACCAGGTGGACGACGGTGTGGCGATTCTGGAGATGGACGACCCGCCTGCGAATACGTACACCTACGAGATGATGCGGCAACTCGACGAGGCCATCCTGTGCGCGCGCATGGATGAAAACGTCCACGTCATTATGCTGCGCGGCGCGGGGCAGAAATTCTTCTCGGCTGGCGCGAGCATCCCGATGCTGACGAAGGCGGACCCGCAGTTCAAATACTACTTCTGTTTGCATGCCAACGAAACGCTGTGCCGCCTGGAGCAGACGCCGAAGCTGGTGATCGCGGCGCTGAACGGCCACACGGTGGGCGGAGGCTTGGAGATCGCGCTCGCTTGCGACATCCGCATCGCCAGGCAAGAGGCCGGCAAAATCGGCCTGCCGGAAGTGAACCTCGGCGTGCTGCCCGGCACGGGCGGCACGCAACGCCTGTCGCGCGTGATCGGCCCGGCTCGCGCGCTCGAACTGATGGCCACCGGCCGCACGTTCAGCTTCGAGGAGGCGCTCGAGTTTGGCCTGATCCACTACATCTACGACCGCGACACTTTCGCGGACGACGTGATGGCCTATGCGCGGCAGTTCTGCCCGCCGAACAAAGCTGCGCGCGCTGTGGGACGCATCAAGCGCGCGGTGGTGACAGGCTCTGAGGTGGGATTCGCCGAGGCGCTGGGCCTCGAGCGCGAGTTGCAGCAACTGCTGTTCACCAGCGAAGACGCCAAGGAAGGCCTGAGCGCGTACGTCGAGAAGCGCCAGCCGCAATTCAAGGGCAAGTAATCGAAGATCGGCCGTCAAGCGCCGGAAAGAATCGAGGCAGGCCATGGCAACCGCACCGCAGGTTCAGGTGAAGCCCGGGAAGCTCTTCATCGGCGGCAAGTGGGTGGAGTCCGCCTCGGGCAAGACGTTTCCCACCATCAATCCCGCCACCGGCGAGACGCTCACCGTCGTCGCCGAAGGCGACGAGCGCGACGCCGCCGCCGCGGCTGAAGCCGCGCGCAAGGCCTTCGAATCCGGTCCTTGGCCGGAGATGAGCGCCGCCGAGCGCGCCCGGCTGCTCTGGAAAATCGGCGACCTCGTAGACAAGTACAACGAGGAGCTGGGCACGCTCGAGACGCTCGACAACGGCAAGCCCATTTTTGAGTCCCGGCAGATTGACATGCCCATGGTCGCCGAGGTCTTCCGCTACTACGCTGGCTGGGCGACGAAGATTCACGGCGAGACCGTGCCGGTCCGCGGGCCGTTCTTGCACTACACGCTGCGCGAGCCGCTCGGCGTTGTCGCCGCGATTGTGCCGTGGAATTTTCCCTTGCTGCTGGCGTCCTGGAAGGTGGCCCCCGCACTGGCCGCCGGGAACACCGTCGTCCTGAAGCCGGCGAGTTGGACGCCGCTCACTGCCCTGCGTTTTGCGGAAATCTGCCAGGAAGCCGGCGTGCCCGACGGCGTGGTGAACGTCATCACCGGGCCCGGCGCGACCATCGGCAAGGCCCTAGTCCGCCATCCCGGAGTCGCGAAGATCGCCATCACCGGCGAGACGCGCACCGGGCAGGAAATCCTTCGCGATTCGGCCGATACGCTGAAGCACGTGACCCTCGAGCTGGGCGGCAAATCACCCAACATCGTTTTCGCCGACGCGGATCTCGACGCCGCGGTGCGCGGCGCCACCATCGGCATCTTTTATGGCAAGGGTGAAGTCTGCGCGGCGGGCTCGCGCCTGTTTGTGGACAAGAAGATACACGACGACTTCCTGCAGAAACTCCTGGACCGCACGAAAAAGCTCCAGCCGGGCGACCCGCTCGACCCGAAGACGCGCTTCGGCGCGCTGGTGAGCGAACGCCAGATGCACACGGTGCTGGGCTACATCGAGAAGGGCAAAAGCGAGGGCGCCAAGCTGGTGGCTGGCGGCGAGCGGGCCAGCGTCGGCAACGGCAAGGGCTTTTTCGTCCAGCCGACCATTTTCGATGGCGTGCGCAACGATATGACCATTGCCCGCGAGGAAATCTTCGGGCCGGTGCTGGCCAGCATCGAGTTCGGCGACATGGACGAGGCTGTGCGGCTGGCCAACGACACGCCCTACGGCCTGGCCTCGGCCGTCTGGACGCGCGATATCGCCAAGGCGCACCGCGTGGCGCACAAGCTCCAGGCCGGGACGGTGTGGATCAACACCTACAATAATTTCGATCCGGCCGCGGCATTTGGCGGGTACAAGATGAGCGGCTACGGCCGCGAGCTGAGCCTGCACGCACTGGAACACTACACGCAGGTGAAAAGCGTCTGGGTGAGCCTGGCGTAAATGCGGACTCTACCTGATTATCTGCGGCGCGGGATGAAGCTGGTGGTCGTCGGGTTCAACCCCGGCGAACGCTCGGCGCGCTTGGGCCATTATTACGCCGGCCGCAACAACCTCTTCTGGCCGCTGCTGTGTGATTCGGGTGTCGTGCCCGAGTTGCTCGAGTACCAGGACGATAAGCGCCTGATCGAATTCGGCATCGGGCTGACTGATCTGGTGAAACGTCCCACGCGCGGCGTCGAGGAGATCGAGCGGCACGAGTTTGCCGAAGGACGCGTCCTGCTGGCGCAGAAACTCGAGCAGTACGCGCCGCGCGTTGTGGCCTTCAACGGCAAACTTGCGTACGAGAAGTTCGCGCAGCGGCGCTGCAAGCTCGGCCTGCAGAAGGAGCGGCTCTATGGCGCTCAGGTGTTTGTGCTGCCCTCGAGCAGCGGGCAGAACGCCTTGGGCCGTGCGCAGAAGCTGCGCTACTTCCGCCAGCTTGCCGCCGTGCTCAGGCGCCTGAAGGATTAACAAGATCGTGTCGAACGCAACCCAACCCGCCACCACCGCCCTGGTGCTGGAAGCGCGCGAGGGCGCCGTGGCCACGCTCACGCTCAACCGCCCCGAGCGACTCAACGCGCTCAATGTGGAGCTGAGCACAGCGCTCGCGGAATCGCTCGACCGCATCGCGGAGGAGCCGGACGTCCGGGTGGTCGTGCTGACCGGCGCCGGCCGCGCCTTCTGCGCGGGCGGCGATCTGGGACTGATCCGCGATGCCCGCGACCGCGGGGCCGGCCGGGAGCTCGAGCCGTTGCTGCGCGCGGGCATGCAGATCGTAGTGCGAATGCGCACGATGGCGAAGCCGGCGATTGCCGCGGTGAATGGAACCGCGGCCGGCGCAGGAATGAACCTCGCGCTGGCTTGCGATTTCCGTATCGCTTCTGAAGAAGCCACGTTCGGCCAGAATTTCGCGCGCGTGGGGTTGTTCCCGGATTACGGCGGCACCTATCTGCTGCCGCGCTTGGTGGGAGCATCGCGCGCCGCTCAGATGTTCTATACCGGCGAGATGATCGCCGCCCGCGAGGCCGAGCGGATGGGTCTGGCGAACCGCGTGGTCGCGCCCGAGCAGCTTGCCGCCGAGACGCGCGCGCTGGCCGAGCGTCTGGCCCAGGCACCGCCGCTGGCTGTGCGCGCCATCAAGCAGGTCCTTTTCGGAAACGATCGCGCAGAGCTCGAGCGTGCGCTCGAGTTGGAAGTGCAAACGCAGATGCAGTGCTTCCTCTCCGAGGACTGCGGGGAGGGAATTCGCGCGTTCTTTGAGAAGCGGGCGCCCCGGTTTCGGGGCCGTTAGCCGCGCTGAGACGGCCCAGCTTTCTGGGGAATTCTAGAAAGGGAACAAAGGGATATCAGGAGGAACCGTACTCATGCCTGCGAAGCGCATTGCCACGTTTGACGATTGGGTGGACCTGTTCCGCGTCTGGCAGAGGGACATCGGCGTGGACTACCCTGAGGTCGTCAACTACAAGTTTGAGGCCAAGTTCGGCCCCACGCGCTCGAACGAAATCGAATTCGGCGCCTTCAAGGGTCGGCCCAAATGGGGGAAGGTGATCCAGATCCCGGACCAGCGCATGCGCGACGCCCTGCTCAACTTGATCGTCTATCAGGGCGACACCGAGTTTGCTTCGGTCGAGCAGCAGCGGCGCCTGTTTGAAGCGGCGCCTTCCGAGCACGACCGGCAATCGCTTTGCCGCGTCGTCACCGAAGAGATGCGTCACGGCTGGCAGATGTGCCACCTGCTGATCAACTACTTCGGATACAGCGGCCGCGTGGAAGCACAGAAGATGCTCGAGCGGCGCGCGTTTGAGCAGAAGCGCCTGCTCGGCGCCTTCAACCAGGACGTCAACAACTGGCTCGACTTCTTCACCTACACCGACTTCGTGGACCGCGACGGTAAATTCCAGCTCACCATGCTCAGCTACTCGGGCTTTGCCCCGCTAGCCCAGTCCATGGTGCCTATGCTGCGCGAGGAATCGTTCCACTTGGGCACCGGGCAGGACGGCGTCAAGCGCATCGTCAAGGCCGGCGTGATGCCGCTCGCCCACGTGCAGAAGTTCATCAATAAGTGGGTGCCGGTGAGCTGCGACCTTTTCGGCGTGGACTGCTCAAGCTCGGCGCACTGGTTCTACGTCTGGGGCCTGAAGGGCCGCTACGACGAGCCGCAAGCCAAGCAGGAGGCCGACCTCGAGCACATGAATGAGCACAGCCGCGTCCTCTACCACGAGGAGTGCCGGAAGCTCATCGAGCAGGTCAACAAGTACGTCCCGGCCGGCCAGCCCAACCTTTACGTGCCGGACCTGAAGTTCAACCGCCGCATCGGCGAGTTTGCCAACCAGCCCTACAGCGTGGCGGGTGAGCTGCTCACCCCGTGCGAGTACGAAGAACACCTGCGCGAGGTGCTGCCGCAGCCCGAAGATGTGAAGCTCGTCGGCGAGATCCAGGCCAACGAGCCCAACTGGATCGCTCCGAAAGGATCCATGCAGTAACGCACTGCGAACCGATGCCCCCGCGCGCCCAGGCCGAAACTGCCACCCGCGGCTACACGCCCAGCGAGCTGATGGTGGCCGCGGCGGCCCGCGAGATCCGCGACGCCGAGATGGTGTTCGTGGGCATGCGCCTGCCGCTGCTGGCGTTTCTCGTGGCCAAGCGCACGCACGCGCCCGCCGCCATCGCCCTCTACGAGAACGGCGTCATCCGGGAGACGCCCGTCTCGGAAATGCTCCACACCATGGCCGACCCGCCAAATCTGCGCGGCGCCACTCAGTGCGGCCAGATGCTCGAGGTCATGGCGCTGCTGCAACAGGGCCGTGTGGACGTGGGTTTTCTGGGCGCCGCCGAGGTGGACCGCTTTGGCAACCTGAATTCCACGTGGGGCCACCGCGACGGTCAAGTTATTCGCCTACCCGGCTCGGGCGGCGCGTGCGATATCGCCTGCCTGGCCCGCCGCACCGTGGTGCTGCTCGAACACGAGCGCACGCGCCTGGTCGAACGCGTGAACCACGTCACCTCGCCCGGCTACGGCTCAGGCGATACTTGGCGACGCGCGCAGGGTCTGCCGGCGCGCTCGGGCCCCTCGGCGGTGATTACGACGCTCGGCGTGCTTCGCTTCACCAGCGACGGCGAAGCCTTTCTCGCTACGGCGCATCCCGGCGTGCATGTCGAAGATGTGTTGTCGAATACCGGATGGACTCTGCGCGTGGCGGATGACCTGATCGAAACTCCGCCCCCTGCCGACACCGAGCTCGCCGCGATGCGCGCGCTCGACCCGAACCGCTTCTGGACCCGCCGATGAGCACGGCAACCGAGCGGCGCGAGACCATCCACATCGTCACCGAAGGCCGAACCGCGGTCGTGACCCTCAACCGGCCGCCGCTCAACGTGCTCGATATCTCCATGATGCGCGAGCTCGGTCGCGCGCTCACCACGGCCGTTGCCGAATGCGATTTCATCGTGTTTCAGGGCGCCGGGTCCCAGGCGTTTTCTGCCGGCGCGGAAGTGCGGGACCACACCCCCGACTGCGTTGCTGAAATGCTCAAAGCGTTCCACGGCGTCTTCCGGCAACTCAGCCGGGCCGACTGCCTCACCATTGCCGCCGTACACGGACATTGCCTGGGTGGCGGGATGGAGCTCGCCACATTTTGCGACTTTGTTCTGGCCTCCGAATCCGCGCGATTCGCCCAGCCCGAAATCAAGCTCGGCTGCTTCCCGCCCGTGGCGTTGATCACGCTGCCGCGACTCGCGGGACTGCGCGCGGCGCTGGACCTGATTCTCACGGGCCGCACGATTTCGGCGCGGGAGGCGAAGGCGCTAGGTCTGGTCACGCGCGTGGTGCCTGAGAACACGCTGGCGTACTCAGTGGAAGCATTGCTGGACGAGCTCGGAGGTCTCAGCCCCGCTGTGTTGCGGCTGAGCCGTAAGGCTCTCGCCCGCGCCTGGGGCGCAAATGGTCAGGAAGAGTTCGAACGGCAACTCAGTGAAGTTGAGCAATTCTATCTGGGCGCGCTGATGAAGACCGAAGATGCGCGCGAAGGCGTCCGGGCGTTTTTGGAGAAGCGCGCACCGGTGTGGAAAGGTCGGTGAGGAGCTTGCAGCAATGACCGCCGGATCCAAGGTCGTCACGATGCAGGAGGCTATCGCGGGGCACGTGCCGTCGGGCTCTATGGTGCTGATGTGCGCGCAGCTCGAGCAGATGATTCCTTTCGCCGCGGGGCACGAGCTGATCCGCCAGGGGCGCCGCGACCTGACACTGGTGGGGCCGATTTCCGACGTCCTGTTTGACCAGATGATCGGCGCGGGCTGCGTCTCGCGGGTGATGGCAGCGTGGGTGGGCAACGTCTCGGCGGGAGTGGGCTATTGCCTGCGCCGCGCGGCCGAACGGCACATCCCGAAGCCCGTGCAGGTGGTGGACTACTCGAACTTCGCGATGGCGATGGCGCTGCACGCCGGTGCGCTGGGCGTGCCGTTCATGCCCACCTATTCGACGCTCGGCAGCGATTTGCTCAAGAACAACGGCAACCTGCGCGAGTTTCCCTCGCCCGTGAATGAGGAAAGGCTGATTGCCGTGCGCGCGTTGCGACCCGACGTGGCCATCATCCATGCGCAGCGCGCCGACGAGTTCGGCAATACGCACCTGTGGGGGAACCTGGGCGTGGCCATAGATGGGGCCCGGGCTTCGCGCAAAGTGATTGTGGTGGTCGAAGAAGTCGTCGCGCCCGAAGTGATTGCGTCCGATCCGAATCGCACGCTCATCCCCGGCTTTCTTGTGGCGGCGGTGGTGCACGAGCCCTGGGGCGCGCACCCTTCGCCCGTGCAAGGGTATTACGGCCGTGACCATGCGTTCTTCAGCCAGTACCACGAGAATTCGCGGCAACTCGACGGTTTCGAGCAGTGGCTGAAGCGCTGGGTGACCGGCGTCGCCAACCGGCGCGAGTATATGAATCTGCTCGGCGGCAGCCGCACCGAGTCGCTCGGCGTGCGCGAGCATGCATATTCCGCGCCCGCCGACTTCGGCTATTGAGGCTTCCAGTACGGGTTTGCGGGGCGAAGCGAGAAGTCTCTCGAAAGACTCTTCGGCCGGTCGCAACGGCGACCTCACTCGCAGTTGCGCTTCGAGGATCGAGGGGAATCCTGGTGGCTCACTTGCAAATCGAACCACGCGAGCTCAAACAGCGGCTGGACCGTGGCGAGGAGCTCATGGTGGTGGACGTGCGCGAGCCGTGGGAGCACGAAATCTGCCGAATTGAGGGAGCCCAGCTGATCCCGCTTGGCTCGCTTGCGGCGAACCTCGCCGTTCTTGAGCAGGCCGATGAGGTCGTGCTCTATTGCCACCGCGGGATGCGCAGCCTGGACGCGGCGGCGTGGCTGCGCGCGCAGGGAGTCGAGGGCGCACGTTCGCTCACCGGTGGGATCGAGCGCTGGGCGACGGAGATCGATTCGAGCGTGCCGCGATACTAGGTCTCAAATCTCAAATTTGGAATTCCACATTTGAAGTCATGACAAAAGAGCTGATTCGGTTGAAAGTGAACGGCGAGCAGCACGACGTCACCGTGCCGCCGGCCAAGCTTCTGCTCGACGTGCTGCGCGAAGATCTGGGGCTCACTGGCTCGAAGCGCGGCTGTGACGACTCGAGCTGCGGCTGCTGCGCGGTGCTGGTGGACGGGGTGCCGATGCTTTCCTGCGTCGCGATTGCCTCGTGCTATCAGGACGCCAAGCTGGTTACGGTTGAGGGCCTAGCGCCGCCGGGCGAGCTCGACCCCGTACAGGAAGGCTACGCCGTAGCCGGAGGCGCGCAGTGCGGCTACTGTACGCCGGGCTTCTTGATCGCCACCAAGGCGCTGCTCGACCGCAACCCCGCTCCCACGCCCGAGGAAATCCGCGTCGCGCTTTCCTCCAACCTCTGCCGGTGCACTGGCTACATGCAGATCTACGAGTCGGTGAAGCTCGCCATCGAGCGCATGGCGTTGCGCGGCGCGGCCAAGCCGGTCGCGGCAGGTCGCTGAGCTATGGCGCCGCATTCCATCATCGGCCAGTCGCTCCCGATGACCGATGCTCCGGCGAAGGTCACCGGCTTGGGCAAATATACCGATGACCTGGTTGTGCCGGGGATGCTCTACGGCAAAATCCTGCATTCGCCGCATCCTCACGCGCGGATTCGCGCGATGGATACTTCGAAAGCAGAGGCTTTGCCGGGCGTCAAAGCTGTCGCCACCGGTCGCGACGCCCCGAATTCCTACGGCATTTTGCCTATCGGCCACGACGAGCGCGTCTTCGCGCTTGATAAGGTGCGCTACATCGGCGACAACGTCGCCGCGGTCGCCGCTATCAGCCCGGAGATCGCCGAACAGGCGCTCGAGCTGATTGAAGTGGACTACGAGCGGCTACCCGCCTGGTTCGATCCGCTGGAGTCCATGCAGGCGACTTCCGATTGGATCCACGAAAACAAGCCGCACAACGTCGAGAAGGAATATCACCACGAGTTCGGCAACCCGGACCAGGGCTTTGCCGAGGCCGCATTCCACCGCGAGGAGCGCTACTACGCTGCCGAGGTCACGCACGCCGCGATGGAGCCGCACTCAACCCTCGCCGTCTGGGGGCCCGATGGGCAGTTGATGGTGTATTCCTCCACTCAGGTGCCCTACTACTTGCACCGCACCATCTCTGAAGTGTGCGAGATGTCCATGAGCCAGATCCGCGTGATCAAGCCGCTGGTGGGCGGCGGCTTCGGCGGCAAGAGCGAAGTGATCCCGCTCGAGGTGGCTGCACCGGTGCTGGCGAAGAAGGCGCGCCATCCGGTGAAAATAACCTACACGCGCGAAGAGGTGTTTTACGCGCACCGCGGCCGGCCCATCACCATCGTGGACCTGAAGGTGGGTCTCACGCGCGAAGGCAAAATCACCGCGGTAGCGGCGCGCGTGGTCCAAGATGGTGGCGCCTACTGCGGCTATGGCCCGGTCACCGTGCTCTACTCCGGCGCGCTGCTGGGCGCGATCTACGATATCCGGAACGTGCGCTTCGACGGCTACCGCGTTCTGACGAACAAGCCGGCCTGTGGCGCGATGCGCGGGCACGGCACCGTCAACGCCCGGTTCGCCTTCGAAGCCATTCTCGACGCGCTGGCGCACGATGCCGGCATTGATCCGGCCGAGCTCCGCCGGCGCAACCTGCTGAAGACGCCTTGCATTACGCCGAATGGCTTGCGCGTGACCAGCTACGGCCTGCCCGAATGCATCGAGAAAGTGGTGGAGCGCTCCGGCTGGGTGGAGAAGAAAGGCCGGCTGCCCTACGGCCGCGGCATCGGCCTGGCGTGCAGCCACTACGTGAGCGGCGCCGCCAACCCGATCATCCGCTCCAACATGCCGCACACGACCGTGCATATCAAAGTCGATCGCGATGCTGGCGTCACGCTCTATACCGGCGCGGCCGAAATTGGCCAGGGGTCGGACACCATCCAGGTGCAGATCGTCGCTGAGGTGCTGGGCGTGCGCCCGGAGCGGATCGCCCTGGTCGCCGCGGATACCGGACTCACGCCAGTGGATTTGGGCAGCTATTCGAGCCGCGTCACGTTTATGGCCGGCAACGCGTGTATCGAAGCGGCGAAAGGCATCCGCGCACAGATCTTTGATGCCGTGGGACGCAAGTTCGGGTGCGACCCGGCCTCACTCGAGGCGCGCGATGACGCGATTTTCTCGGCTAACGATTCGCGCGTGCGACTTCGCTTCGACGAAGCGGTGGCTGCGGCGCTCGATTTGCACGGCGCGCTGCTGGCCCAGGGCACTTACGCCCCGCCGGAAGAGGCCCGCGGCGCCAAATTCAAGGGCGCGGGCGTGGGCCCGTCGCCCTCCTATAGCTATAGCGCGCAGGTGGCCGAGGTCTCGGTGGACACGGAGACCGGCCGGGTGCACGTCCATCGCATCCTTGCCGCGCACGATTGCGGCAAGGCGCTCAACCCGCTGACCGTTGAAGGACAAATCGAAGGCTCCGTCTATATGGGGCTCGGCCAGGCGCTTCAGGAAGAGATGGTATGGAACGGCGGCCGGCTGATGAATCCCTCGCTGCTCGAATACCGCATTCCTTCGACGCTTGAGACGCCGGAGATCGAATCCATCATCGTCGAAAGCATGGATCCTGAGGGTCCGTTCGGCGCGAAAGAAGCCGGCGAGGGCTCGCTGGCAGCCACGATCCCCGCCATTGCCAATGCCATCTACGATGCGGTGGGCGTGCGCATCCGTACATTGCCGATTACGCCGGAAAAAATCCTGGCGGCGCTGCGCGAAAAACACAAGCCAGGCGGCGCTAACAGCGCGGGCCTCAAGAAGGACAGCGCACAATGACGATACCCGCTGCGAGCGTCGCGCGTCCCAAAACGATCGAGGAAGCGGTGCGCGCGCTCGCCGATCGCGGCCCCGAGGCCATGATCATCGCCGGCGGCACCGACGTTGTGCCGAATCTGCAGATGAAGCTGTTCTCGCCGCGTGTTCTGGTGGACATCAAGCCCATCCGCGCGCTTCGGGGCATCACCGTTGCCGCTGCGGGGTCGCTGCGCATCGGCGCGCTGATCACCCTGACGGAGATGGCCGAATCGTCGCTGCTGCGCGCGAGCTATCCGGTGCTGGCAAGCGCCGTCGCCACCATTGCCGGGCCGTTACAACGGAACATGGGCACGCTCGGCGGCAACCTGTGCCTCGAGACGCGCTGCCTCTGGTACAACCAGTCTTATTTCTGGCGCAAGGCGTTGGGCTATTGCCTGAAAAAGGACGGCGAGGTGTGCCATGTCGCGCCGGGCGGCAAGCGCTGCTGGGCTGTCTGGTCGGGCGATTCGGCGCCTGCGCTACTGACGCTCGACGCGGAAATCGAAATCGCCGGTCTGCGCGGCATGCGCCGGCTGCCGCTCGCGGACTTCTACCTGAACGACGGGATGAACCGCATCGCGCTCGCCCGCGATGAGTTGGTCACGGCTGTGTACCTGCCCGCGCGCACCGCCGGACGCCGCGGCGTCTACCACAAGCTGCGCATCCGCGAGTCCATTGATTATCCCCTGGCTGGCGTGGCGGTCGCGCTGGACGTGGATCGCAGCGGCGTGTGCCGCGAAGCGCGGGTGGCCATTACCGCCGTCAACCCGGCCCCGTTGCTGGTCCGAGAGGCAGCCGAGTGGCTGGTGGGACAGAAATATTCGCCGGAGCTGGTGGAGCGCGCCGCGCACGCGGCGATTCGCACCGGGAAGCCGTTGACCACCTCGGCTTCGACGCCTGTGTATCGCCGCGACATCCTGCGCCTGTTCACGCGCCGCGCCCTCGAAGAAGCCTGGCACGGGCGGAACGGCTCGCCCGCCGTCCATCCCGCGGATTGAATCTGGAGCCGCTGTGACCCCGATTATTGATATTCACGTCCACATCCAGCCGCTCTATATGTACAAGCCTGCGGCGATGGAGCTGATGAAGCGCGGCCGCCGAGATTTTGCGCAGATTGAAAAATTTTCTGCTGAGCCCCCCGCCTTCCTGAAGTTTCTTGACGAGGTTGGCATCGAACGCGCCGGGTTGGTCAACTACGTCGGCCCGGACGTCGTCGGCTTCACCCCGGAGGTGAACGATTGGATCGCGCGCTACTGCGCCGTCAAGCCCGAGCGGCTGATCGCCTTCGGCTCGGTCCATCCGCGCTATGCCACCGACGCCGGCGCGGAAGTCGAGCGCCTGGCAAAGATCGGCATCCGCGCGCTGAAGATCCATCCGGCACATCAGCTCTTTGCCCCCAACGCCTACCGCGACGGCTTGGGGCCGCTGGCGGCGGTGTATGAGCGGGCGCAGGCCCTCGGCCTGCCGGTGATGGTGCATACGGGCACCTCGATTTTCCCGGGCGCGCGCAACGCCTATGCCCAGCCGATTCTGGCGGACGATGTGGGGGTGGACTACCCGGATCTAGTCGTCATCCTGGCGCACGGCGGGCGACCGCTGTGGATGGACGAGGCCTTCTTCCTGGTCCGCCGCCACAAGAATATGTACATGGATATATCCGGCATCCCGCCGCAGAAGCTGATGGAGTATTTTCCGCGGCTGGAGGAGATTGCCGGGAAGGTGTTGTTCGGCACGGACTGGCCCGGGCCAGGGGTGCCGGACGTGCGCGGGAACATCGAGAAGTTTCTGGCGCTGCCGCTCTCGCAGGAGGCCCAGCGCAAGATTCTCTACGACAACGCCGCGCGCCTGTTCCCGCGTTCGAGATAGTCTAGAGCAGTAGTCAAACGATCATGGATGGCAAAGAGTTCGTCGAGCAGCTCAAAGCGGAAAATGAGAAGTGGCTGGCCAAGCTCGACGCTGCGCCAATGGCCGCCGGGCAAGGTGGGGCTGCCACTCTTGCCGGCCTCGTCAAGATGGCGCTGAAGAACGAAATCGAGGCGGCCGAGATTGCCGCGGAGTGGGTGGCCTCGACGCCGGAGCTCGACGCCAAGCTGGCGCTCGCGCGCCACGCCGGCGACGAAGCCCGCCATTACCAGTTGCTGGCCGAAACAGCCGAAACCCTGGGCATCCGGCTCGAGGGCTTGGATCCTCTCAACCCGGCGAGTCCCGTGCTGATCTACCTGCGCACGCTGGGAACCACGGTCGAGCGCATTGCCGCAGCGCTGGTAGCGCGAGAAGCCATGGGTGCGCGGCGCAACGCTCAGTTTCTGCAATTTCTCGGAGCCGTCGGGCAAAAAGAGCTGGCGCGGCTTTACCGCGACGTCATTAATCCTGATGAGGAGCGCCATCACCAAACCGGCTGCCAGGTGCTGGCGCGGCTTGCGGTTACCCCAGACGCGCAGGAGGCGGCGCGGCGCGCGGCCAAGCGGCTGCTCGAGATCGGCGACCAGGCGCGTACGGCCGCGATGGTGAAGACAGGAGCGCCGGTGGTGCCGGGCTGTTAGTGGAAGCCGGGGAAGCCGATGGATGTGAACACGATTGCCGTGATTGGCGCGGGCACGATGGGTCGGGGTATCGCATACGCCGCAGCGCTCGGCGATTACCGGACGATTCTCGAGGATATCTCTGCCGCGGTGCTCGAGAAAGGAGTGGCGTACATCCGCCAGACGCTTGACGGGGGCATCGCGCGCGAGAAGGTCACCGCGGAGCAGAGAGACCGGGCGCTGAAGCAGTTGACCACCGCCCGCTCGGTCGAAGACGCCTGCCGCGACGTTGATCTGATCATCGAGGCGGTGCCCGAGGATATGGAGCTCAAGATCGAAATCTTCACCCTCCTCGACAAGTTCGCCAAGCCCGGCTCCATCTTTGCTTCCAACACCTCCTCGCTCTCTATCACGGAAATGGCTGCGGTCACCTGTCGGCCGGAGAAGTGCGTGGGGATGCACTTCTTCAATCCCGTTCCGAAGATGAAGCTGCTCGAGATTGTCAGGGCCCTTGAGACCTCGGAGGATACGCTCGAGTCCTGCCGCGAAGTGGGGCGGCGCATGGGCAAGGAGGTAGTGGTGGTGCGCGAATCGCCCGGCTTCGTCACCAGCCGCATCAACGCCTTGATTGGCAACGAAGCCTTCGCGATGCTCGAGGAAGGCATCGCCTCGGCCGAAGACATCGACAAGGCGGTGAAGCTCGGCCTGAACCACCCGATGGGGCCGTTTGAGCTGGTGGATCTGGTCGGGCTCGACGTGCGCCTGAGCATCCTCGAATACCTGCACAACACCCTGGGCGAGAAGTACCGCCCGTCTCCCTTGCTGCGCCAGTATGTGAAGGCGGGCCGCCTGGGGCGTAAGGTGGGCCGCGGCATCTACGAATATCCCGACGCCAAGACCTCGGAGAGGAAACCGCCCCAAGCCAAGTCGAAGGGCCAGTCCTGAACGCTGCGTCGCGTCCGGGCAAGCTTTGCTATCATCCACTCTGACGATGAGCCGCGACGACAAAGTCGAAATCCTCCAGGGTGACCTGACCGAGATGGACGTGGACGCCGTCGTCAACGCCGCGAACAACGACCTGCAACTGGGCGGCGGTGTGGCCGGAGCCATCCGTCGCAAGGGTGGCGAAGCCATCCAGCGCGAATGCGACCAGATCGGCAGCATCCCCATTGGCGGAGCGGCCATTACCACGGGCGGCCGGCTCAAGGCCCGCTACGTCATTCACGCTGCCAGCATGCAGCTCGGCGGGCACACCACAGCACGCGCCCTGCGCACCTCCACCTCCCATTCGCTCCGCATCGCCCGGGAGAAGGGATTGAAAACGATCGCGTTCCCCGCGGTCGGCACTGGAATTGCCGGCTTTCCCATGCGGGAGTGCGCGGAGATTATGCTCGAAGAGGTGGTCGAGCACCTCAAGGGGCCGACGACGCTCGAAAAGGTGTACTTCGTGCTTTTCGACCAGGCGGCGCGAGACGTTTTCGACGAGGTGCGGCGTGAAATGAAGGCAAAGGGAAAGCTGGATGCTGCGTCCGGCGCTGCTGGGAAGGCATCCGGGTAGACAAACGATGTCCACCCGCATGCTGTTCGTCTGTACGGGCAATTCCGCGCGCAGCCAGATGGCGGAAGGCCTGGCGCGGCAGCTCGCCGCGCCCGGCGTCGAGATCGCCAGCGCGGGCACGCACCCTGCCGGCGTCAACCCACTCGCAGTGGCGGTCATGCGCGACCGCGGGATCGACATTTCTGGCCAGCGCTCGAAGCGCATCGAAGAGGTGCCCGGCGAATTTGATTACGTCATTACGCTTTGCGACGCGGCGGCTCAAAACTGTCCGGCGATGACGGCGCGCCGCGGAATGCTGCACTGGCCCCTGCTCGACCCCGCCGACGCAACGGGAGACGAGTCGGAGCGCCGAGCGTTCTTCGCGCAGATCCGCGACGACCTGGAGCGCCGCCTGCGGCGGTGGTTGGCCGAGCTCCATCTGTTAGGCAAAGCACAGTGAGCGATTTGGTGGAAAAGGTGCGTCAGGAGCTCGCCCGCTACCACCATCCGCTGTTTGCGTTTGACGCTCACCCAGCCGCGGAAGGGGTCGAAGTGGACATTCGCTTCAAGCCGCCCGGGGTGGAGGTGCACACGTACCAGTTTCTCCTGCGGCCGCGCGAGATCGAGCACGCGCAATTCCCCTGGACCTTCCAGAAGCAGCTCTACGACTGCCTGCACGATTACATCATCGAGATGTTTACTTCGAACCCGCAGCGAAAGGCCTGAAGCCGCATGTTGCCCCGCGCAGCCACCGAAACACCCCTGGCCCTCCTGCTCAAAGCCCGCATCCGCGAGCAGGGCGCGATCACGTTTGAGGAATACATGCGCGAGTGCCTCTACCATCCCGAGCACGGCTACTACAACGCTCAGGAGGCGCGGCGCTTTGCCGATTACTACACCAGCGTGGACGTTCACCCAATCTTCGGCCGGCTGCTCGCGCGGCAGTGTGCAGAAATGTGGAATCTACTCGACCGGCCCGAGCATTTCTGGGTCGTGGAAGTCGGGGCGGGGAAGGGTCGGCTGGCAAAACATTTCTTGGATTTTGTCGCTCGCGGGCGGCGCGACCTCTATGGTAGCTTGCAGTACGTCGCGGTGGAAAGCTCCGCCGCCCGGCGCGCCGCTCAGGGGGCCGAGCTTGCCCCGCACGCAGAGGCCGGCCGCGCCTTCTCCGGCGCGGAATTGCCCGCGGGAATCTCCGTCGGCTGCGTGTTCTCGAACGAGTTGCTGGACGCGCTTCCGGTGCACCGCGTCGCCCGGGAGCAGGGCGCGTTGCGCGAGATTTACGTCGGCCTGAATGGCGAGGGATTTTGCGAGCAGATGGGTCCGCCCTCGACGCCGGCGCTGGCAGAGTACTTTCGCGCGCAGGGCATTGCATTGCTGGAAGGACAGCAGGCCGAGGCGGGCCTCGCGGCTTGCGAGTGGATGGAAGACGTGGGACGCCGGCTGGGTCGAGGATTCGTCGTCACCGTGGACTATGGCCACGAGGCACGCGAGCTTTACAACCAGCTTCACGCGCGCGGCACTCTGCTTGCCTACCAGCGGCACCGCGCAAGCGAAGACTACTTCCGCGCGCCGGGCGAGCAGGACCTGACCGCCCACGTCAATTTCACCGCGCTCGATCTATGGGGACGCCGCGGAGGCTTGCTGCGGACGGGGCAGGTTTCGCAGGCGCAGTTCCTGCTGGCCCTGGGTCGCAGCAACGAGTTCGCCGACCTATACGACGAGGGGCAGAGCGAGCTCGAGCGCGTTCGCGTGCGCCTCCTGCTGAAGAACCTGATCTACCCGGAGGGGATGGGCGAGACGTTTCGGGTGTTCGTCCAGCACAAAGGCATCGAGGCACCCCGCCTCACCGGCCTCCAGCCTCTCTAGGCCTCATCCTGTTTGCTTGATGGCTTGCTGACCCGGCGCTAGGGGTTGCTCGAGCGCGTGCCGGAGTCTTCCTTGTAGGGTTCCTTGATGTGCTTGTTGGCTTCGGCGAGTGCGCCGCCGGTGTCATCGTTGGTCTTCAGCGCCCTGTCGTACTCGTTGACTGCGCGCTCGCGCTGCCCGGTGATGTCGAAGATTTTGCCCAGATAGATGTGCGACCACACTTCCACCCATTTATAGCTCGGGTCCAGATCGCCTTCGGTGGCCTCGCGGAAGGCGTTGGCCGCCGCTTGGTAATTCTTCTGGTAGAAAAACGCCTCGCCCATGCGGAAATCCGCGAGCGAATTGTTTCTCTGCACGTCAAGTGCACGCTGGTACTGCCGGACGGCTTCGTAGTAGCGGCCCTGCTCGGCCAGGGCTTCGCCGCGCGCGATCGAAGCGCGCACGCGCAGCTTGGGACTCGACTTCAGCAGGTTGTTATTGGGGTCGAGGGTGATGCCGCCGGGCTTGGGCCGGCCGAAGGTCTCGATGGTGAAGGCGGAGTTCGAGCCGATGACGTCAACGGTCTTGTATTCGGGATTGCCCTCCGTCTCCACCTTGACTTCCACTGGCATGCGAAACGTTTCCAGGTCCTGTGTAATCTTGCCGACGATCTTGAAGCCCTTCTGCGTGCGGTAAACGATATATTCGATCTTGAACTCGGGCACTCCAGTCGAGTTCAGCCACTGCGCGAACAACGGCGTCAGGTTGGGCGTTGCAGCCGCCGGGCTGCCGGCTGTGGGCGGGACTTTCGCCTGGGCCATCTTTTCAAAGTCGTCCAGGCGGGCCGTTTTTCCCGCGAATCGCGAAAAAAGCTCACGCACCAGGTTGTGGAAGGCGGCGTCACCCAGTCGGGCGCGCAGCATATGGAACACCATCGCGCCCTTGTTCACTACCACCGAGCTGTACTCGCTCGAGAGCGGCTCGAGCCGCCCCGCCTGCGCAATGGGAGCAGCGTCCTCGTACGTCAAGGCGCCGATTGAGAAGTCCTCCAGTTCGCGGTTGAAGCCTTCTTTCCCGGCCACCTGCTCGACGTAGACTGCTTCGGAGTAGCGCGCCAGTCCGTCGGTCAACCAAACGTCCGACGGCGAGGCCGCGAGCACCTCGTTGCCCCACCACTGGCCCGCTGCAAGATGCGCCAGCATGCGATAGTTCACCTTGGGGTCCCACTGCCGCAGGCTCACCAGCAGCAGGCCCGGAGCGGAGTAGCCCTGGACCGTGCCGTCGGGGAGTTGCGCCACGCTCAAGTTCGGCTGCGGCAGCGGCCCGAACTGCTCGGAGAAGTAATTCACGATGCGGGACAGCGATTCGCCGTACGGCTGCGCCGTGTTCAGGTCGGCGGCACGTACATAGATGGAGATGCTCAATCCCTCGGACGTCACCGGAACCAGCTGGATGTTGCCGGCGACGAACGTTCCGGCCGGCTCGGGCCGCTCGGAGCGGAAGGTGTAGAGGATTCGCGGCCCGGCTTTCCCTTGTGGAGTTCCTTTGGCGAATGAAGGGCCGGCGCCTCTTTCGGGCAGCACGCTTGGCGCCGCGCCTTTGCCCGTGCCCACGACCGCGAAGTTCTGTGGCACTTCGAGGTTAAAGACGGCCGTGTAGCGGTTCGAGGGATAGTCGGTCAGCGGAAACCAACGCGCCGGCAAAAGCAGGTAGGCGCCATCATCGCTGATGGAGGCCAGGCGCACGCCCTTCACCGGGCTGTTCGCTTCGTTGGCGAGGGGACCGGCATAGTCAAAAGTGAGTGTCACCTTCTGGCCGACTGTGGCCGGCTGCGGCAGCGTGACGCGCACCACCAGCGGCGTTTGCTGATCGCGCTCGAAGCTTACCGGCTTGCCATCGCTGCCCAAGACTGCGCTCACCTTCAGGTTGGGGTGCAATTCCACCTCGACCTGCCGCGAAGCCTCGCCTGCCTGGAATTCCACTTTGGCTCGTGCGGAGAGCATCTGGTCGGCTGGCACAAGCGATGCGGTCATGTCGTAGTGCACGGCGCGGAAGGCGAATTTCCGCGGCTCCTGCGCCCGGGCCCCGCTAGAAGCCAGGAAAAATAAAGCGATGAGCACTGCCTTTCGAAGGTCGGTCATGAGGACGGTTGTGTCATCCTATCTGCAAAACGGCAGTGTGCACCTTTAGGATACCAGACAGTGCCCTGCGAGTTGCCAACCGTGGCGCTCACAGCATTCCCGCGATGATTTCCGCCGCGCGTTCGATGGCCCCTCCGGGGCCAAGTTTGGAACACACTACAGCGAGTTCGCGTTTCATCTGCTCGCGCCCTTCGGGCGAGCCCAGCAGCCGCGTGACCTCCTGCGCTAGGTGCGGCGGGGTGAAATCGTCCTGGATGAGCTCCGGCACCACGCGCTTGCCGGCAATGAGGTTCACCATGCTGTAAAACGGCGTGCGGACCACCTGCCGCAGCACCAGGGCCGATGCGCGCGATACGCAATAGACCACCACCATCGGTGCGCCCAGCAGCGCGGCCTCGACTGTCGCGGTGCCGCTCGAGACAATGGCCAGATCGGCCGAGTACAGCGCGTCGTAGGTGGCTCCTTCGACCAGATGCACCGCCAGGTCGGTGCGCGCGTACTTCGCCACCTGCCCCACCTTGAGCCCCGGCGCCACCGCCAACGCAAACTGATATGCGTTGTTCCCCAGCAGGTGACACGCCTCGAGGATCGGCGGCAGGTTGTGCTCCAGCTCGCCCAGGCGGCTCCCAGGCAGCAGCGCGATGATCGGGTGCTTTACATCGAGGTCGTAGCGGGCGGCAAACTCCTCGCGTGACCTCTTTGGCCGAACGTGGCCCACCAAGGGATGCCCGACAAAATCCACTGGCACTCCCGCTTCGCGGTAAAACTTCTCCTCGAACGGGAAGATGCACAAGACGCGCTCGACCAGGCGACGAATCAGGTGGACGCGCTTCGGCCGCCAAGCCCAGACCTGCGGGCCGATGAAATAGACGATGCGCACACCCTGTGCGTGGAGGCGTCGCGCCAGGCGAAGGTTGAAATCGGGGAAGTCCACCAGAACGGCGAGGCGCGGGCTGCGTCGCGCGGCTTCCTCGGCCAGTTGCCGGTAGATGCGCCAGGCCGAAGGCAGCTGGCGCACCGCTTCGCTAATGCCCACGACCGCAACTTCGGCGCTATCGGCCACAAGTTCGACGCCGGCCTCGCGCATCCGCGGCCCACCCAGCCCGAACAAATGCACATCGGCGTGTTGTCTGAGTGCGACAGCCAAGCGCGCGGCGTACATCTCGCCTGACGCTTCGCCGGCCGAAATCAGGATCTGAGGTTTTGTCATCGCCAGGGGCGGATCGTGTTGTGTCTCCGAGTCTGTGAAACTTTGCCAGGAAGGCTCGGAGCGCTAGTCATCGGAGGGCAGCGGAGCGCCGGCCGCGGCTTCGGGCGCGGCGGCGATCGGCAGGCGCAGCTCCTGTTCCTTGTACTGGAGCTGGTAGAGCCGATAGTAAATGCCGCGCAGGGCGAGAAGCTCCTGGTGCGAACCCTGCTCGCGCAGGCGCCCTTTGTGGAACACCAGGATGCGGTCGGCGTGCTGGATGGTGCTCAGGCGGTGCGCGATCACCACCGCTGTGCGGCCCGCGAGCAGCCGGTCGAGCGCTTCGCGGATCAGTAGCTCGGTTTTGGTATCCACGCTTGAGGTGGCCTCGTCGAGAATCAAAAAGTGCGGGTTGTGCGCCAGCGCCCGGGCAAAGCTGACCAGTTGCCGCTGGCCCACCGAGAAGGTCGCGCCACGCTCGGACACCGGAGTCTCGACGCCGCTCGACAGCGTCTGCATGAACGCGCCCAGGCCCACTTCCGCAAGTGCGCGCTCGACCGTCGCGCGCTCGATGCCGTCGCTGCCTAGGCGAACGTTCGATTCGAGCGTCCCGCTGAACAGGAAGGGATCTTGCAACACGATGCCGAAGTGGCCCCGCAACTCCTGCACGTCGAACTCCCGGATGTCGATGCCGTCGAGCAGGATCTCGCCGCGCTGGACTTCGTAGAAGCGCAGCAGCAACTGAATGATAGTGGTCTTGCCCGCGCCGGTGTGGCCGACGATGGCCACGGTTTGCCCCGGCGCGATGCGGAACGACACATCCCGTAGCACCCAATCGTCGTCGGTGGGATTGGCGCCGCCGCGGTAGGCGAACCAAACGTTGCGGAATTCGATTTCGCCGCGCGGCTGGAGCAGGTCGAGCACTTCGGCCGGCGCGGCGACGGGCAGCGGCTCGTCCAGCAGCTTGAAGATGCGCTCGGAGCTGGCCATGGCCGCCTGGAGGATGTTGAACTTCTCGCTCAAGTCCCGGATGGGCTGGAAGAAGCGCTGCGCATACTGCATGAACGCAATCAACACGCCGAGCTGGATCGTGCCAGCCAGCGCGCGCACGCCACCGTACCAGAACAGCAGGGCCACCGCTGCCGTCGCCAAGAATTCTACCGCGGGGTAGAACAGCGCGAAAGCGAGGATGGCATCCTTGTAGGCCAGCATGTGGTTGCGGTTGAGCTTCGCGAACTGTTCGCGCGCCTTGCGCTCGCGGTTGAACAGTTGCACGATCGCCATGCCGCTGATGTGTTCTTGCAGGAAGGCGTTGATGCGGGCGATGGCGGTGCGGATGCGGCGGTTGGCATCGCGCACCTTGTTGCGGAACGCCCACGTCACCAGGAGGATGAACGGCAGCACGGCCAGGGTGGCCAGGGCCAGCCGCCAGTTCATCTTCAGCAGGATGATGACGAAAAGGATCAACAGGAAGAAGTCATTCAGCATGGTCACGACGCCGGCGGCAAAAAGATCGTTCAGGGCATCGACGTCGGTGGTGACCCGCGTCACCAGGCGACCCATCGGGCTGCGGTCGTAAAAGCTCATCGGCAGGCGCTGGAGGTGAGTGAAAATCTCGTGGCGCAGGTCGGACATCGTCTCCTGGCCGACGCGCTGCATCACCCGCATCTGGACGTACTGAAACGTAAAGCCGAGCACCAGGGCGGCCAGGAAGGCCAGCGTCACCCACTCGATCCCGCGAATCCCTGCAGCGAGGTTGAGCTGGCCCTTCGTGACGGGAACGATGTACCAGTCCACGGCGATTTGGAACAGTTTGGGTCCCACTGCTTCGAGCGGCGCGACCGCCAGCGTCATGGCCAGCGCGAAAAGCACCTGCCACTTGTACGGCCGCAGGTAGCCCACCAGCCGCCGCGCCAGCCGCGCGTCGTAGGCTTTGCCCAACGCCTCTTCTTCGTGGAAGTTGCTCATACGCGTTCGAGTTCTTCCTCGAGGAGCTGCTTCTGGTAGAGGTCGTAGTAATAGCCGGCGAGGCCCAGCAGCTCTTCGTGTGTGCCGCGCTCGACGATACGCCCTTCGCGCAACACGACGATTTGATCGGCGTGGCGCACAGTCGAGCAGCGGTGCGAGATCAGGATGGTGGTGCGCTGGCGCATCACGTCCTTCAGCCGCCGCAGGATCTTTTCCTCGGTATCGGTGTCTACACTGGAAAGCGCGTCGTCGAGGACCAGGATCTTGGGCTGGCGGAGCACCGCGCGTGCCAGCGCGGTGCGTTGTTTTTGGCCGCCCGAGAGCGTGATCCCGCGTTCGCCGACCATCGTCTCAAATTGTTTGGGGAAGTCCTGGATGTCGCCGTGGATGCTGGAGACGCGCGCGGCCTCCGCGACTTCGGCCAGCGTCGCATTCTCAACGCCGAGGGCGATGTTTTCGCGCACCGCGTCGCTGAACAGGAAGGTATCCTGCGGCACAAAGCCGATGGCGCGGCGCAACTCCGCCAGAGGCCACTCGCGGATCGGTCGGCCGTCGAGCCAGAGCGTGCCGGGCGGCGCGTCCCAGAGCCGCGCCACCAGCGCGGCCAGCGTGGACTTGCCGCTGCCGGTCGGGCCGACGATCGCCAGCGTCGAACCCGCCGGCACGTGCAGGTTGATGTCCTGCAACACAGGCTGACCATTCTGCCCCACGGAATCGGGAAGCGTTGGCGCGTCGCCGCGTGAGGCGGTCGGATAAGAGAAGGTCAGGTTGCGGAACTCGATTTCGCCGCGGAGCTCGGTGCCGTCGGCGCGGCGCGCCTCGGCGTCGTTGATCTTCGGCTCCGCCCTCAGGACGTAGTTCAACCGACCCATGGAAGCGGCGCCGCGCTGGAAGATGTTGGTCACCCAGCCGAGCGCGATCATTGGCCAAATCAGTTGGCCGAGGTAGGCGTAGAAGGCCATCAACGTGCCCAGGGAGATCGTGCCACGCATCACCTGGACGCCGCCCCTCCAGAGCACGATCAAAAACGTCGTGCCGATCAGCGCCTGCAGCGATGGGCTGAACATGCTCCAGGTGTAGATCAGACGGATGTTCCGCGCCACGTACTCGCGGTTGTATTCGTCAAACTTGCCGATCTCGGGCTCCTCCTGCCGGTAGGCGCGGATCACGCGCACGCCGGCCAGGTTTTCCTGCACGACGGCGGAGAGCGATGCCAGGGCCGCCTGAATCTTTTCGTAGAGGTCGTGAATGATCCGGGCGAAATGCCGCACCGCGAAGGCCACCACGGGAACGGGCAGCAGCACCCAGAGGGTCAGCAGCGGCGAGAGCTTCAGCATCAAGGCCACGGCGAGCACCATCGTCACTACCGTGGTTGCGCTGTACATGATCCCCGGACCCAGCACCATGCGCACGGCGTTCAGGTCGTTCGTGCAGCGCGACATCAGCTCGCCGGTGCGGTTGCGGACATAAAACTCCGGCTCCATCTGCACCAGCCGCGTGAGCAGGTCGTTGCGCAGATCGTACTCGATGTCGCGCGAGACCCCGATCAGGATCCAGCGTGTCCAGAACGAAAACACGCCCTTGATGGCGACGACCGCCACCACGGCCAAACAGAACACCAGCAGCGTTTTCATGCTGGACGGACGATAATAAGGGAAAAGCGGGAGCATCAGCGGCCTCATGATGCCGCTGGAAATCGCGCGGGGCAGGGGATTGCCCGAAAGTGTATCCACGATTGCGCCGATGATCAGCGGAGGCAGGTTGCCTACCACGCCCATGACGCCCAGCAAGATCAGTCCGAGCGCCACCCTGCCCTTGAAGCGACCGATGTAAGGCAGGAGCCCTCGCAGGCTCTTCCATGACGACGTGCGCGGCTGGACCGGCGCGTTCGTGGCTGCGGCTTGTGCAGCAGTGCTCATTTCCGGCGGAGGTCAATGTTTTCGAGTGTGACTACTTCGCCCAAGAACTGCTCGAAGTTCCGGTCGAGCGATTGGTAGCGATTCACCTTGGGATTCCAGCGCACGCCGATCGTCGGGACGTGCCCGCTGCCGGGCATGTCGAGCGGCGTGAAATACATTACTAGGCCCTTGTCGGCGCTCTGCTCGTACTGCAAGCGCCAGCCGGCCACCGGGACGATGGGCGTGCCCCCGAGGAAGCCATTCGGATTCTTCAAATGCTCGTCACAACGAAAAACTTCCTTCCACTTGCCGTTATCTTTTTCCGCCACCACTGCGCGGGTCACCAAGAGCCCCGGAACTTTGCCGGGCGGGGTCTTGGGCAACCGGTTGACCACCAAGACCTGTTCCCCGCCGGTGTGCGCCAGATCCCCGAACATCAGCACCTCCGCCGCAGACCCCAGGACGCTCTCCGCCACGCTGAGGATCTCCCCGGGCACGGCGGGTGCGGGCTGGGGCGGCGCCTCGGCGGGCTTGGGTCGCGCGGGCTCGCTACACGCCGCCAGCAGCGTTAGAGCGCAGAAGAAAGGAGTCACCGCAATCGAACGCATCGTTTTCTTCCAGAGCTGCCTAAAGACTAGGGAAAGCCAGCGTGATCTCGACCACGCGTCCAGTCGCTCGCTCGCAGGAAACTTCCATCACCTGCGGCACGTCAGACCCGGCCCAGTCAAAGGCGTAGAACAACAATTCTAGCTCCCGGCTCCCTTTCGCGGAAGGCCCGCTTGAGTTCGGCTCGCCGTAGAGATCGGTCACGCGGTCACGCGGGTCACCCAGCTTCAACCCCCGCCCGGTCTTCCACAAGGCGGTCCGCAGCGGGTCGTCTAGCTTGCCGCTGCAATCTCCGGAAGGGTTCAGCGACGAAACCGTCAAGCTTTGGATCACGCTCTTTTCGCCCACTTCCAGTTCGAGCGTGCGTTTCCTGCACCCGTCCGTCCAGACCACCCTGCCGTCGGGCGCGACGCGAAACTTTTTCTTGTACCGCGCTTCGGCGTCCACCTGGGTATCCTTCCCGGGGCGCAATCCGGCGAGCGTGAGCTCGTTGGCGCGCTTGGGTGCCACAGGAGCTTGCGCGGAGGCTGCCCGGGGTTGACTCGCCAGCAGCAAGGCTGCTGCCAGAACGCTACCGCACCGCCAGAATCTCATCGAGCCGCGCTTCAAAGTTTTCTTCCCCTTCCGAACAGAGCTGGTAGCGTTCGAGCGGAAGCGCCTGCTCGAGCGCCCGGACCCAGTCCATCAACTTTTGGATGTTTTCGCGGGTCTTCTGATGATATTCGCGCAGGTTCTCGGGACGCCCCATGACGGCCAAGAACTCCGCCTCGGCTAGGTCTTGCGGCGTGGCACCGTCCGCGCTCCCGCTGAGCAATCCCGCGTGTCCGGTGAACAGGTGCTCGAAGCCGATGTCAGCCTGGAAGTGGCCGGCCTCAACGAAGGCCCTGTCGTCGTACTCTTCGCCGCGACAGATGATTTCGAGGAGCTGCGGCTGCAGTTGCCAGCGCCCGGAGGCAATATCGTACACCCACAGGTCCCAGTGCGTCTGGGCTTCGTACGCCGAATCGAAGTGCAGGTGCTCGCGCGCCACCGCAACAACCTCGGCGGCGTCCAGCGCTCGCCCGCGAAAGTCGTATTCGACCAGCGAGCCCAGCGCGGGATCTACCGCGCGGATCACCAGCCACGCGAACCCGGGCCGCTCGGCGGAAAAGGGAACCGTCTTCAGTAGCTCCCCGAACTGTTCGAGCATGGTGATCTCGGCAAAATCCCGCGACCACACGCTCAGATAGGCCCGATTTGCCATCCCCAGCATTATACAGGGTCAGGTGTGACCCCTGGCGCGCGGCGGGGGGGCGGGCTCGCCCACAAAGGCAGACGAGTGGAGCATGAATCCCGCGGCTCCCTGCGATTACTTTTCCTGGGGTGGTTCGCCGGGCGGGAGATGGGCAAGTTCCAGCAGCTTCTGGCGCAAGGCCTCCCCGACGTCGGCAAAGACCTGCGCACAGGTCTCGCGCAGGCGCCGCTCCGCAGTACCCGCCAACGTCGTGATCACGTCCTGCGAGTGTTGGGTGAGCGTCGTGACGGTGGCGACGAGCCAGGAGTTCGAAGCGTTTTCAAGCCGCTTCTTGTAAGCGTCCACTGCCTCCTCGCCCAGGCGGGTGAAGGCCTCCTGCAACCGCCGCTCTTGCGCTTCGCGTTCGGTGCGCCAAGCCTCTTTCACCGGCGCCGCGTGGGTTTCCAATTCCTGCCGCGCCTGTGCCACGCCCTGCTGGATTTCCTGGGTCATGCCCTTGTGGAATTCGACGAAGAATTTCCGGGCCTCGGCCTCGGTTTTCGAACGCAACTGGGCTGCGTGGGCCTCGAGCTGCGCTGCGGTCTGCTCGAAGGTGGTTGCCGCCGAGTCGTTCAGCCGTTCGAATTCGCGCTGCGCCACGCGATGAACATCGTCGCTGAACATCGCGGCCGTGGTTTCCGCGGCTTGAGCCAAGCGACCGCGCGCGCTCTCGACCGTTTGTTTCCCGGCCTCTTCGATCTGGCCCCGGGTATGCTCGACGTAGTTGCGGCTATAGTGGGCGAGCTCGGAGGCAAACCGGCTGGAGATTTCGCCCGCCTTATCCCGCAAGGTGTTCGCGGCCTGTTCCAGGCCCTTATCGATCATCGCCTGCATCTGCGTCTGGACCTTCTTCTCGTACCATTGAGAGGCTCGGGAGAGCGCCTCATACGTCGTGTGTTCCGTGTCGGTGGCCTTCTCCTCCAGTTCGGCGAGCCAGCGGGAGGTGGCCTTGTGGCCTGTGTCGTGGAAGTTCTCTTCGAGCCGGTCGAGCGTGACCTGGAAGCGCGCCGCGGCGGCCTCCACGGATTTTTCGGAGGCTTGCTCGAGGCGTTCGCGGTGGGTGCTCAGGCCTTCTTCGGCCTGCGCCTGACCTGCAGCCAGCTTCTGCACCAGCTCGTTCACGCGCTCGAAATGCGGTGCCAGTTGCTGCTCGAGCTGCGTGGCGATGCGGGCCACCGCCTGTTGTCCAGCTGCTTCCAGCACGGGCTCGAGGCGCCCCACCATGCCGGAGACGGCGCTTTCGGCGCGGCGATTGAGTTCCGCGCTTTCCGTTGCGAGAATGGCTTCGAAGCGCCGCTGGAGCTCTTCGGTGGTGGAGCGGCCCCTCGCGTCCAGGTGCGAAACGCACTCTTCCATGCGGCTGGCCGCTTGTTGCGTCTCCCCGAGCAAGGCTTTAGCGCGCGCTGTTTCTGCATCCAGAGCTTCGCGCAGCGTGCTCAAAGTATTCTCCGCCGCCGAGTTTGTCTGCTCGAGCGATTGCTGGAAGGAAGCCACGCGCAGGTTGAACTCCTGCTCAAGCTGCTGCCTGGCCTCCTGGGTATTTCGCGCTAGGCGATCGGCCGCGAGCCGCGCTGCGCTCTCCAGCGAGGTCTCGATCTTTTCGTTCCAGCGCGTCCCGGCGGCGGCCAGGTCGGCATCCAGGCGCGCGCGCCAACCCCCCTGGGCCATGCTGGCAGCCTCGGCAATTTCGTCGTTCACGCGTCGTGCGGCTTGCTCCAACTTCTCCAGCCGCGTCCGCACTCCTTCCACGCGTCCTTCCGCAGTTTCCTGCAAGCGCCGCCGGGCCGCTTCGAGGGACTCTTCGACCTGCTCCTGGAGTCGCTGGATGCGCGCCTCCATGCTCTCGACGTACGCGCCGATTTCGCCGCTGAGGTTCTTTAGATTCTCCACCGCCAGGCTGCGGTGCGACCCGAGCTGCTGCTCGAAGGCGACGCGCTCGGCTTCGGCGGTTTGCGCGAGCTGCGCGGCGAGCCCCTTTTGCGTCTGTTCGGCGCGGCCCTCCAGTTCGCGGCTCCATTCTTCGCGAGCCGCTGTGGCGGCCGCCTGCTGGGCTTCGCCAATCCGGGCAATCGCCTGGCGGAGCGTCTGCTCCGTTTGGGAGGCGGCCGCGCTCTGGACGGCTTTTTCCGCGGCTTCGCTGAGCTGACTTTGAATCGCCGCGAGCATCGGGCGGACTTCCGCGGAGACCGCGCGGCTTGTCGCTTCGCGCACAGCTCCCTGGATTTGCTGCTTCGCCTCCCCGACCAGCCGCGCCACCTGACGCGCCAACGCGAGAGAAGCTTCTGCGCTGCCAGGCATCGGCAGCACCCGGAGATTCCCTTCGCTTGCAGCTTCATCCAGTGGCAGGTCCTCCCCAGGCAGAGCTTCTGCTTCGGGTTGAGCCGCAAACGTGGGAAGCTCCGCCGCGGTCGTTTCCGCGAACGGGAACCAATCCTCGGGCGGGAAGGCGACGCCCCAGACGTTGCCCGGCACTTCCAGCTCCACGCCGATCTGGAAGAGCTCGCGCACCGTGCGCGGCCGCTGAATCCACATGATTCGCGCGCGGACGCTGCGTGGTTCCCGGCCCGTCTCCGGGTGGGGAACCTCGAAGGTCAGCCACATGTTTTTCAGGACGTAATGCTTGGACTGATAGCGGCATCCGTGGCAGTTAACGACCAGCGTGGAGGTGCGCTCCTGGAACGGCCGGCCGAGCGCGTCCACACCCGTGACCGTCAGGGGCACGGCCTGAGCGATCCGCGTGCTCCGCCGTTTCTGCGTGTCCAGTTGGCTGGTCGCTGCAGATTCAGGCACCAATGACCCCACGCAACCCGACCGGCTTGCACCGACGCCGAGGCGCCTCGAGCGCCTCGCAGTTCCAGGCGCACGCTAGCGCGGCGGCGACACCTCAGGCCGGTTGCGCCCGGACAGAGAATCCTTGATCTCCCTGGCCACCCACAGAGGCCCGACCAGGAAATGAATTGGCTCCTGGAAAAACGCGGGTTTGTTCCCTTCGATGCGATGACCCAGAAACAGCATCGCCCAGCCGCCCACAAAGGAGACCAGTCCGCCGCGCCAGTATGCGAGGAGCACCAGGACGACCCCCGCAAAGACCAGGGGGATGCCCACGCCGTGCAGCACCCTGTTCCACACGCGGGTGTGCTCCTGGTCGTACTGTGCCATGTGCTCGCCGAATGTCGGCATGCCTGATCTCCAAGGTTGGGCAGCGTTCGGTTCGAACGACGAGCCCTGGTTCCTTTGGCCTTCGGGGATGACCATATATACCCCCACCCCCAGACAGCGCGCAAGAGGAAAACTCCGGAATCAGAGCAGACTGGCTTTCGATCACCGATTCAGAGGTCGCGGCGACCTTCCATAGCCTTGAGCATGGTGATTTCGTCGGCGTACTCGAGCTCCGAGCCCACGGGGATGCCCACGCCGATGCGGGTCACGCGGATGCCGAGCGGCTTGATGAGTTTCGAGAGGTACGCCGCGGTGGCTTCGCCCTCGGCGGTGGGATTGGTGGCGATGATGATCTCTTCGACCGCGCCGTTTTTCAGACGCTCGATCAGGCTCTTGATCTTCAGTTGCTCGGGGCCGACGCCCTGGAGGGGCGCGAGCGCTCCGCCGAGCACGTGGTAGAGCCCGCTGTATTGCCGCGTTTTCTCGACGGCGAAGATGTTGTTCGGTTCTTCCACGACGCAAATAGTCTTGCGGTTGCGCGTCGCGCTCGAACAGTAGAGGCAGGGATCGACGTCGGTGATGTTGTTGCACACCGAACATTCGTGGATTTTCTGTTTGGCGTCGCGGATGGCCTCGGCGAGTGCGAGAGCGTCCTCGGGCCCCGAGCGCAGCAGGTGGAAGGCTAGCCGCTGCGCCGTCTTTTGCCCGATGCCGGGCAGGCGTTTGAGTTCATCAATCAGACGCGTTATCGGAGCGGCGAAATCAGGCATGGCCGTGGGGCCGGTGCTTCGACCGGCGGTGGGGAGGGTGGGAATCCACGAGGGAGGCCGTCAGAACAGCCCGGGGATTTTCAGCCCGGCGATTCCGGGCAGTCCGCCGGCAAGATTCTTCATCTGGTTGGCCAATTCTTCGTCCACGCGCCGGGTGGCCTCGTTCACCGCCGCCACGATCAGGTCCTGCAACATCTCCTGGTCCTTGCCGGCAAACACTTCCGGGTCGATGCGCACCTGGGTCACCTGCTTCTGCCCGTTCATCTTCACGGTAACCATCCCGCCGCCGGCGGAGGCCTCAACGTGCACGGCGTCCACCTGCTTTTGCAGGTTTTCCTGGATCTGCCGGAACTGCGAAAGCATCTGCTGCAGAGCCTTGACTTCCATGTCTCTAGTCCTCGCTCCGGCGCTTCACCTCGGAGATCTGGCCGCCAAATCGTTCCAGCATCGCCCGCACCACGCGGTCTTGCTCGAATTGCGCCCGCAGCTCTGGCGAACCCCGCGTTCCCCGCCCAGGGCCACTCGCTGCCGAGGCAGCTTCCAGTTTAACACAGACGCGCACCGGCTGGCCCATCACCTGGCTGGTGATCGTGCGCAACCTCTCCATGGGGTCACGCGCTTGCAGCATTTCCGCGAGAGCGCGGCTCTCGGTGGGAAAATAGAGCCGCATCTCGCCGCCATCGAGCTCCCAGCGGGTCACGTGTTCCACCAGTTCGCCCAGGAATTTCTGTTGTGCAAGGATCGCGGACTTGATCGCTTCCACCTGCGCTGCTTCCAGCCCGTTCAGCGCGCCAGCGGCCTTTGCGACGATGCTCGGCGGCGCAGCCGGCACGGGGCCTCGGGCGCGCCCTTCGACCGGCGAAACGCCCGCCGCCGCTTCCATCCTTGACGGTTGCACGGCGGCCGCGGTTCGCGTTGCCCCGGCGACCGTTGCAGGCGCGCTCCCTGGCTCCTGCTTGAGTTCGGCCAGGATCTCTTCGAGTGGGGCAAGCCGCGCGGCATTCACCAATCGCAACAATCCCATTTCCAGGTGCAGCCGCGGGTCCGGCTTGCGTCGCAGGTCGTCGTCGGTGGCCAGCAGGATCTGGAAGTAGCGCGTGAGATCCTCCTCCGTAAACGGTTCGGCTGCTCGGGCGAGCTGCGGCCGCTCGTCGGCGGTGGCGGCAATCAAGTCGGAGTTGGCGCCGCAGACGCGCGCCACCAGCAGCTTGCGAAAATGGCGGATGGCTTCGCGGCAGAAATGCTGCAAGTTGCGCCCGTCGGCGAGCAGCCGGTGCGCCAGCGCGAGCACGCGCTCCGCCGAGCGCGTCCGCACGGCTTCAACCAATGCGTCGAGCACCTCTTCCGGCACGACGCCGAACAATTCACGCACCTGCGTGTCGGTGATGTTCTCGCCGCAGTACGCCCGGGCCTGCTCCAGCAGTGATAAAGCGTCGCGCAGGCTGCCTTCGGCGGTCCTGGCCATCACCGCGAGTGCCCCGGATTCGATGATCATCTCTTCTTTCTGCGCGATGTGCTCGAGCGCCCGCGCGATTTCGTTGAAGGCGAGCGCCCGGAAGTGGAAGTGCTGCGCGCGGGAACGGATCGTTTCCACCAGCTCTTCGGGTTGCGTGGTGGCCAGGACGAAGATCACATTGTCGGGCGGCTCTTCGAGCGTTTTCAGCAGGGCGTTCGAGGCCTCCGGCGTCAGCATGTGCGCTTCGTCGAGGATCACCACCTTGTACCGGGAGGCGGCGGGCGCGTAGCGCACCATCTCGCGGAGTTCGCGGATCTGGTCAATGCCGCGGTTCGAGGCTGCGTCAATCTCGATGACGTCGAGCGAAGTGCCCGCTGCGATTTCTCGGCAGGAATCGCACTGGTTGCACGGCTCCGGGGTCGGGCCCTTGGTGCAGTTCAGCGCCTTGGCCAGGATGCGCGCCGTAGTCGTTTTGCCGACGCCGCGGACGCCGGAAAAGATGTACGCATGGGCTAGGCGCCCGGTGCGGATGGCGTTTTCGAGCGTGCGGGTGACGTGCTGCTGGCCGACAACTTCGCCAAAAGTTTGCGGGCGCCACTTCCGGGCGATCACCTGGTAGCTCATGTGCGGCTTTCTCGGGAACGATGAGAGGAACTTCGGGTCCTCTGCGGCACACGAAACGTTCCCGCTACCGTTGCTCCCTTCCGGGCCTGGCGGAGTTCGCGGGGAATCGTTGCACAGAGCCCGAAGTTCCACGCATCGGCGGTCTCGCCGTTGCAGGACCGCAGGTCGCAGTCTAGCACAGCGCCCCGCAGCGAGAAAGACAACTGCTTCCGTGCCTTTGTAATCTGACGAAGAGGCTTCTGGGCCGTGGCTCTTTGGAACAGCTTGGCGCGATTTCGCTGCACGCCGCGTGATTCTTAAGGCATTCTTTCCGCGGGTGCTCTTCCTCCGCACCCTTGTCGGCAGCGCAACAGGTTGCGCGGCCGGTTCCGCGGCGCCAGCGGACCGCCCCACGACACGGGGCAGGGAGGAACCAATGAAGGGTGTCGTCGCCTTGGGGGTCGCGGGTTGCCTGCTGTTTGCCGCCGCGCTTCCCGCCCAGTCTCAATCCAATCAGCTTCTGCAAGGCACACAAATCCGCCTGGTGCTGCTCAACGGGCTCAGCACCTCGGTGGCGCACAGCGGCGATCCGTTTACCGCCGTCGTGGCCGAGCCGGTGTATATCGGCGGTCAACTGATGTTGCCCGCAAGCGCGCGCGTGAAGGGACTCGTCGGCAGCGTGATCAAGCCCCGGCTGTTCTCGATATTTCGCGGGCAGGCGGCCATGAACCTCACCTTCCGCTCCATCGAAGTGGACCGCCGCGAAATTCCTGTGCAGATGAGCATCATCTCGATTCAGGAGGGTTCCACGCAGGCGAGCGGGCGGAAGCGCAAGGACTTGAGTGTCGAGGAAGGACAGATCGTGGAGGCGCGGCCCGACATCAGGGGTGACGTCACCACGGTCGGACTGGGCACTGCCGGAGGCACGGTCGTGGGCGCGGTCTTCAGCCACGTCGTGCGCGGCCTCACGCTCGGTCTGGTCGGCAGCACGGTTTACATCATGGCCAAGAAGGGTAAGGAGGTGGAGCTGCCCGCGCAAACCGCGTTGTTGGTCCGCCTGGACAACAACGTCACTGTGCCGACAGCGACGGCGCAGAACCGGCCGTACACCTCTGGCCCGCGCTAGCCGAGCGCGTTGTTCGTCCCAAGCCGCGCGTCGCAAAGCCGCGTTATTCTGCCCTGGTCCGCGCGGCACATGCGGCGGTCGGCCAAGCCATTTCGCTTTGGGGCGGTCGGAAAAGGGAGTGCACCGCGGTTCCTCTTTAAGCAGGTGCCGCGGCGCGTTGGCTGGTGGCAGTCAGGGGTCAGTCTGAGGCAGGTTTTTGCTGGTTCTTCGGGGGAAAATGCACGTGCCAGATTCTCTCTTGCTGAAGTTTTAATGCGCCCACAGTCCATCCGTCCGGATCTTGCCGGACCCAGACGACTCGGAAAAGGAGCGACTTGTTTGTCGGGTCCTGTTCACTCTGACGGTCGAGGAGTTTGACCGCGACAACATCTCCGCGCGCGACCTCTGTTTTCAACTGGAACCGGCAACCCGCTTCGCTGATGTCGGTGGTCTTCGTGCGTTCAGAAAACATGCGCGCGGTGCGGTCGAAGCCGGCGACCTCGATCGGGAATGTCAGCGGCACGCGCTTGCCCTTGCGCCGTTCCTCCCGCACTTCCTGGCTCAGTTTGTCCCAATCAGTCCAAGTTCCCATTGGCGTCTCCTGCCAGCCTTTTCGGTGGCAAACCCCTTACCAAACCCAGCCGCTTCTCTTCATTGAAAACAGAGAGGATATTCGCCCCCTGAAAGACTGACACAGGGCGAGACTTTGTTCGCGACTGAAACAGCGCCGCGCGTTGCGGCTTACGCCGCCGGCTTCCCTGTCTTGGCTTTGCCGGCTCGCTTGAGGTAGCGGTAGAGGCTGGTGCGGCCGATGCCCAGGGTTTGCGCGGCGCGCACGCGGTTCCCCTCGCACATCTCCAGCACGCGCTGGATGTGCATGCGGCGCACCTCTTCGGGCGGGAGTGGGCGCCAGGGCTCGCCGCCAGTCCCTGCGCGGCCCAGGGGCTTCTGCAGGTGCTCGGGCGGGTCGGCCACGTCAATGAAATCGTTGACCGCGGTGATGCAGGCGCTCGAGATGACGTTCTCGAGCTCGCGCACATTGCCCGGCCAGGCGTGTTGGAGCAGCACGGTCTGCGTGCGGCGCGTCAACCCCAGGATCTTTTTCCCGTAGGCCTCGTTGTATTTTTTCAGGAAATACTGCACCAGCAGGGGGGTGTCCTCCAGGCGCTCGGCGAGGCCGGGCACGCGAACCTGGATCGTGCTCAGGCGGTAGAAGAGATCCTCGCGGAAGCGCCCGGTGAGGACTTCGGCGCGAAGGTCGCGGTTGCTCGCAGCGATCAGCCGCACCTCCACGCGACGCACTTCGGGCGAGCCCACGCGTTGGATTTCCCGGTTCTGGATCACGCGCAGCAGCTTGGCCTGCATGGGCAGGGACATCTCGCCGACTTCGTCCAGGAACACCGCGCCACCGTTGGCGTATTCGAACAGGCCGGCGCGCGTGTCGGTGGCCCCGGTAAACGAGCCACGGAGGTGACCGAAGAGTTGGCTTTCCAGCAGGGTGTCCACCAATGCGGAACAGTTGCAGACCGCAAAACGCTGTTGCGCCACCGGGCTCATCTGATGGATGGCCTTGGCCACCAGTTCCTTGCCGAAGCCGGTGGGGCCGGTGATCAGCACATTGGAGTAATGCTTGGCGACTTTCCGCGCCAGGTCAAAAACCTCCAACATCGCCGGGCTTTTCCCGACGATGCCGTGGAAATCGAGGTCCGCGAGCAGTTGCTCTTCCAGTTCCCGGACGCGCTTGCGCCGGCCGTAGAGTTCGTCCAACTCGTCCAAGGTCTTCTTCAAGCGTGCGTGCTCCACCGGCTTGGTCAGATAGTCGTAGGCTCCGCGCTTGATCGCTTCGATCGCCGAATCGAACGAATAAAACCCGGTTATCAGGATGACGTGGACCCCAGGATCGTATTGCAGCGCTTGCTCGAGAAACTCAAGGCCATCCATCCCCGGCATCTTCAGGTCGCACAGCGCCACGCGACACCGACCCAGGCGCACCTGCTCGAGCCCCTCGTGCGGGTCCGTGGTCGCCACGACGGGAAAGCCCATCTGCTGCACGGAGTGCTGCAGAATCTTCACGATGGATGGCTCGTCCTCCAGTATGCAAGCCGTAAATATATCGCGGACGGTGTTGCTGGCGCGATCCGCCATACTCGCCGTGCCCATTGGCCTGCTTGCTGCGCAAGGCCGTGCCGCTCTTGCCTCAATATCCTGATAACGGAAGGTTTGCACAGGCAGGCAGAGTCAAGCGGGCCGCGTTCCGATTTGGAGCCGGGAGCACCCAAACCTGTGCCAAAGATGAACCCGGCCGCTCTGGATCTACTGTGAATGCCAGCGTGAAACGGAGCCACCCTCTGCTTGTCGGAGCTTCTCGGACGATACTTCGGCAAACCCCTGCGGCCTGGCAACCCGCTCAGGAGGTGCGCGGATGCAACTGCACCAGGCGGATCTGCGAGAACCCGGAAGGGTCCATAGAGCTCACGCTCTCGACTTGGTAGGCGATGGGAAAGCTGCGGCTGCATGCCGTTGAGACGAGCAGCCGGACAAACACCACGGCGCCGATGCGCAGCCGATGGCGCAAGGCGACCTTCTTACCGTCCTCTTCGCTCCATTCGAGGTCCGCTTTTTCAACAAAAAAGTTCTCGACGTCGTCCCAGCCGGAAATCTCGATTCGATAGGTCGTAGAGTATGCGTTTAGCGGGGACATTGTTTTGTTCACTCCTTGGTGAAACCAGCTTGCAGCCGGCTTGCCAACGCGGGGTAGCACTTGTGCTCTGTGAAGAAAGGGCTTAGCTGCGCTGCGTGGCCTGGTGAGCGAACCCAGGGTGGCGCAATTCAAAACAAATGTGTTTTTTTGAAACAAGCAGCAGCGGAAGCTCAGAGAGCGAAGGACGCACCGGTTATGCCTAGCCGTATCTAGCCCCGGGATATAACACATTCAGCGCCAGCGCGAAGATGACACCGAAGATCTTCCCGAACAGCAGCCAGGCCAGCAGCAGCCCCAGAAAGCCGAACCCGCTGTGCTGGGTCCAATCGAGGAACCTCAGCGCCGTTTTCTCGCCCATCAGCAGCGTGACGCCGGTATGGCCGTCGAGCGGGGGGACCGGCAAGAGGTTGAAGGTGCCCAGCAGCAGGTTCAGCACGAAAAGGATGCTGAGGATGGTCGCATCAAAGCTTGGGCCGACGGCTTGCGTGGATTCGGTGATGCGCGTGAATGTGGCCTGCACTGGCGGACGAAAATGGCCGAAGGCCATGCCCACGCGGATAGCTGCGGCCGCCAGGAGCGTCAGAGCGAAATTGGCCGCCGGCCCGGCCAGCGCCATCCACGCCGCCCGACGGGGATAGCGCCGCTGCCAGAGTGGGTCGTAGGGCGCGCTGGCCCAGCCGATCATCCAGCCCGAGAGGAAATAGGAAAGAATCGGCACCACGACCGTGCCCATCGGCTCGCGCCGGATGTGCGGCAGCGGATTGAGCGTCACCTGGCCGCTGTGGAAAGCGGTGGGGTCGCCGCCCAGCTTGGCCGCCAGGGCGTGTGCGCCCTCGTGGCATGTGGTCGAGAACAGGAACACCACGTACCAGAGGAAGCCGAGAGCAAGCATTTCGGGCTGGATCGGCTGCATGCAAGCGCAAGCCTAGTGCTTCTCCGCAGTGGTTGCAAGCGACGCGGCCCGAAAACGCGGGCAGATCCGCGCGCCACGGCCAGCGGCTTGACAACGCAAAGTGGCGGGTGTAGGTTCCGGTGTAAAGTTGATTGCCCAGTCCTGAGTGTTGGTCTTGGTTCTCGGAAACGGGGCTCCGCTATGCTAGTCCACCGCGAGGCTCGTTCTCGCCGCAAGGTTTCGAGCGACAAGGAGTTCGAAAAGCTGCTCCGCCGGGCCGCCGCATACTACCGGGGGCAGAAACCACGCCACGCGCCCAAGGCAGCTCCGAGGAAACATCGGAGCGCTTAGCCGTCGCGAGCACCGTAGGCGGAAGGTCGGCTCAAGTCTGGCCCCGCAATCACGGGGCTGCAAGGCAAAACCTCGCGGTTCCCTCTCTGCTTGTGGTCACGAGTCGAGCCGCCATTCTTTGCTCTAGTTCACACCCGCACTTTTGTTCCGAAAACCGAAATCGGAAGCAGAGGGAGCGCTGGCAATCACCCTAGTACGGTTTGTGTCCTAACGCGCAATCGCAAAAGTACGCTTGTACCATCGGTGGATCACCACACGCCTGTTAAAGCTGCTTCGAGCGACCTTCGTTTGGGCGACGAAGGAGTTTCACAGACACCATCCGCAGTTGGCTTGTCTTCCGCGGGCGAGCGATGCGGGACATCCTGGCGGGATGACCGTTTGTGAGAAACTCGATCAAAATGAAAACCACCGCGCCTCTTGGTTGCACCGTTCCTGTCCCGAAACTGACCTCCTGACCAGTAGTTATTTGCTTATCCTGAGCTTCATCATTGCTCGCCCAAGCCCAAGAAAAACTAGGTGCACCCTTTTGAAGGCTGTCACGGTTCAAACGCGCTGTCCGTTTGACAGTAACTTTCTTGGACGGCCGTAGCGGCCGCAGTCAAGTCCACGGATTAGGAGGGAGAAATGAAAAGGTTTATGTTGCTTCTTGTAGCTGGAGCAGTAGTTTCAATCCCGGCTTTCGCGGGAACAAAGGGGAACGGCGCTCCGAGCGGTCCCCACTACGACCTGAACATCATCGCAGTTCCCCAAGGCAAGACAGCGCCCCTGACGAATAGCGACCGCCACACTATATTCGTACCCCTTGCAGTCGACGGAGAGACAGTTCCTGACGACACAGATATCTTTCTCACGCAGGGTCCCTTTCAAGTGTGTGACGGAAACGGGTTCCTTCCCCCTGTCGACTGCAGCGGAGCTCCGCTGCCGACAGGTGGCGGCAATTCCACGGGGGCGGTATTCGAGCTTCCCTGCAACACTAACATCGCGACCGCCACCGGCACCGACCTCATTCCGTGCCCTCCCACCGGTGCCATGGCATCTTACTCGGTGTGGGGGCGGGTTGTGGGAACGCCGGGCGGGACGACTAGCACGATTACCACTTGCGCGACCGACACCTTTACGAACACATTGGTCTGCTCTGTGGCCAGTAACGTAGCTGTGTTCATGCCCAAGACCAACAAGCCGCCGGTGTTCTCGGACGTGACGAACGCCTTGACTTCGATAGTGACGCTCGGCGCCTGCACGCTGACGGGCCCGGGCTCCACGAAGCCATGCACCGTTTCGCTCTTTGCCACCGGATTCGTGAATTTCTTCTGGGCTTATGACAACGACGGTCTGAAAGTCCTGCAGCTTCGCTTCTATCTGAACGAGTAGGCAGGGACCGCACGTTTGTACAGGTCGGCGAGGCCGAGACGCAACTCGGCCTCGCCGAAAACTCACCCGGAGAGCGTTCATGATCTCTCGTGCCACGCGAGGATTGGTGTTGCTTACGTCATCCTGCCTGATTGCTTTCTGTGACCCGCTACATTTCGCGGCGCCGCCTGGCACGCATGACTTGGGAACGGCCAAGCGAGGCTCCGCATCATCCAGCGCGGCCTCCGAGGGGCCCAAGGCGGTTTTCCCGGAAGCGCGCTTCGAGTTCAGCGCGGTCATGTCCGGAGCCGTGGTGGAGCACGACTTCATTATCAAGAATGAAGGGTCGGCGCCGCTAGTAATTCAGAAGGTGAGCATGACGACGCCCCTGCTGGTCACGCGAATGCCGCGTGTGGTCGCCCCGGGCGCGCAAGGCACCATTCACTTCAAACTGGACACAGCGAATCTGGTAGGAAAGTTCGATGGAGCAATTTTAGTCTTCCTCAACGACCCTGCGTCGGCGCAAGTGGTCCTAACCTTTGCGGGCCACATCGTTCCGGCGATTGAACTGTCTCCGATCCCGGCTTTCTTTGTTTCCGGACAAAGGGGCCGGGGCGGCCGGGCGGCGATCGAGATCGTGAATCATCAAACGGAGCCTTTGGGAATCGAAAAAATCGAGCACCCGACGGAGAGGTTCACGACGGAACTCGCTACGCTGGAACGGGGACAACGCTACCGTTTGACTCTGACCTTGAAGCCGAACGGGCCCGGCGGGAGAACCATGGACACCATCCTGATAAGGACATCGAGTAAGAGAGTGCCAGTGCTCAGGGTGGCCGCCAACACGTATCTTTACGAAAGAGTGCACACCTTTCCGGAGGTCGTGGACCTCGGAACGTGGCGTGTGAGCGATGCTGGCGACGCGGCCCTGACCCTGATGGTCTATCAGGAAGGCGGCTCGGATTTCCAAGCGAAACTGACCACTGATGTTCCGGCCCTGAGCGTGAAATGGGAACGAGGGCCGAAGGAGGACCGGTATCAGGCAACCATCACCTTAAACGCCGAAAAAATCAAGGTCGGTCTGATAAATGGGTACATCTTCATTGACACCAACGACCTCGAATTTCCCAGAGTCATTGTGCCGGTTCACGGACAATTTGTTGAGCGTTGAACCTGCGACGACGTGCAGTGATTCGCCCCGGGGGCCTGCCGCTTCACTGCGCTGCGGCTCGCTCCGCTCGCCTGCGCTCCGTTCCGCGCCAGTCAAAGCCCCGGGGGAGAGAGCACTCAACGTGCTTCCGTTCATCTCTTCGTTTTTCTTTCTCACCTGCTCATTAATTAAGGGTACTAGACTTGTCTCATCGATGTTGGCACGGAGGGCTTGTCCTTGCGGATCGCTAGCGCTTTTCACAGCAAGCGACGGCATGTACTCAAACCTATAGCTACCCTTTTCTCCGCTGGCGAGCTGCGCAAAGAAGGAAGAGCGGCGGGCATTCCCGGAGTCCTGCCCCGCAAAAAGGACAGTAATAAACATCACCCGCCCGCCACTCCCATGGGCGACGTAATACCCATTCATTCGTGAGCCCCATCCCCAGATCATTGATTTGGCAGGGCTGGTTGCACCATTCCAGATGCAGCGAAGGCTCATCCTTTTGAATCGCTCCCGGGAAGCCGATTTGTCAGACGCGATCACGCTGTTTAGAAATCGCTGCAGAAGAAACTTGGTTGCTTGTGCACCCCTATACGTCTAGGACCGGATTTGCACGAGATTGGCCTTAGGCTTCAGCTTTGCCGCGCCGGACTGCCACCGCGAAGGTCGGATCGAGCGCCGCCAGAGACGGTTCACCGACCGGCCAACGCCGATCGAGCCGCCGATGAAATGATCGATCTTCACCGGACCCACCAGCTTGATCGTTCGAATCCAGTGTAAGGCGCTGCTGATAGCGCAACCGCACTGGGAGCAGTCGGGCGAGCCGCCAAAAACGCAAGGCTCGACACGACTTTGCAGATCGGCCGAATAATTGGCAGACATCTTTGAGAAAAGGCAATCATCTGGATTGCTTGGGGGATGAACCAAAGCCCGGGCCATGCCCGCGGTGAACAGAAGTTTCGGATATTGCTTGGATAAGGAAGGTAACTGCCGCGCGACGTCTTCCCGATCATCAGAAGCCAGCATTTCCGGGTTTTGCTCGCCAACCTGAGGGGTGTAAACGCTGACCCAGATGCCGTTCACCTCGGGGCGTGCGCTCCAGTAGGACACATACTCTTCTAGGTAGCCGGGCCGCCCCAGCATCGGTCGAGTAATAACCCAGTGGATGTTGACCTGACGGCCTTGGATGTTTTTGAGGATGCGCTCGTAGGTTGCCGGCTTCCGCCGGATATCGTGATGCTCCGGCAGGCCGTCCACCGACACCGCCACCCGCAGGCGCGGGATCTTCATCCACTCCACCGGGATGGGAATCACAGCGCTGGTGACAACCAGTGTGAACACTCCCAACTCACTGAGAGCGGGAAGAATCCGACAGAGCTCGCGATGTCGGATCAAAGGCTCACCACCCACCAGGGAAACATGGACGGGCTGGTGTTTTCGCACGAGTTTCAACACACCCTCGACCAGCGCGTCTCCGCGCAGATCATGGAGCTGGCGGAGCGTGACTTCACCCCCCAGGTGCGTCTCTCCGTAGGCATAGCAGCCGGGGCAAGTGAGCGGGCACTCACGAGTAATTTCAATTGAAAGCATGGGGACACTGCCGCTCAAGATCCTCCCCCAGGCGGCAAGCAACTCACGCGGGGTAAGACTAGGATTGGGCGCAGCCGAAACCATTAGAATCTTGGATGCAAATCTTAGCGTGAGAGGTGCTTGTTTTCAATGCATTAAAGGAACCAGATGCAGTGCCTTGCGTGCGGAAAGGGTTCGCTTCGCGCTCAGCCTGTCTCCGAGCAGCGCATTATACATCCAGTGCCGACGCCAATTTGAAATTCAAGTTGCTTCTGCCCATCTGGGTGTGAAGCCATCGATGCCCTAAGACTCACTGTGGCGATGGGGATTTGGCCGTGTGTATGGCAACGGTTCTTCTGGACTTCAAGAAACAGAACAGGGAAACCACCGGCATTTCTGGCGGCTCCCCTTGATCTGTAAGAGCAAGTTCCGTCGAGCTGTTCTTAGTGGCGGTGACCCTTGTGTTTACCCTTGGTCTCGCCCTTGTGCTTGCCCTTGTTCTTGTCATTGTCCGGATCGCGGTCTTTGTCGGTCTTCTTGTTCTCAGACTGAACGAGATCGGCACGCTCGTCCCCACGGTGTTTGCCGTGTTTGTTCGAGCGGTTGCTGTTCTGTGCCGCAGCCGGGATGGTTAGCAGGGAAGAGGCAAGCATTACTAAGCAGAAGTACTTCAGCTTCTTCATAAGGCCTCCTTGAGCCGTGTGCCTGTAACCACACTCAGACACGCGGATTCCTGCCGACTTTGTTGCAAGTCAGAGTCCAAGAGGTAATTCCTTCTTGATGAAGCGTTTATGCCTGGGCAGGTGCATCGTCGTGCGCTGGCTAGGCTCAAAAATGTAACGATACGGGGTCAGATTTACTGGGCCAATTGATGGCCCGCCTCCTGTCCCAATGTGCACGTGATTCTTTCACAGCCGCCGAAATTGACAAGCGCCCGGGTGAGCTACTTCGTTGCTCGTTGTTGGCTGAGCAGCGCATCTCTGACGCGTCGCATCATTTCCACAATGGCTCCCTGGCCGCAAAACCCAGTTTGAGCTTCGTTCGCAAGGTCCTCGTCTGGCCACCTTTTGTCCATCACATTCGCTCCAATTGCGAGGAAGACGGCAGGCGACAAGGGCATCAGGATTCAGGCTAGCGCCAGTAACGATACGCTGCGGGCGGGTAGTGATCGGCTCAGCCCTCCTTGCGACTACCTCTCGCTGGTAGGCTGGCCCAAGCGACATTTACGGGACGGCCCCACAATGGGGCTTGCCCCAGGGCGAATCCGAGGCGGCCTTGGAGATCGACGGAAGCTAGCTAGGCTTTACTTACCCTTTTTTTTAGGTCGCTTCTTCTTTGGAGGCTTCTTCTTTGGCTCTGTCATCTTGAATCCTCCCATCGCAACATGGAATTTCGCCCGGGCCTGGCAGAGCAGATATGTCTCGGTGATATGAGGCGCCAAATCTCTGCGCGTGTATACGAGGGCAGTACAACAATGTCAAGCGGAAAGATGGGAGGAGGAAGGAAAAACCTTCGTTCTTCGCATGGATTCCGTCTTCTTATCGAGTCTCCTTCTCACTTGTCTATGATAATGCAGGTCGATCAAGATCGGTCTCCGTGCCAACTCCAGCGCCGCAATGCCGCCGTTTCCTGACCCAGAAAAGACATGAGCAACGGTTTCGCCCGGGCGCGAGTATCGATCGATGAGAGAGCGGTAAAGCCGGACGGGCAGAGCCCACCAGGGGAAGTCTTTCACATCCACATAATGGGTGAGGAACGTCTCCGACTTCGTGCGTTTGCGAATTGAACAACCACGCAACACGCGTTTTTGTAGTACGTCGAAAACGACAAGTCGAGCGCCTCTCGATCTTCTAATCCGCGGTCTCTTCAAGATGAGCAGGATGTGGCCATAGGGTCTGACAATTCTTGTGCCTTCGGTTAGAAATCGCGCCATGAGCGCGGCATATTCTTCCGGGTCGCTCGTGCAAAAATCGCCCTTGCGACGGCGTCTTACTCCGATATAGGGTGGAGTCGCGATTACCAAACTGACAGAATTGGTTGGCAGAGGGATCTGGCCTGCATCGGCCTTCAAGAGCAAATAAAGTTGCCCGTCACTTCTGCGCTCTTCCATTAATTCTGTCCTCGATTCCGCCGCAGCCCATCCACAGCCACAGACTGGTACAGGCCCGGAGCACCTATTCCGGAAGATTCATACGCTGCAGCAAGTTCTTGAATCGCAGGTCGGGGCGGAGAGGGTCGAAACTTGGCTCTACTTTGAGGAAACCAAGCCATTTGTCACGTTCTCCTGCATAGGCTTTTTCCAGACTTTCGAGCGCCTTTTCCTTTTCCCCCAGGCCGGCATAAACGATGGCCATTTGGTACGAGGGTACCGACCCATGCTCAGATTCGTGCTTCAATTCGTTGAGTGTCTTTAACGCGGCGACCCTCTGACCTGCCTTTGCGTAGGCATAGGCGATCGCAGACAGATTTGCGGCCTTGTCTTTGGAAAGTGCTGCCGCCTTCTGAAACTCTGCAATTGCTTCTCCGTACCGATTCTTCCGTAAAAAAGCCCATCCGAGCAAGCTATGTGCGGGAGCGAAATCTGGATCGAGCTCAAGTGTCCCCTGGGCTTTGGCGATTGCCTCGTCGTACAGGCGTGTCTCATAGAGCACCCAGCCCATATCGGTGTTGATGCGCGGCGAAGTAGGAGCAAGCTCTCTGGCTCTTTTTACTTGTGCAAGGGCCTCCTCAGGCCGCCCCAACGAAGACAGAAGGATGCCATACCATTGATGAGCCGTCTCATAGTTGGGGTTTAGCTCAATGGCTCGCTTGTACTCTCTTTCGGCACCCGACCAATCCCAGTCATAATCCTCCAGGACGCCTGCCAAGGAGGTGTGCGCTTCCGCTAGCGTCTCATCCAACTCCAAGGCCTTAAGTGCCGCTGCCTTCGCCCGAGGATAGGCCTCTTCTGGGGGCAAGAGACCGTAGTTCTGCAGCAAGGTGTAAGTGTCGGACAAGCCGGAGTACGCTTGAGCATATTCCGCGTCCATCTTGATTGCCTCTTGGAAGTACTCTAGGCTTCTCTGGAACCCTTCCGGAGTTCTCTTGTTCCAGAAGAACCGGCCCTTCAGATAAGCCTCCAGAGCCTGCGTATTGACGGGGCGCGTGGCTGCGAGGTGTGCTTGTTCCTGGGGTGTCAGCTGGATTCGGATCTCTCGCGCAATGGTCTGGGCGATTTCGCTCTGCAAGGCCAGCACGTCCCGCAAACCTCGGTCATAGGTTTCCGCCCACAGAGGGCGGTCCTTCGGTGCGTAGATCAGCTCCACCGTGATTCGCACCCGGTCACCGAAACGCTGCACCGACCCCTCGATAGCCGCTTCCACCTCTAGTTCCCGAGCTATTTCCGGCAGGGACTTCTTCACGCCCTTGTACTGAAGCACTGATGTCCGCGAAATCACCCGCAGCGCGCGGATTCTCGCCAAGTTGGTAATGAGCACCTCAGTCATTCCGTCGGCGAAATAGTCTTGTTGCGCGTCATTGGAGAGGTTCGCAAACGGCAGCACTGCCAACGATTCGATGCGCGGCGGTCTGGCGCGGCCCAGCAGACGCTCTCGCAACTTCCCCACGTTGAGGCCAATCAAGAACAGAGCGAGCACCGCAACAGCCGCTGCAGCGGTCTCCGCGACTCGCACAGCTCTTCGCCGGATGATCAGCGCAGCTGAGGGGGGAACCACGGCCGCGGAGATCGAAGGCGCGAGCCGCCTTAGATCCACGGCGATTTCTTTGGCTGATTGATAGCGGTTCTCGGGATCTTTCTCCAGGCACTTCAGTATGATTTCTTCCAACCGCGGTGATAGGTCGGGCTTCAAGCGTCCGGGCGGCGGAGGCGGCCTGTGCAGGATGTCGTCGGCCAGCGCCGTCGCAAGCCTCTCCTCGAAAGGGCGATGACCCGTGGCCATTTGATAGAGCACCACGCCCAGAGCATAAATGTCTGTGCGGGCATCTGCCGTCTTGCCCCGCAACTGTTCCGGCGACATGTGCGGCAACGTCCCCGCCGCCGCTGCCGTACTGCTCATCATGTCGGTCGTGGACATCTCGCTCTCGGGTCGTAAGAGCTTCGCGAGCCCGAAGTCGAGCACCTTCGCCTGCCCCTTCGGTGTCACCAGGATATTCCCTGGTTTCAGGTCGCGATGCACCACCCCCTGCTCATGTGCTGCTTCCAATGCCGCCACAACCTGTACTCCGAGTGTTAGCATTTCTTTCTCGGGTAAAGCGCCAGCCCTCAGTCGCTCCGTCAGCGTCGTCCCGGGAATGTACTCCATAGCTAGGAAATCGACCCCGTCCTGGGTGTCGAAGTCATATGCAGTCTCGATGTTCGGATGGTTCAGCTTTGAGAGCGCGAGGGCTTCCTTGCGGAAACGCCTGCGCGCGCCTGCGTCGGCCAGCATATCGGCTGGAAGAACCTTCACAGCTACATCGCGGTCAAGGCGCTCGTCCATGGCTCGATAGACCACACCCATTCCGCCTTCGCCGATCTTCTCAACGATACGGTAGTGGCCCAGCGTCTGGCCGATCATGGAAAGGAAGCCGCCTCGTGTTCGGAATGTTAGGCTGCGCCTGCGAACAAGTCAACGCGCCCCGTGCCCAAACCCTTTCTTTCTGACGCGGTTCCAAGTAAAAAAGCCACTTGCCAATCCCCTCGAACGGCTATAATCCCGGCGACTGGTAACCCCCCACACGATCTTCAGCGGAGGATGACATGCGATACCGTATCTCCTTTAGCCTTGGGATTCTTCTCTTTCTGATCCCTTGCCTCAATGCGGCTCCGTCCGAGAATCGCGTCACGATTCTTTACGACGCGTTTGGCAAGTCTCCGGCCGTGACGAAAGCGTGGGGATTTTCCGCGCTGGTCGAGTACGGCGGCAAGCGGATACTTTTCGACGCGGGCGGCAATGCTGAGATTTTCGAACATAACGTCAAAGCGCTGCGAGTGGATCTCACCAAACTGGATTTCGTAGTGCTATCGCACCGGCACGGAGACCACATCAGTGGCCTCAATTATCTGCTGCGCGTGAATCCGACGGTCAAGATTTTCACTCCGGCCGAACCGTGGGGGCCGTTTGGGTGGGAAGCGCCAAACAGTTTCTATCGCAAAGACGGGTCGTTGGGCGAGGACATGCGCTATTTTGAGGGCAATCCGCCCAATATGCTTTCGGCCAGCACACCCTGGCCCCAAGCGAACTTCACCCGAGTGGCTACAACGACTGAGATTGCGCCGGGCATTTTCCTGGTTCCTACAATCTCGCAGGTCACCGGCACGCTCGAACTTCGCGAGATGTCGATGGCGATTCGCAGCCCGCAGGGCCTCATCATCGTAGATGGATGTTCTCATGCCGGCGTCGAGAAGATCCTCGAGGCGGCGACCAAGATAAACCCGCACGTCCACATTCTGTTTGGAGGGCTCCATCTGGTGGGAGCGCCAGACGCGGATATCCAGAAAATATCCACCGCCTTGCACGACCAATGGAAGCTGGATTACATCGCCATCGGCCACTGCACGGGGGAGCCGACGTTTGCAGCCCTGCAAAAAGCCTTTGCTGATCGATACATTTACGCTGGCGTGGGCACAATCGTGAGTATCCCCTGACGGAACGGTGACGCAGGTACATGGCTACGCCGCATTGAGTTCGCCGATGCGAGGTTAGCGAGGGTTCGAAATGTACGGCCCTGAATGCGCGGTCGTTGTCGGTAGCGTCACATTCTTGTCTAGCCTGACCAGCAAGGCGGTCTGCGCGGGTAGCTCGACCGGCTTGCCCTTCTTGGCCATCATGTAGACCAGGCCGCCAACCAGGCCGAGTGCGAGGCCGCGCCCGACGTGGCCAAAAACGGCACCCACGACCGTGCCGCCGGTAGTGCCCCATCCGACCGCGGCGGCGTCGCCCCCAGGCCGCACTTCCACCACCTGCCCTTCCTCAACTTTCAGGTCTTTGCGCTCCCGCCCGCTGTTCTGCGTGGAGGCATCCTGAATCGCCAGGATGCTCATCTGCACAGGAATCTCGCGGCGATCCAGCTGAATGGAACGGAAGGTAAGGTTCATGGCCGCCTGGCCGCGGAACAGCGAGAAATGCCCGGGCCTGATCACGCTGGTGATTTGGCCCTGTACGCGCGCCCCTGCCGGCAACATCAGTTGCCCGCCCATGTACACCGGTTCGGCCACGACTGCGGCGAACGGATCGCCGTCGCGCGCCACTGAGGTGCTCAAGCCGTTGAGCAGCACCAGGCGGATTTGCGTGCCTTGTAGGAGCTCGTTCGATTGAGACTGAGCGGGAAGCGTAGCGGAAAACGCCAAGCAAACCGCGACGCCAAGAGATACGACACCCTTCATTGGCTCCTCCTGCCCCGTGTCGTGGGACGTTCCGCTGGCGCCGCGGAACCGGCGACGTAAACCGTAGTGTCGTCGGGATGGGTGCGGAGGAAGAGCACCCGGCGGAAGAATACTCTGCGGTCGGCAAAGATCGCAGACAAATCATGCCCCGCCGTTCCTAAAAGCAACAGTCTGCGACGCGTCTCGATCTGATTCCGGAGGCGCGCCCAGTCGCCTTCCCCCCTCGTATTCCCCGTGCCAGACTGCGTCGTGCGGTCCCGCAGCGGTGGACAGTCGTCCACGCCATCACCTCGAAGAAGAGCTAGGCGGCACCGAAAAGGAAAAAATAGTCCTGCCAGCGAGGAAAAGGAGTCACAACCAGGCGCATCGTTCTAGTGGGCGCTGTCGCCGCGGCCTTGGCCCTGCGCCGAAACCCTTGCTTTTTGACGTGGAACCTGGGGCAGCCGGCAAGGCCTCAGGCGCCCGGATCTTAGGGCATGCCGAAAGGATTCAATCGAGGATTACTACACAGGTCTTAGCCGCTTACCGGGACAGCTAGTGAATGGTTCTTGGAACGTCCCTGCGCAGCTCTGTGAACCGTTCCGATGCCCGCTCCCAAGCGCGCTGCAATCTCGCGCCCGGCGGGCAGGATGGCTCCGGGGCCTGGACTCGAACCAGGATAACCAGATCCAAAGTCCGATTTCGCGTGTTGCACCAAAACGCAGCACCATGCATCTCGCTGAAAATCGAAGGGGTTCGCAATTTGAGTGCTGCACGATATTGTAGGAAAATGCAGGGGATGACAAAGCGAACGGGGACAAAACGGGGACAGTTCCAGGATCGAAACCGAAAATTGCGAAGAGGAGCGCGGCTGCCCAAGGCAATGTTCGAAAAGGTTCTCGCCCGACTCACGGAGGTCGTCGTATTGGGTAGGGCTCACCTCAAGATCGGGAGCGGGATCGCTAAGACAGTCACGGCGGACCCCGTAATTGCGAATGTAGCGCCAGTCTTCTGGGGAATGAGCATGACCGCACACCTTGACGCAGCCCAAATGTTTGCGTTTAAGCTCTTCGATCCACGTCGCGGCTCGATGACAATCGAATACCTCCTCGACAGGGCAGCAGAGTGTTCCGAAGATTTCCAGAACGCTTCGTCCTCGCAGGTTTCCACAATCATCGACGCCGCCCGCACGCAGGTTTCTAGAAGCTATTGCACAACCCTCCGTAAGACGATCATGGCGCAGGCGATGTGAAAGAATGCGCGGTAGATCGTGAGCGAGCGGTCGTAGCGCACCACGAGGCGCCGGAAATTTCCCAGCCAGCCGATGG